>Ga0325405_1001472_pt1 | contig 23857 bp, 13 predicted proteins | sample PopdelMetagenome_21_FD_205663 | JGI IMG/M metagenome (GOLD analysis project Ga0325405, IMG submission 205663) | Populus deltoides microbial communities from Bellville, Georgia, United States - Xylem-Control-R2 | ecosystem: Host-associated > Plants > Phyllosphere > Stem > Wood/Secondary xylem...
TTTTTTAAATAATTTATTATCATCTTAATATTTATAAAAATATCATTTTAAATATTTATTTTAAATTAAATTATATTTTTATTAAATTTTAAATCAGTCATCTAAGTCATTTAGAAAATTGCTTTAAATCTTGTTTTACGAAAATAATATTAGTAATATTTATATTTTTTTTATATTAAGAAAATTAATCAAATCCGAGAACAATGATTTAGTTTGTATCTATACGAGAAAGATGCTTTTCTTAGAGGATAAATATTAGTGAAATTAGAAATATTTCCACGTGTCCGTATTGGAGGTCAAATTCAGGCAGGGCCAACCTCCGTCTGAAAGCAACGTTGGCAGCTAGCTTAGAAACAGGTTGTGATTATCTGTGAAACGTCCTTTCTTCTTCTTTTTTGTTTTTTAGTTTAGTAGGGTAGTTTTAGTTATTTTTTATTTAAAAATTTATTAAAATAATATTTTTTTTACTTTTTAAAAATTATTTTTAATATTAATTTATTTTAAAATATTAATTTAAAATAAAAAAATAATTTTTTTTAATATTTTTAAAATTAAAAAACAAACTTTTCCATGTAAATAGGTAAACAGCTTGTTTTTAAGATTTGATGATCATCAGCTTTTAAAAGAAAAGCTTTAAACTCAGTAAGAAGAAGAAGAAGAAGATGAAGATGGAGATTGTAAACACGAAATGGATAGCCACGGTTGCAAGCATATGGATTCAAAGCAGCGTTGGTGCGTCCTACACCTTCGGTATCTACTCTTCCATCCTCAAATCCTCTCAAGGCTACGACCAATCAACTCTTGACACCGTCTCCGTCTTCAAAGACATCGGTGCCAACGCAGGCATCCTCTCCGGTCTCCTTTACTCCGCTTTCACTCTGCAAAATAACCGAAGAAGATTAGGTGTGTTTGCTGGACCGTGTGTTGTTCTCTTGGCCGGTGCAATCCAGAGCTTCCTGGGGTATTTCGTGATGTGGGCATCCGTTGTTGGGTTGATTCGCCGCCTTCCGGTGGCGGTGATGTGTTTCTTCACGTGGATGGCTGCTCACGCGCAGACGTTTTCTAATACTACGAATGTGGTGAGTGGAGTTCACAATTTCGGCGATTATGGTGGGACCATCGTCGGGATCATGAAGGTATGTCTCTTGTTACCATTTTTTTGCTTCTTCTCCTGCTTTTTCGTTTTGACTACTTTTTGGGTTTTGTTTTTTATTTTCTTGTTTGCTTCCGGCTATCATAATTCAATTAATAACACAAGACTTATGTTTTTATTTTTAGTTAGTTAAATAGATGTGTTAGTATTTTTTTACTGGTATAAAAGGTTTTTTGATGTATTTAATTAAATGTTTTTTAATTTATAATTAGATTTAAAAAAATACATTTAAAAAACTTATATATTTATTTTTTTATATAAAAACATTATTAACCGACAGTAAAAATGCGGTTCACAATTTGTTTTTTTTGGTGCACGTCGCTTTCACTTGGTGTACCTACTTAGATTGATTCATGGCTGCATTCATTACACGCCAGCATTAGCCGATAGACTGAATTAATTTTAATTTAAAGCTATTATATATATATATATATATTATTTTATAAAAAGTAACAATTTGAATGAAGATATAAATAAAGATTTTTAAAATAGATAAAAAAATAATTAAGATTTTTTAAGAAATCAAGGGCAAAATTGATATTAAAAAAATGTTGATCAGGTTTGCATTTCTTTCTTAAAACTTCTTAAACTGCGCTGGATATCCACCGTTTAAAAAAGACAGAGAATCATTCTTGCTTGCTTGCTTTCTTTCTTCCTTTCACGTCACATCATTTAAAGGTGCTACCTTGCACTGCATTTATTCTTTACGCTAAGAAATATCTGGACTCGTTTTCATGACACCTACTGTACCAGACGTGTCCATATGGCAAAACGATCAAGGAAGACGTCTGCTCTTCTGATCTTTCGTTAAGATTTGGTCCGTGGCTCATCAGAGCTTGAGCTCATATCTAATACTTATTTCCTTTTGAACTTGCCTCTAAAAGAGGTAAACACTCACATACTTCGTATATTATTAGATCAAACTGGCCATTTAACCCTTGATTTGCTGCGGGTTGTAGTTTTTTTTTTCCTAAAAAGTTATAGGGTATATATACTTTTTCAATGTGTTTTTATATAAATTTATACAAAATCAATATAAAATGATTTCATCGCATGAATTAGAATTTTTAATAAATCAAATATTAGAAGGGAAAATTTTTTTAAAATTAATTATATAAAAAAATCTAAAAAAAATTAAGGTGAAATTTATTTTATTAGAGAACAAATAAATTTTTTTTGTTAATAATTATTATATAAAAATAATTATTTCCAGACTTGACTCTTTCATCTTTAGCCATTTCCTCTCTCTAGTTTCATCTCTCTAGTTTCATAACTAAGGTCCCGTTTGTTTGCTGGAAAATAGTTTTTTTTTGGAAAGTGAATTCCGGGGAAAGTGAATTCCAGGAAAGTGAATTTTGAGAAAGTATTTTTCGATATTTGGTAGTGTAATGAAAAATAAGTTGGAAAACACTTTCCAGTGTTTGGTTATGTCATGGAAAATGACCTAGAAAATAACTTATTAATGTTTTATTTTTCTCAAGTTTATTAAAATAATGAGGAACAAATCTTAAAAATTAAAAAGTTGAATGAAAATGAAATTAAAAAAAATATAATTTCATAAATTATCTCAAATAAAATAAATAATAATCAAAATAATAGACATTAAATCTAAAAAATTAAAAAAAATAATAGGTGAAGAAATTAAAATAATAATAACTAACATTTCATAAATTATTTCAAATAAAATAAGTAACAATCAAAAGAATGAAGACCAAATTTGATAGATAAAAAATTTTAATAAAAAAATGATAAGGAAAAAGCAAATAACAATTATAAAAATAAGGATCAAAATTAATATAAAAATTAAATTTTAAGAGATGGAATTAAAAAATAAATATTCAAAACAAATTATATATATTAATCAAAATTTTGATGATCAAATTTAATATAATCAGCAAATAATGATATTTCTAAATTTTTCACAACTTCCGAAAAGTGTTTTCCGCCTAAATTTTCCAGGAAAACACATTCCTGAAAACCAAGCCAAATTTTTCCTTGACTGGAAAGTGTTTTCCATTGACCAACTTTTTTAATGGCGAACAAACACAGAAAAGTTTGGAAAGTGATTTCCCGAAAACCATTTTCTGAAAAATAAACACAGCCTTAATAGGATTCTTAACTTAGTACGGCAATTAATAATTATGAATAAGATTTTGTGAATAAAATGACAGTAAATCAGGTGTTTTGACAACTAAAAACTTTAATCTATTATTTTAATACATTTTTAATTTAATGAAAAATATTTTTGTAAAACCACCAAGTGTGCATAAGAACAAAATTGACTCGTATCCTTTATCAGTCTGACAGTGAATATTTCCTTGCAATCAGCATTGTTTTTGCATGTAATGGCTCCTACTTGCTGTCCTCTAAACTTGTAGGACTACGACATTGTATGTAAGATTTAAGTGTGTGGTTTTCAATGCTCCCCGAATGTGTTGTCCTCTTCGATGTAATATTCCTGAATCTGCATTTGCAGATTACTCTCTTTTTCAATGTTGTGCTCGAAGCATGCCATGCTCTGCTGTTTCATGTAATTTACCATTTCAACTTCCTGTCCAGGGCTTTCTTGGTTTGAGTGGAGCAATACTGATCCAACTCTACCAAACAGTGTGCAATGGTGATCCTGGCACTTTCCTTCTTCTTCTTGCGCTGACGCCAACTCTAGTCTCTCTCTTGTTTATGAGTTTGGTACGAAACTATGACACAAATACAAAAGATGACAAGAAGTACTTGAATGCTTTCTCTGCAGTTTCTCTGATTATTGCAGCTTATCTCACAATCATCATAATTTTGGAAAACATCAGTAGTCTGTCATCATTGGCGCGCATAATTACGTTCACAGTCTTGCTGCTTCTAGTTGCCTCACCTCTTGGAATTGCAGTCAGAGCCCATAGAGAGGACTCTGATAGGTATGCACAAGCGTTACTGGAACAGAGGGGTAGCAAACAGAACCCAGTGATATCTTCTGAGATCTGTAAAGCAGAGGATTCTATAGAATATCATGAACTTCCTAGTGAAGAAGGTCAAGCAAAGCCTGCTTCTGACGACAAAAGGCTGTCAGATGAAGGAAACATGAATCTCTTGCAAGCCTTATGTAGCGTAAACTTCTGGTTGTTATTTATCGCCATGTTTTGTGGCTTAGGTTCTGGACTTGCTATGATAAACAACATCAGTCAAATAGGAGAATCTCTGGGTTACACAGCCACTGAAAGAAATTCTTTGGTTTCATTGCTGAGTATATGGAACTTTCTTGGCCGTTTTGGAGCTGGCTTTGTGTCGGATATTTTCTTGCACAGAGGTGGCTGGGCAAGACCACTGTTTGTCGCTGTTACTCTAGCAATCATGACCATTGGCCATACAATTGTTGCTGCTGGTTTTTCCAAAAACTTGTACTTGGGTTCGGTACTGGTTGGTGTTGCTTACGGTTCACAGTGGTCATTGATGCCTACCATAACTTCTGAGATATTTGGGGTGGGGCACATGGGGACTATATTCAACACCATTGCCATAGCAAGTCCCGTTGGATCTTATACATTCTCTGTAAGAGTCATCGGGTTCATTTACGATAAAGTAGGAAGCGGTGAAAATAATACATGCTTCGGTAGTCGATGCTTTATGTTATCTTTTATGATCATGGCATCTGTTGCTTTCTTTGGAGTTCTTGTTGCTCTCCTATTGTTCTTTCGGACCAGGAGGTTCTATAAGTCGGTCGTGTTCAGGCGTTTGCAAAATTTGTAGAGACCATAAGAGGTGAAGGTGGAAGGTTTTGTGAGCCAGAATGTATGTTACAGGCAATTTTCTTGTTCAGGTTGGTGTGCATGGCAATGTGCAGCCCGTTTAATATTTTGGTTTCTTATTTATTTTTATTTTTATTTTTATTTTCGAGTGTTTGATTTCTTTCTTTCCTTTCTTACCTTTTTTTGTGTGGTTCTTGGTTGATTGAGCATGATTTCAGGTGCATCATTCTACTGATGAAAGTCATATGTGATACGATCAAATCAGAGAAATTTTCAGCTTAATGTCAAAGATAAGAGTATAACCAGATCTCCCTGTAATCACAACAGCATCAGCATAATCACACATATATGATCATCATTCCAGCTTAATTAATGTCCTGATTTCTGTATGATTTTCTATCGTATTATAGCTGTGTAATTTCTATCGTATGCTTTGTGTATATTCAAGTTCTGCAAGGATGAAAATCAAGCCTTTTGGCCTTAATATTATACTTTATTTGTTCACTTTCTTTTCTGTTCATGGAATCAGAGCCTTGCTCTCTTATAATAGCCTATCTTTTCCTTACTCCAATCTCCCTCCTCTTATGCAAATCCAATCTAAAAAGTAAGAATATTAGAATTCACAATAAAAAAAAGTTAAAAAGTTAAAATTAAATTGATAGAAAAGTAATTATTTGAATAAAAAAAGTGAAGTTATTGGATAAAAAATGATAATTCATTGATTATAGAGAATCAAGAACAAAAAGTAGAAGGATAAATACTATAAAAGTTATCTTTAATAAGTTTTGAAGAGTTTGATAAAGAATCAAGAGTATAAGTAACCTTCTATATATACAATATTATTCTAAAATATATATATAAATATAAACTAAATAACTCTATTTATACTAGGTAAAATGTTTTGAACAAGGCTGGAAAAATAACAATAAAATTCTAAATAAAATAGAGAAAAAATATTTCTATTTTGTTGGCCCCCAATAGTTAATCTAACTCTATAGGAAATAAGATATTTAGAATCTTTTTATGCTTATTAGCATAAAACTATGTATTAGAAAAAATAAGTCCAAAATCATCTCTAATGTCCTTGAATAATGAAGAGACCTTCCCAAAGAGAAAACCCACAAAATAAATGGAAACACAAGTTGTTATCGCCTCTCCCCATGTTGCTACGGCTGCAAAATCTCTAATGTTCTTGAATAATAAAGAAACCTTGCTAAAAGAAAAATCCACAAAAATAAAAGAAAGCACAAGTTGTTATCGCCTCTCTTTATGTTACTAAGGCTACGAACTGCTTTCAACCAAATAAAGATCTCCTTTCTTTGCATGAATTATATTAATTAAAGCTTGACCATCCTTTCTTGAAGTCTTAAAGCTAGATTTAGCCTAAATATCCCGAATAAATTCATTAAGTGCCTCTTTATTTTTTTTGGCCCTTGACCTTTTAATTAGTCTAATCGACACCTGTAATGAGTCTTATGGTAATGCTTGTTGATTCTCATCATTTCCCATCTTTGCAAAAGAATTAGTCAAATTAACAATAGAAATACCATTTATAGGCAATACATCCACATAATCAAGCAACAAAAAATCATCGACACTATTTTCCATAATCTTGTTAGTATAAAAAATATTATTTACAATACTCTTTCTTGTATAAAAGCTTTCATGCTTCTTTATTTTTCCTTTAACACTTTTTTTTTCTTGACAAGTGGCCCATCTTTTATTTCTCTCATGTTGACTACTTTATTCTTGTAAGTTAACTCCATTGACATATCCTAAAAATTCTAATTCCTAATTGGTATAACTTCACTCCCATGTTTGCAAACAAGCACACAAACTTCTTAGCCATGGATTCCACCGAAGCTTATATCCTTGATTATTGGAACAACTTTTGGATCATAACCTTTACCAGGGTGTTCATTGTAGTCTATTTTGATAATAATTCCAACTTGCACATCATCAAATGTCAGGATCCTGTAGGTTATATATCAAACATATTCATCTTTTCTAGGGGCAATCTTGATCTGAACTGCACACCTTAAGCTCTATACGAGGAGGTTCTCCACATTAATATTTGATACCCCACTGGATAGGGGTGATCATTTTTGGTTCAGTTTGGTTTTTATAAAAAAAGTAACCAAACTGAATTAAAAAAACCAAAATCAGTTTAAATCGACTGGTTTCGGTTCGATTCGGTTTTTTAGGATAAAAACTGGTTCAAACCAGTTTGGCTTGATTTTTTTCCGGTTTGGGTTCGGTTTGGTTCTTTTTTTTCAATTTCAGGCTTATAAAACCGAAACCGAACCGAACCGTCGGTTTTTTTAAAATTTTAATCGATTTAATCGATTTTTTTTCACAGTCGGTTTTTTCGGTTATTTTTTTCAGTTTTCTCGGTTTAATCAGTTTTTTGGTTTTTTTGCTCACTCCTACCACTTGACATCTCATTGCCAATTTATACGCTAATGCTGACTATAAAACGAACTACAAGATTACAAATGGGAATATTCATTAAAGGTTGTCCATATGCAATTCCATACCGATCCTATTTACTCTTTATTGCAATTGCATCAGCCCCCACACTTATGTAACGATCTTCAATTACAATATTCTCGCATAAATCAGGATCAATTCCATCGGTATTTAGGGATTTAAATATGGGAGCCTTAATTGTTACATTCATAATTGTTTTATTCTTGCAGTCATACAGATTGAATGTCCAAAATGAGGAATTATATAGAGTTAAGTTTGTAAACAGAATGTCACGTGACCATATCATCTACATAAAAACCCTCTTAGTGTTATTAAAAAGCTTTTGGGGATACTTGTTTCACCATGTTTGACCTTATCCATTTATAGTACCATTGTATCCTGTTATAACAACATCTCTAAGGTTTTTTTTACCATGAATTAAACTTTTATACTAAGGTCTATGATGCTCTCTTCCATATCCATATGAAGGCAATAAAGGTATTAAAGGCCAATACTTCTCATCCTCGCTAAATTTTTAGATATAAACAATCAAAGAAACAACCCAGAAACAAGTAACAACCCAAGAAAACTAAAATCAAATTGATAGAAATTCGATCCAATAATTACCTCAACTAAAAAAATCAAAGTAATTGAATGAAAAACCCCTACCCTTTAATCATAAAGAATCAAGAACTAGAAATATAAGGATGAATGTCACAAAGATAGTTAATTTTTACTTCCTTATATTAATTCAACCATTAAAGTCTATAAGGTCTATGATGCTTTGTAGTATTCAAATTCAAATTCAATTTCCTAACAAGTGTAGTACTAATTATATTAGCATAATTCACACCATTTGTAATCATACTACATATCTCATTACTGATGTGACATCTAATATGAAAAATATTCTCTTTTTGTTGCTCCAAATCATCATATTTAACCTGAGCATTCAATGCTTGCCTAATCACAAGCGATTAACCCTCAACCAAATACTCTACATCATCATCACCAATATCTTTAAGTGGGAAACATCTTTTCATCATTGCTATCACATTCAGATTCAATCTTTTTATGATCATGTAATATCATAACCCTCTTATTTGGATACTGAGACGCTATGTGAGTTATTCTCAAACATCAAAAACATATAATATCATGATTATGAGGTTTTTGGGTGGTAGACTTTCCTGTAGGTTATATATCAAACATATCCATCTTTTCTAGGGGCAATCTTGATCTGAACTGCACACCTTAAGCTCCATACGAGGAGGTTCTCCACATTAATATTTGACACCCCACTTGATAGGGGTGATCATTTTCGGTTCGGTTTGGTTTTTATTAAAAAAAATAACCAAACCAAATTAAAAAACCAAAACCGGTTCAAATCGAACGGTTTCGGTTCGGTTCGGTTTTTTAGAACAAAAACTGGTTCAAACCAGTTTGGCTTGATTTTTTTCCGGTTTGGTTCCGTTTTTTCAGTTTCAGGCTTATAAAACCGAAACCGAACCGAATCGTTGGTTTTTTTAAAATTTTAATCGGTTTAATCGATTTTTTTCACAGTCGGTTTTTTCGGTTAATTTTTTTCAGTTTTCTCGGTTTAATCAGTTTTTTGGTTTTTTTGCTCACTCCTACCACTTGACATCTCATTGCCAATTTATACGCTAATGCTGACCATAAAACGAACTACAAGATTACAAATGGGAATATTCATTAAAGGTTGTCCATATGCAATTCCATACCGATCCTATTTACTCTTTATTGCAATTGCATCATCCCCCACACTTATGTAACGATCTTCAATTACAATATTCTCGCATAAATCAGGATCAATTCCATCGGTATTTAGGGATTTAAATATGGGAGCCTTAATTGTTACATTCATAATTGTTTTATTCTTGCAGTCATACAGATTGAATGTCCAAAATGAGGAATTATATAGAGTTAAGTTTGTAAACAGAATGTCACGTGACCATATCATCTACATAAAAACCCTCTTAGTGTTATTAAAAAGCTTTTGGGGATACTTGTTTCACCATGTTTGACCTTATCCATTTATAGTACCATTGTATCCTGTTATAACAACATCTCTAAGGTTTTTTTTACCATGAATTAAACTTTTATACTAAGGTCTATGATGCTCTCTTCCATATCCATATGAAGGCAATAAAGGTATTAAAGGCCAATACTTCTCATCCTCGCTAAATTTTTAGATATAAACAATCAAAGAAACAACCCAGAAACAAGTAACAACCCAAGAAACTAAAATCAAATTGATAGAAATTCGATCAAATAATTACCTGAACTAAAAAAAATCAAAGTAATTGAATGAAAAACCCCTACCCTTTAATCATAAAGAATCAAGAACTAGAAATATAAGGATGAATGTCACAAAGATAATTAATTTTTACTTCCCTATATTAATTCAACCACTAAAGTCTATAATGTCTATGATGCTTTGTAGTATTCAAATTCAAATTCAATTTCCTAACAATTGTAGTTCTAATTATATTAGCATAACTCACACCATTTGTAATCATACTACATATCTCATTACTGATGTGACATCTAATATGAAAAATATTCTCTTTTTGTTGCTCCAAATCATCATATTCAATGCTTGCCTAATCACAAGCGATTCACCTTTAACCAGATACTCTACATCATCATCACCAATATCTTTAAATGGGAAACATCTTCTCATCATTGCTATCACATTCAGATTCAATCTTCTTATGATCATGTAATATCATAACCCTCTTGTTTGGATAGTGAGACGCTATGTTAGTTATTCTCAAACATCAAAAACATATAATATCATGATTATGAGGTTTTTGGGTATTAGACTTATCTTTAGTATTAGTGAAGACTTCTTTTTTTTCTTTTAGGTGGTTCAATTTTAGCTTCTATAATTGGCTTGGTTTAGACAATCCCTTTTCTTTTATAATTAAACCTATATTTAAAATAAAAAAAACTTGAATTTTAAACTTGTCATGTACTGCCATTCATCTTAAGTTGCCTTTCCACCTTTGTAGTTATGTGCACTATGTCTTTCAACTTCTTATAATGCTGCAATTCCACCATATTCACTATCACGCAATTCAAACCATTCAAGAACCTAGCTATAATAGCTTTCTTATCCTCACTATATTTGGCTAAATCATAGTTACTTCCATCTCTTTATGTTAGTCCTCTACACTCTTAGAACCATGAGTTAGGCTTTGCAATTTCTAATATGAATCCCGGTAATATTGACTTGGGAAAAATCTCTTCCTTATAATTATCTTCATCTTATCTCATATATCAATAGTTCTCTAATGATTCCTTCTCTTACTCAAAATAAGTTGATCCCACCAAACTATAACATAATCAGTAAATTTAACTACAAAAAGTTTTACCATTTTCTTTTCCGAGTACTTGTGACAATCAAATATCAACTTCATCTTATTCTTTTATTCTAAATAAGCTTTAGGATCATCCCTCCTATCATAACCTAAATTTTGACAACATAAATTCACCCAAAAAAATGAAATGAATGAAGAAAAATTAAGGTTTGGGTCAAGACAAAACAAATTGGAAGTCTTAAGGATTTAATCAGGGTGGAATTATAAGTTTAAGAGCTAATTTTAGAAAAAAAAGGGAAGATTTGATAAGATTGGGGACTTAATTAAACTTTGAATTAGTTTAGTTAATGAAATTATGAGTTTAATTGAAATAATTGACAAGTCTGAGGTGATTGAGAACTTAATTAAAGTTTGAATTAGTTTAATTAATGAAATTATGGGTTTAATTGAAATAATTGACTAGTCTGAGGACTTAATTAAACTTTGATTTGGTTTAATTAATGATATCGGGAGTTTAATTAAAGAATTGATAAGTTTGGAGACTTAATTGAGCTTAGAATCAATTCAATTAATGAAATCAAGGGCTTAATTGAAAAAAATATTAAAATTCAGAGCTAATTTAGGTCAAAATTACATGAAATTAAAGTACAAGGATTGTTTTGCAAAAGGCACCGCAATACAGGAGCCCAACTATAATTTGCCTAGGGGCCGGAATAAAAACATATCGAGACTTTATGGACCAATTTGAAAATGGTCGTTCCCACCCAAAGTGACGCCATTTTAGAATCACTGTACGTCTTCTTCTTCGTCTTAAACAGGATAAAGTCCGCCTGCGGAAAAATTCAGGCCAGGTGTTCGCCGCCCTCAGTCCAGGTCTTGACCGAATGGTTTACCATTCAGTCCCATTCCAGCCAACTTTCCTCCACCACCACGAGGCACTAGGGAGCTGAAAAAACCGCCACCAACAATCCAGCAATGGCCGGACTGTTGGTATCCTGATCCAACAAGAACACAAAGACCCAAAGTCCATATCTCCACACCTATCAGTATCCTAGGGAGATAAGGATAAAATCCACACACCTATAAAAAGCGGAAAAAAAAGAGAAAGAAAAGGGGAGAACAAATGAGAGAGCACTAGACGAGAGAGAGAGAGAGAGAGAGAGAGAGAGAGAGGAGCAGAAAGATGAGATAAAAATAAACAGAGGGGAAGAAACCGAAGGCAGAAGGAGAACCCAAACAACGAGCATCAACACCATTCTTTCATGCAAAGCTCTAGCAACAACTCCAGCAGCAGGTAAGCTTCTGTTTTTCCCTCCCTTGCAATTTAATTACATAGCTACTGTGGTAGGCATGCGTGGACAATTCACGCACGCCTGCAGATAAGTCACCCGGGTTACTGGTTCAACCAGTAACTAGGCTGGGCCAGACTGGCTGGATCTGGCCCAGGCCAGTCCATACAGCTGGGCTAGATCCAGTGCATAAAAAAAAGAGAGAAAAGGAGAAATTTTTCCACTGGGCTAGGTCTGAGTCTCAAGCCCAGCCAGCCCAAATTACTTTTGCTAAAGGTGTGTTAGGCAAAACATTGTCTTGTGCCTTGCCCATGTATTTTATTATATTTTTATCTTGATATCTTGCTAAACAAACCCCTTTTTGACATTGAAAAATTCTAAAAAAATTTGAGGAACTTCGTTGATTTATTTGTGGGTTCCTTACGCTTTGTTTTATTTTTTCTCTTTGTGTTTTGTTTTTTATACTATATGCTCAATTTGTGAGCCATTACTGTTAATTGCAAATCTGTTATGCAATACTTTTTTTTTCCTTGTCTAAAAAGAGTAAATAATAAAAAAGGTAAACAAAAAGAAAAAAAAGGCATAGACAAATTGTTTCTTCTTCATTAAAGATTCAAAATTTTACGAACTTATTCTCTGACGCTAGAGTTAGAAATATCATATTTTTTGAGTTTTTACAATATTTACCAATGACAGAGTTGAAAATATTTGTAGGCACTGTTCATTGACATCAGAGTCAGGAACATGATAGGAAGAACAAAAAAAAAGAGGAGAACAAATCCTTAGTAATTTTAGACAAAACCAGTAATGCAATTTGCCTTAAGTATGACGCTTAAAGGGTGATAACATCATTTCTTTTGCGTAACCAGTCATGTACCATAGAATCTCTGTTGACCAATTAGGGTTTCTAGTGACCATAATATTAGGTGACAACCCCTTGAACTAGATATTTTCCTTCCAAGAACAAGATGTTAGATATTTGTTTCTTTTCTATTAAAAATTTTTAATCGGTCGTCATGATGTCCAGGTGTGACACCTCCCTTGAAAGGATAAAATTTTAATCTCAATACTCCCCAAGTTTCTGTCCAAGCTATCACAAAACCCTATATGTCTCCTTACTTTTTTATGGCCAAAATTCTTAGCTTACCAAGACCTTCCATCACCATGATTTCTTTCTCGCTGAAATCTACTGTATTGGCCAAATGATACACGGTCAAATTCATCAGCTTTTTCATCTTCATTCTCATCAACCAACTTATTCACATGTGTTCAGGATGACCTGTAATATCTCACATCGATGGGTGAGGACTTGGGGGAGAGCTTTATACGAGTATACTCACCTTGACTAATAAGAAGCGTTTTGAGGCCATGTGTGGCTGCCAAGAACAAATCTGCGAGGCTCGTGGGCTAAAGCAGACAATGTCTTGCTAGTGGGTTGGGGTTTTCCAATTTAGTATCAGAGCCCAGCTCACTGGCTATCTGATGGTGTCGACGGGGTTGTCGGGCTCCTTAAGAGGGGTGAATTGTAATATCTCATATCGGGGAGTGAGGACTTAGGGGAGGGCCTTAAATGAGTATACTCACCCTGACTAGTAAGAAGCATTTTGGGGTCATGCATGGATGCAAAGAACAAATCCTTGGGGCTCGTGGGCCAAAACGGAAAATATCTTGCTAGTAGGGTGAGGTGTTATATGACCCCTCTTACAAACTTGCAATAGCATAATTCTTGTCCAATTGATCCCTTATATCACCAAATGCCATATTTATACGCTCAAACTACTATTGCATTTCCTATAATAAAAAAAAGATGTTCTTCTCTTTCTTAGGTGATGATCTATTGTTGGAAAATATCGTCAAATTTAAAATTTGATGTTAGTAATAAAAAATATACACACTCACTTTCTAACATGTTAACACTCAATAATATATCACCCTCCTGATGTTTTACTCGAATTTTTGCTTTTCACGATTATAGTCTCATTTTTTTACCTTTTACCTCTTGTGCTTTCCTATTTGGTTTTATGGGGAACTAATCAAAACAATAAAGAATTTCAATTTTTAACGCCCAACCAAGGACTTCAAGATATAAGATAATCAAGAAAACAATATAAAAAATGAACACGAAAACAAAAAAAACAAATATGCAAACAAAAAACAAAAACGAATACAAAAATAAAAACAAAACAAATATGAAAATGGAATTTAAAAATGACTCTATGAATCTCAAAACTAACATATACTCAACAAAATAACCCAAAATAACCCATTGTTATAGCAATTTAAATCGAAAGAATCTGATTTGTAATGTTCTTTAAGGTCTTAAATTAAAATTTTATAGTTTTAATAACCCGAAATCAATTTTAAATAAAACAATACCCACTAATCAAAGATAAACTAATGTGACTTGCAATATCTCAAGAATCTGAATTCAAATTGTTTAATCTCTAATTGTGACAAAAACTTTAACTAATGTGATTTCCTTTTTTTTTAATACTATTTGGTAGTAACTCTTTTTAATATTTTTTGTAAAGTTGTTGTACATTTAAGAATTAAAAACAAAGACTAATAATGTAAAAAATTAAAAGATAGATAGACAGATAAAACTTGATTTTAGAGCATTACTCTAATACCAACTGATGTGAATCAGGAGGGTAAAAAACTTAGAACCTATAATTAGGATAAAAAATAACCGAATAAAGCTAAAATCATATTGATAGAAAACCTGACCCAATGATTAATTAAATCAAATAAGAAAAGTTATTGGATGAAATATCCTAAAAACTAATAGTTAAAAGTATAAGAATGAACGCCATAAAGACTTATCTATGACAAGTTCTAAAGATTTTGATGAAGAACTAAGAGTATGAACAATCTCCTATACACACAATATTATTCTAAAATAAAACAAATTGTTTGAAAAAAAACTTAAATACAAGCAAAATAACTCTCTTTATACTATGTAAAACATCCTAAAGAAGGCTGGAAAAAAAAAAAGAGTTCTAAATAAAATATAAATAATAATCCTAAACTAACCAGAAAAATAATGCAATTCCTGCATAGTAGCTTATGTATTTTATCGTAAATCCTTCTCGAAGTCTGATCATTATAAAATTCTAACCATGTAGGAAATAGTTCTTTAGAATCTTCTGGCAAAATATCAACCTAATCAAACTGTTACATTAAAAGTTATGCTTGTTAGCATAAAATCATGCATTAGAAAAAATAAGCCTAAAATCACCTCAAATTTCCTTGAATAATAAAGAAAATAAAAGGAAACACAAGTTGTTGTAGCCCCTCCTTATGTTGTCAAGACTATAAAATGCTTCTAGTCCAATAAGGATTTTGTTTCTTTATATGATTCACATTAATTAAAGGTTGATCATCTCTTTTTGAAGTCTTAAAGTTTTACTTTGCCCAAATATTCTGAATAAACCCATTGAGTGTCTTTTAAATTTTTGTAGTCTTTTACCTTGTAATTGATCAAATCGACACCTCTAATGGATCCTATGGTGATTCTCATCATCCTTTATTTCCTTTCCTTTTAATTTTATTTTTAGATTCGATATGTTTGTGTCATCTTCACTAATATCATATTTTTAAGAGAATCCAACTTATGGAGAACCTCATGTCATCACACCTTCAACTAGTGGTGGTCAAGTTAACTCTAATTTTTTATAATGGTAATACAATCTCTTTCAATGCTTCATCTTAGATTTCATTCAAACTTGCAAAAGATTGAGGAAACTACATTTGTTATTAACAAATCCTAGAAATCCTAGATGCAAAACTTTTTTTTGGTTATGGACTCCTTGGCTATATTGATAGATTTTTTACCTGTCTTGAAAGCACTTGTTATTTATCAACTTGGTTAAGGCAGGATCAACTCTTTTTGTTAGGCATCTAAGCAGCAATTTACAACATAATTGACTTCACTATTAATATTTTCTCATCATTGGTTGAAGCCTAGACCAATTAGAATCTAATCATGTTCATTGCTCTAATACCCATATATTATCTCTTCTTACAACTCTAATTATCATTAAGATAGAAGGCTTGGTGTTGGCTAGGTATATGAATAAGGTTAAGAGTATTATTGATGATCTAGCCTTGATTGTTCATTTTTTAAGTGATGTGGAGATTATTGCTCACACTCTAAATGACCTTGTTGATGAGTTCAAGGAATTAACCGTTACAATTCATGTCAATGATACACTATTATATTTAAGGATCTCTATGACAAACTTCTTGATAAAGAGTTGATTTTAAGTGATACCAAGAAGATGATATTCAAATCAATGTTCAATTCTCTAAAAAAAGTACAACTTACAATGGTAGAGGTGGAAAAGGAAACAAGGGTGACCAATACACTATCTAGTGGATATTTTAGCCAACCTCAAAATTTTATATTTTAGAAATTCAAACTATCATGGCCAACAACATCATCCTATTTCTAGTGCAAGTCATGGCTATGATTCACGAGGTATATTTTATTACTCTCAGCAACATTCTTCACCTAATTAGCAGTATGAGTACTCTTCAAGGCTGTCACATATTTTTTTTGTCAATTATGTGACAAGTAAGGACATAGTGTAAAAACATATCATTCTTGCCTAAAGACTTTTTGGCCGTAAGCTAACTATGTGGATTGTGATTCCAATTCTTCAAACAAGTGTTAGACTTGAGAGCAAAAAATTATCTTACATTTGATCACCAAAACCTTTATATGCACTCTAACTATGTTAAGAATAAGGATGTGATTGCTGAAAGTGATAACAATAAGTGGTAATGGAATTTCAATCTTCATGTTAATTCTACTAATATTGACTCATTGATAGTCTCTTTTATGTTAAATAATATCTTGCATACACCTTTAATTAAAAAAAAGTTTTATATCCTTGGTTAAGGCTATATAACCCTTTATTATAAACATTTCCACCATCATTCAAACTATTAATCTTTACGTGTTTTTGTTATCTATGTTACCCTTGGTTAAGGCTATATGCGAAACATAAGTTAAAAACTTATCCTTGACCATGCATGTTCTTTGGTTACTCTTTAAAACTTCATGTTTTAACTTGTTTTGATACCGCCATTAATAAATATTCACTTCTAAGCATGTAAATACTTTTCAAAATTTCTTTCCTTTAAAAAATATTTGATCACTGTTACTCCATAATTGATTTTAAAATTTGTTTCTTCCTTTATTAAAAAAGCATTTATACTCAATCTTCACCTGATTCCTCTCTTTATTTGCTAAATATCTCTATCACATAACTACCATGAACTTTGCACTTTCCAATTCTGAAACAACTCATTCTTCACACACCTTTACCGATTCTACTTTGACATCTTATTGCTCTAAAATCAATAAAAACATATTTTAACCACCTATATTAAGTAATGTTTTTGCTATGCCTCTACCCAAGGTGCCACCAATTCCACTTTAACTCAGTATATAGTTCTCTGCCTTATTATTCTATATATTTATCTCATCCCTCTTATATTGTTAAGAAAGAATAAAACAACATTTTCAAATCTAGAAAACTTCTCTCTCGCTACCAATGCCTCCCATTCACCCAAATCAAATTAGAAAAAAAGAAGAGGAGATAGAAAAATGTTGATTTTTCACATTCAAGAAACAAACAAAACTCAATCTTGATGTTCATAGGTTCATCTTTCCAAGAGGAGATTCATTAGGGTGTTTGGAAATTTTATCTTGCTAAAAATACAGATCAAGGTTTGAAAATATACGTTTTTCATTTTGATTTTAATTTTTTTGACTGATTGAATGGTCTTTTGAGGTTAGAAATTGGTTTAATGTGGGTTTAATAATATTTATTAGGGTTTTTCAAGTGAAAAAAGGTTGAAAATGTGTTTTTAGGGTTTTAAAACCTGGACCCCGACTTTTTAACAATCAGAGGTTATTGGAATCTAAACCAGTTGACACTTCGTTTGCCAACATGAACAACATGTATATCTATTTTTTAGAAAAATAGGGTAGATGATAGGTTGTCTGTCCTTAAAAAAGAAAAAAAAAATCCAAGCATACATATCTGACCTCCAAAACCTAGTTATGTGGCCTCTTTCTATAGCCCTTTAGATCCTTTTATTTTCATAAATTATTGTTTTCAGATTTTGATTAAAATGCACTTTAAGTAAACTAATTAAAATAATAGTTAAATTATTAGTCATTTTTCCATGGTTTTTGAATAACACTATAGGTTTTTATGTTAATATTAGTGATTATATTTTTAATTATTATATACCAAATATGCGGAAGTTTTGTTTAAGAATATGCTCATGCAAATATAATGAAAATAAAATTTATTTTTTTGTTATTTATTTTTACATGATTTTATAACAGTTATTATTATTTTTTCTTTTAATCACACACAAAATATAAAGGTGTTATTTTAATATATTTTTAAAAAATTTCTTTATAGGCCATTATAAGTTTTTAAATTAAATATTGGTGCTTTCCATTACAAAACATGTTTTTATTAAAAAAAAATGCATTAACAAAGAAAGGGATTTTAGATTAAAGAAATGTATTTTTTATAATTATTTCAAAATTTTAAAACTTTCATGAACCTTTATTTTAATTTTCATTTTTTTTTTGCTTATAAAAAGATATGTTATATTAAAAAAGATCGTTAAACAAAATGTACTTTTTTCTTTGAAATCTAAATTCGTGCAAATATCTACTTTAATTGTAAAAAAACTAAATAAAAAGATATATTGAAAACTGACCCACGGCATCACATTGATAAATAACTAGTCATATATATATATATATATATATATATATATATATATATAATATTTACATGTATATGTATGATATACAATAAATTTTTTCTCTTCAAAGTGCAGCCATTGTTTTGACAGTTATTTAAGAAACATCTTTCTTTTCTTGTGTTTTTTTTATTAATGTAGGTATCCGGGTCAACTTTTGCACATCTCGACTAACTTCACGAGCCCTAAAACATCTTTCTTTTCTAGTTGCAGTTGCAATTACAATTAAATTGGTTTAAAGAAAAAAAAAAGATTTACCGTACTATATAAAGTTTATGGTATATAATGTAATTGTATACATAATATAACATTATAGATATATAATCTTGTAAAATATTTTTTTATATAAAACCCATTACATGTTTTTGCATTTCTAAAATTCCAAAATAAAATTTTGTACACCAAAAAAATCTAATTAGTTAAATGTGTTTTCTAAAATTTAGATATGTGTTTTTTTTTGTCTAAATATTTTTTTATTATTAATGTAGGTATTCGGGACAGCTTGCTCGCGTCTCGACTAATCTCACGGGCCTTGAAGTTAACGACCATGTAAGTCTCCAATGACTGTGAGTTCTGTGGGACTTGAATTTGTGACTTTTATGGAACAAACTCAGAGTCTGCCTAATTGTTCAATATTTTTTGTCTAAATATTTTTATTTTTATTTTTATTTTATTAATGTGAGTGTCCAGATCAACTTGTACGCATCTCAACTAATCCCACAGACTCTAAAGTTAACGACCATATAAGTTTTTAATGGCTATAAGGTTTATAAGACTCAAAGTGGTAATTTATAAAGAACAAACCTAGAACCTAACAAATTGAATTACATCCCTCACAGTATTTTTTTTATCTACATATTTTGATCTGAGGTTAGATGGATATAAAAATATTGTGATGAATTTTTCTGGTTGAGATTTATCACGAAAGTCTTCACCTCCTTCCTTCCCCCCAATTGCTTTATTGTATCTCAACCATATGCCTTCTGCCCCTGGCTAGCGGACACAACCAGTGATTTATACGCTGTTTATTTTTATTTTTATTAAATATACTTTTTAAAATTAAAAAAAGAAGACGGCTTGGTGAGCAGTCTAGTTGCAAGACAAACCTCATTTCTTTGAATAAAAAACATCCCCATTGCGCAAAATCCAGCTTCTTTTAATTTTTTATGATTTTAATATGTTAATATATAAAATAAAAATAATAAATATTTTAATAAATTTTCATTGTCTCCGCAGTTAAAGCTACTCTTGACTAAACAAAGCTTTCAAAGATTATTAGACCATACCCCTTTATTATTCAATTATTTCACAGCAGATAATGTCGTCCAGCATTGATGACGAGCACGTTGATATATATATATATATATATATATGAACAAGTGGGATGAGCACATGCATAGTGGACTCCTTCCTTGCTGGCTTCTCTTTTGAACGGTTTTATTTTATTTCTTTATAAATAAATTGTTTTAATATATTTTTAAATAAAAATTATTTTAAAAAATAATTGCTAAAAAAAAAATATATAAAACACTCCGGTATCGTGGCCATTTTAAAGATAAGGTAGTAGACAGGGAGTCAACGGTGTGAAACCCGCCCAATTACTTTATGAAATATTGAATCCGTGAAGCTGAGACAAGGTCAAAAGCTCCCAACTGGGAACTCTAGTGCACGATCAACGAGAGATGAATTAACAACTAATTTGAGAAAGAAAAATACTTGACAAGGATTTCGCTTCTGGAAGCTGACTTTAAGGACAATGAAAGGTAGAGCAGTTTGTAGGGGGCAGAGTGTTGAAAACCCAGAAAAGCTTTTTGTCCCTCTAAATTATGTCAACATATGACTTTTGCTCCCTAAGATGTTCCTGGAATAGATAAGAAGGGAGAAGCTTGTGCTGGGGCGATCTGTTTTCCTCTCTTTTCTGTTTGTTGTGATGGGAGCAGTTACTGCTATTTCCTTCCTGTTCTTGAACTTGCTGCTGCTGTTGCTTCCTGATCCTTCTTTTTCTCATCCCTTGTGTACTGATTCAAGTGAGTTTTGGTCCTGTAGTGTTTAATTATTTCAGTTTGTACTTGGAAACTTTATTGGCTTTTTGTCATTTTCACTTTATTGGCCTGTTTGTCATTTTCTTTGTCTTTTGTTGATTTTTTTGCGGGTTATAGGGGCACCCTTTACCTTGAACACCACTCTGAGTTTTTGTCCTTACAATGGGAGCAGCTGCTGCAATTCCACACATGATTTACAGTTACAGGAGCAATTTCAAGCCATGAACATCTCTGATGCTGCCTGTGCCTCACTTTTGAAATCCATCCTTTGTGCTGTAAGGCTTTTGTTTCACTTTTAATTTCGGCATAGGCTGTGTGTGTATCAGGACATTTGTTACTTGATAATAACTTCACATGCTATCTCGGGGCTTGTTTCGTTTGTGTTTTCATTTTGAATATCTATGTTTTCATTTTCTATCCACCTTATTTTCATATATAAAGTCTCGCATGTCTATGTATTGAATTTGTATTGGACGCTGTTTGCTGGATTTTTTTTCTTATGAATTGCTGATAATCCACAGGATTGCTCTCTTGCCTGAACCCAGATAGGTTTGTGCATAGTTGTTGGTTAGAAGAGTGTTAGCAACTTCATTATTTATGGTTTTTCTTGGCATAAACTAATTGTCAGAGCACTCTCTTTTAATGGGCAATGCATTAAAATGTCCAAAATCAATCTATCCTACTTCCGATTATCACCACTGACGATTTCATACTGTTAAGGATTCCGATACAAGTCCTTGTCATGGTTGCAAAAGAGATGCATAGATAGTCCCCACTCCCCATGTATTATGGACTCAAATGCCACTTGGAGGACAAAACAAAAATAAGCATCTCAAAATGAACTTCTCCGGAAGCTCTCCTAGTCAATTTGTGATCTATTTCACAGCGCCCTGTTATATCTTTTGCACATAACAATGCTCTGGACTTTTCATTTTAGAGACAACATAGATCTTGCTCATTCATGGTGAAGTGTTTCTTCTAATTCCAATCTAGATGGTCTCCACACAATTATCTAATTTGAAGAACACTTACTTTGTGATTGATTTTTCTATCATGGTTTACAGGGATGCGATCCATATTCAGCCGAGTTATTTACTGTAAGCTCTGTACCAAGGCCAGTTGCTGTTCTTTGCAATTCTACAGTTTCAGCAAATTCATCACAGTCTAGCCAAGCAGCAAATGACTTCTGCTCTAATGTATGGGATACATGTCAAAATGTAAATGTATTGAATTCCCCCTTCGCACCTTCCTTACAAGGTCAAACTGGATCGCCAGCAAATTCCAGTTTCAACAAATTGACTGTTGTCTGGCAGTCAAAAGGCGACTTCTGCAATGCATTTGGTGGAGCATCTACAGATGAATCAGTATGTTATGCTGGTGAACCTGTTACACTCAATAACACTGAAACACCAAGTGACCCACATGGCTTGTGCCTTGAGAAAATTGGGAATGGATCTTACCTCAGTATGGTTGCGCATCCAGATGGATCTAACCGTGCTTTCTTCTCGAGCCAACAGGGTAAGATTTGGTTGGCAACTATTCCTGAACAAGGATCAGGAGAGACATTGGGCTTTGACGAGTCCAGTCCTTTTATTGATCTAACAGATGAAGTGTATTTTAATACTGAATTTGGAATGATGGGGATGGCATTTCATCCAAACTTTGCACAAAATGGTCGGTTTTTTGCCTCGTTTAATTGTGATAAGGTGAAGTGGCCAGGATGTACCGGCAGATGTTCATGCAACTCAGATGTCAATTGTGATCCTTCAAAACTAGCTCCTGACAATGGTGCCCAACCATGCCAATATCAAACTGTTATTGCAGAGTATACAGCTAATGACACAGCAACCAAGGCTTCCTTGGTATACATCTTCTTACACAGGAATTTATATTCATATTTTAGTCCATGATCATGACTGAGTTTTGATAATTTTCCAGGCAACAACTGCGAAACCCTCGGAAGTAAGAAGGATATTTACAATGGGCCTTCCATTTACATCTCATCATGGAGGACAGATTCTCTTTGGACCTAGTGATGGGTATTTATACTTCATGATGGGAGATGGGGGTGGTGTAGGTGGTGATCCCCACAATTTTTCACAAAACAAGAAATCATTGCTTGGAAAAATCATGCGGCTTGATGTTGATAATATACCAAGTGAGTGTCTGAAGAGAGCGACTTTTTTAATGACTTCCTTGAAGATTTGAGTTAATAACAATCTGATGCATCTCATATAATCCTTGCCATCAACATTGCTTGTGATCCAATTTTCTCATCTCGGTTCGTAACCTTTATATACTTTGAATTGTAAACTCTTTGTTACCTGGCTTGCCTCGGGGCAACTAAAAAGGTTAGAAATGCAGGTAAAGCCCTTGGTCTTGTTTTTCCTTTTTGGAATGTAGAGAAATCTTGTAAAAATTTTCTTCTCTCATGAATCTTTTTGATCCATTCGGAAAGGATAAATGAAAAGACCTTGAGAATTTCAAAATTGAAGCTATGGAGTTCATAGAAATGAGGCTCCTGTTTTCTTTTCACCCTTTTCAGCAAAGTGGTGGATTGCGAAGCCGAGTTGCATAGCTGAAAGAATTAATTATCTTGTTTCTTTTCATGGACTAGCAGGTGCTGCAGAAATAGATAAACTTGATCTATGGGGAAACTACTCCATCCCCAAAGATAATCCATATAGTGAAGATAGTGATTTGAAACCAGAAATATGGGCTTTAGGCGTAAGGAATCCCTGGCGCTGTAGCTTTGATTCAGAAAGGCCTTCCTACTTCATGTGTGCAGATGTTGGCCAGGTTTGTGATGCGTTTTTCTTCCAAAATATTTTGACAAACAGTTTATATATATAAAGTAAATTCCTTGAATCCTATGACTGCAATTTTCTTCTCTCTTTGTTTTCCTGTGCCCTGGCTGAAGTAGTAACAGAGTGGCAGCAAAGGGTATTATTTCCATGAAGGTTATTATTCACCTTCCTAGAAAAGCTTAGGTCCCTTGTTTATCAATTAAGCCTTCGAAATAATAATT
>Ga0325405_1001473_pt1 | contig 23855 bp, 24 predicted proteins | sample PopdelMetagenome_21_FD_205663 | JGI IMG/M metagenome (GOLD analysis project Ga0325405, IMG submission 205663) | Populus deltoides microbial communities from Bellville, Georgia, United States - Xylem-Control-R2 | ecosystem: Host-associated > Plants > Phyllosphere > Stem > Wood/Secondary xylem...
CCATTCGCAGTTTCACAGTCTGAATTAGTTCATACTTACACATGCATGGCTTAATCTTTGAGACAAGCATATGACTACTGGCAGGATCAACCAGGTAGCATTCCTTGGCGACACCACGACCCGCACAATCCTCGACGCCGATGAGACGAGGGGCCGAGACGGGTGAGGAAGTCGTTCTTTTCGAGCACGAGCGGCTCGAAATGGGCGGTCACAGGGGCGGAGGCCCCCTCGCCGTCATCGCATTCTGCATCCGAAAGCACGAGCGATCGCGCGTGAACCAGTTCGACGGGAGGCCACTCGACTGGAACACGGGCGCCGCTGCTAGGCTCGCCCCGCGCCCCCGGGGAGGCGCGCGGCTGAGAGGGACAGCTTCACATTTGAATTCCACCGAAGTGGGTACGCAGCACAGGAACCCCGCCTCGCCGCAAGTCACCCAGGCCCTTGGGCTGAGAGTGATGGGGGCAGCGGGCCGACAGTTCGGAGCACCAGCACGGAGCCTGCCGACATGGACAGCCCGATTACCGCTCATGCGACTCTGCGTACACGCGACAACAATCCCCACGAGCGAACCACGACCACGAGAGCAAGTGGAAACACCCGAGTGAGATCGTGCCTGCACCGCTGGACGCGAAGGATCTCGAGGGACAACCAACAAGCCAGACGTGAAGGATCTCGAAGGGACAAGCAACAGGCCGCGGGGGGACACGACGAGAACAATCACGCGGGGGGCTGTCTGCCCCAGCTCGGAAGACGGAGGCCAGGCCTCGGCAGCGGGCACGTCACGCCACGAGGTCACGGACCGCCAAGCCAACGCATGGGCGCGCGCACGATAATTTAATGCCACACCCACCCCAGCGTAGAGCTCTCCTCGCAATCCCCGAGCTTGGCGGTCCGCACCAGACACGTCGGCCAGGCCTCCAACTTGCGAGCACGGGCAGCGGCCGCCGCCGCCGGGACGTCGCGGCAAGCAGACGAGCGCGCAGCAGCTGCCAGCACCTTGGCACGAGCACAGCCGTCGCGCTGGCTCGTCCAGCATCGACAGTCCCTCGTCCAGGTTTCAAATCGCGCCAAGTCGAACCCATGACTTGCACAACTGTCGCGCGCTGCCGAATTCGCATCTGCGTATAGGCTGCCATTGTCTGCGGCAGCCCCTGTTTTCGTCAGCCTACCCCGGTGATGAATTTTCCTGCCTGGCCCGGCCAGTCCAGCGTCCAGCCCATGTTAGTCGAAAAATCTGCGCTGCTGATTTTCCCCGATGAACCGCCAGCTGCACAAATCTGCACTGCCACTGCCCCATTGTTTGGATCAATAGTCTTTTCTGCCAAGCTCAGGACTAGAAATGGTCCAAACTCATCGCCAGCACCTGCTGCCGATTTCGCCTGCGCTGCTGATTCCAACACTACGCCCACAATGTCTAAACCAGTGTTGTTTTGTCAGCGTGTCCCTTTGATGAATTTTCCAACCTGGCCCGACCAATCCAGCATCCAGCCCATGTTCATCAAAAAATCTGTGTTGCCGCTGATTTTCCCCGACGAACCTGCAGCTGCCCAAATCTGCGCTGCCGATTTTCCCCCCAGTTGGCATGGCTGCCGCTGCCCCAATGTCCAGACCAACAGTCTTTTTTTTATCAAGCCTTGGACTATCCAGTCTGTCTAAACTCACCGTCAGCACCTGCAACCGGTTCTGTCGACGTTGCTGATTTTGTCGGCGCTGCCAATTCCAACACTGCCCCCTGTGTCTAAACCAGCATAGTTTCGTCAGCTCTTCCCCTGATGATTTTAACCCTGTAACAGTAGGCCTCTAATCCCGCCAACGAGAGCCAAGTTGATAGGGAAGAGAATTGAATGACGCGCCGGGTCATCGCACCCGGCCACCCGAGGAGCCTTTTTCCCGGCAACCTCGGGAAAACTCTTGCTTTCACTGCCCGTTGCCCAAGTCCCAACTCGCATCAGCCCGTCGCGCCAACAAGCCAACGCTGCCGAATCTGCCGACACTGTCCCGCGGGCTGCCACTGCCCCAGTGTCTAAACCAGCAGTCTTTCTCGTCGAGCCTTGGACTGTCCAGTCCGTCCAGACTCATCGCCACCACCTACTGCCGATTCTGCCAACTTTGCCGATTTCGCCGGGGCTGCCGATTCCAACACCGCGCTAACCGCGTCTAAACCAGCATTGTTTCGTCAGTGTGTCCCCTTGATGAATTTTCCTGCATGGTCTGGACAATCCATCGTCCAGCCTATGTTCGTCGAAAAATCTGCGTTGCCGCCGATTTTCCCCGACAAACCTGCAGCTGCACAAATCTGCGCTGCTGGATTTTCCCCCTATTGGCATGGCTGCCACTACCCCAATGTCCAGACCAACAGTCTTTTTTTGTCAAGCCTTGGACTATCCAGTCTGTCCAGACTCACTGTCAGCACCTGCAGCCGGTTCTGCCGACTTTGCTGATTTCATCGGCGCTGTCGATCCAACACTACCCGCCGTGTCTAAACCAGCACTGGTTCGTCAGCGTGTCCCCTCGATGAATTTTCCTGCCTGGCCTGGACAGTCTGGTATCTAGCCCATGTTCGTTGAACAATCTGCGCTGCCGAGGACACGATTTTGGGCCAACCGCGAGCTGGAGCGCGCGGGAGACCAATATCCGCCCCGCCCTCGTTAGCCGAGGGGAGTGGGGGCGACGATGCGTGACACCCAGGCAGACGTGCCCTCGACCAAGAGGCCTCGGGCGCAACTTGTGTTCAAAGACTCGATGGTTCACGGGATTCTGCAATTCACACCAAGTATCGTATTTCGTTACGTTCTTCATCGATGCGAGAGCCGAGATATCCGTGAAGTGTGGCTCGTGAAGAACCCCGGAGCTGCTAGTAATAGCTGACGAAGACATCCCCTACCTCAGTCATAGAGGTCGTGAGTGATCCACTATTGCAGCGAATGGCAGGAATGAAGTTCTTCTTGTGTCTGTGACTCATCAAGGCATGGAAAAAACCGGTCCCTCTATCACAGTCCTTGAAGAAGTTGCATTTCAATTTATGGCTGTAAAACATTTTCTCCGCTGATTTAAGGTTGACAAGGTCCAAGCAAAGCTTTTTATCCTGGGCCAACAAATGTTCATTGTTCTTGTCATTATGCAAAAGAGCTTGATGCTGCTCCAGGTCAGCCTCAGCTCTTCATACTCTCTCCGAAATGTGTCTAAAATGTAGCTTGTTGAGCTGCTTTAGGGGAGCTTTTAGAAGCTTGAGCCGCCTGCATAAAACATACATTGGAGAGCCGTGTACCGCTGCTGCATGCCATTTCTACAATAGGAGAGACTTATAGTCTTGATGTTCAACCCACATGTTAAAGAACTTGAAGCTAGCATGATTTCTCTGATGCAGAGGGCCAATGCGGACTGCTATGGGAGAATGATCTGAGAATGCACCTGGGGTGCTGAAATGCACATGCACTGATCGTTGAAGACCCGACCAGTAAGGATTCACCAAGACCCTGTCAATTTTGCTCCATATCTTCCCATTTGTCCAGGTGAATTTACAACCTATAAAGTTTAGGTCAGAAAGGCCTAACATAGAACAACAGGTTCTAAAGTTAGAAACTTCATATAAGGATACAGGCTCTCCATTGTGTTTATCCTCTTGGGATAATATTGAGTTAAAGTCACCGAGAATAATCCAGGGGGAATTTGAACTCCATTTCTACAGGTCATCCTAGAGAGCTCTGTAAGCAATAACTGTATTATAGCCATAGACAAAAGTTGCAACAAAAGTATATTGGTTCACTAAGCTACTAATGTTGACATGGAGTCTTTGAGTAGTAAGATCAATGAGCTCCACCTTTCCAAAAGACCAAGATGCGTGCATTATTGGATGCTTTAACATTAGATAGAAACTCCTAATTCCTTAACCGCAATTTATGCATAAAAGAAACTGCTGAGGAAGCCAGCTTTGTTTCAACAAGACCACAAACATCCACTTTATTCTTCCTCATGAGGCTTACTACCTCATGTTGTTTGAGAGGACTGTTGAGCCCTCTCACATTCCAGCAGTGAACTAACATGATTGGGGAAGGGTGGGGGGTTCCCCACCACTGCCAGATGATTTGTAGGAGTTCCTTTGCACCGAGCTCCTGGAGGGCATACCCGATGCAACTTTGTGCTGTATTCTGTTAACATATACATCAACTGTGGTTGCAATTTCCTTCCCCTTGGTAGATGCATTCTGAGTAGAAGAACGCCTATTCACTGCAGGTAAAACCTTTGGTGAAGGAGAATGTTGCTTATTACCATGTTTCTTCCTCCTTACAGTTTACCAACCTTCTGAAACTACCGCAACTGGGGCTTGGTCACATTGCTGCTCCTCCTGAGCATTCTCAGAAACCTGAGGGTCTGTGGGAACTTCAACAGAAGGGTTGTGCTGCGGGCCTGTATGAGCATCAACACGGGGTTAGGTTAAGGATTTGTGGGAAGAGCAACAGGGGGGCTGAGTCTACAGAAAACACTGCCTTTGGACATGATAGCCTCCTTTTCTGTTCCTTTCTTCTCCACTGGTCTAGGAGCAGCCTGATTTTTGGAGCATGCTCCGGTTGAGTGCCCAAGCACTTTGCAGCTTTTACAGAATTTTGGCAAGGTCTCATATATGACCTTTTGACAGAGAGGGTTTCCATTAGGCAACACTACATCAATGGAAGACCGAAGGTCCTCAAGCAAATCCACTTCCACCAAGACACGAGCATATGACAGCCTCTCCTTTGTGGACGTCAGTTTATCACATTGGATTGGCTTCCCCAGAACACTGGCAAGCTTGGATAAGCATCTTGGCGTCCAACATTTCAAAGGCAAGTTTGGAAACTTCACCCAAACAGGAACATGAGTCATTACAGAGCAAGAATAATCAAAATATTTTGTCATTTGGCGCAAGATTAACAGACGACCATAAACCAAATAGGGACCACCACACAAGACAGCCAACTTATCCTCTTCATTTTCAAATCTGTAGATTAGCCAGCCCGATTCATGCATGGTGAGTGAGGCTGGACACTTCCAGGTGTTCCCAATAATACTATTAAGTGCCCTGTACCCAGGAAATTTGCCAGACACATATCCCACAACACAGAGTTTCCAATCATCGCTAGAATGATCTAAGTCCTCTTCTAAGAATGGACATGATGGAATAGCATTATAGTCTGAGAAATGCATGAGTTTAGAGCAAATGGGTGTGTTTCTGTTAGAGGAGAACAAATCGCGCCATGTAACATTAGTTGGGGAAGGAGGATGGGGTTTACCTGTTGCTTTGATTTTTGACGGGTTGGACTCAACACCGCTAGGCTTTGCAGGTGATATACGGATGGCCGGAGACGGAGAAGATGGTAACTCTGAAGTGACCGGAGTCGGAGAAGATGGTGAAGACCTTTTGTATTCTTCCTCAGAGCAAGAGAAATCTAGCTGCTCTTTATCAAGATCGTCTCCATCTGGACAGTCTTCCACAAGGAACCCATCTAGAGATACATTTGTGTTATTCATCGAAGACCCATCTGCCTCTCTGGCAGTGCTTGTACCTGCGCCGCTAGATGTGTTGACAGTAGAGGGGAGGGGTGGATCTGCTCTTGGTATTTGAGAAATAGAGCCATCAAGTGTACCAAGAGCCGATTTGAGTCCAAGAACCAACGAACCACCTTGGTTTGTGTGAGATGGAACAAGAGCATGCAATGGGTGGAGTTGACGCTTGACAGATGTTGCAGGTTTTCGTTTGCTTTTTGCCATTTGAGTAACAAGCGGGAAATAAAGGAAGCGGGTTGAAAGAAACGGGTTACATGAGACAGTTTTGGTATCGGGTGTAGTGGACGGCCATGAACACAGGAGGAAACAGCTTCGGGTAGAAGGAGAGCGTCTCTCTCTTGTTTCTCTCTCTAGCCGGCACACTGAGAGCTCTTTTATTTATTTATCAAATGTAAGAATATATCAAGATCAAAAGTAACATGCCACAAAAGTAGCAAACAAATTATATACAGATAAGAGGGTAACAGAAACCCAAAACCAAAATATATCCGGGAACAAGCTCCCGAGAAAATGCCATAATTATACAAGCCACAAGGCGAACAATAGCCACACTGCATGCTAACAAGAAGACAGATGGAACTCACTTCCAGTCAGGAGGACATCATCTCTACAGTGGAGACATAGAGCACGTGCGAGCCATGAAGAGACCAAATCATATAGCCAGGAACCAAGCCGAGCCATGTAGATCCACAAGCCGACATCCCCTTAATTTTAGAGCAGCTTCAGCCTATCATAGCCAAAACAGCCGCACCTGCACACAGGGACAGGGGGACCACATATCCTCCACTCAACCATGCAGAGACAAAATCGCCATAGAACAACCAGAATAAATAACTGTACTAGTAGCCAAGAACAGTGGCCAGCGAAGTATCCATGCAAAGACTAGAGAACCCATGCATGCCCAAACCACAATTATAGCATAAGAGCCAAAACCTCCCATCATCTCACCATGTGACCCCCAGCCATAGAGAAAACGACAGCATCTCAGGAGCCTTTCCATGCAGGGACGTGAATGACAGTGGCCAATAGCACACGCCCAGGTAACAACCAAGACAAATTAAATACCCAAAACAGAGCTAATCAATACAGGGACGAGAAACCATGCAAAATCCATGCACGTCCAAGCTAACAGCCAGTCAAGGCTAAACAACACATAGGAGACAACCAAAAATCAATCCCAACTGTTCATCCATGCAGACACTGCTCAACTATGCAAGGGAAAAACCAGCCGACATGTCAAGCCACAAGCTGCTGTCAACCCCATGTAGAAACGAGGAAAACAGAGGCTAAATAGTGCAGGGACGTGAAAACCATGCAGGACCATGCACGATAATTTACCCCAGCAGATCCATTCAAAATGCAACATTGTAGGCCAGGTGATTTTTTTCATGGAAATACAATATAGTGTAAAACAGTATCTGAAATTTTCTGAAAATAGCCTCAACTGATTTCCCAGTATTGTTAAATATTCTCCTGTTTCTTTCCTCCCAAATCAAATACATAAGGACAACAAGAGATACTCTTCTCATTCTCGGCTGCAGCCCTTTTTTGTTGTTTTGTAAGATCCGAGAGGCTCTGCTTAAGGAGGGCATAGTGTTATGAAGCTTGAGCCAGAGTCTGGCCTTTCTCCAAAGAGAAGACGCCCAGTCATAATTGAAGAAGAGATGAGCATGGGATTTATCAACATTCTGACATAGAGGGCATGTAGGGTCAGAAGAGAGAAAATGAAGACGATCTTTCATTTGCAGCTTGCCCAACATTGCCAGCCATAGGGAGAGGTTATGCCTTGGAAGAGACCATTGCTCCCAAACTACATTAGCCCACTGGACTGGAGTAGATTTATACCTGAAAAAATCATATGCATTGGCTGTAAAAGGATGTAGGCCAGAGTGCCAATTTGAGAGCAGCTGTTGCACTGGAATAATCCCACCACAGAGGTTAATCATTCTGTTACAAAGGGAGAAGATTGATTTCCACAGAGGGGAGTCGGTTTTCTTGGCATCCAAGGACTAGATGGAGGCTCATGAAATGTAGTAGTGGTCTACCCATTGAATCCATAAGGAATCTGTCTTTAGGTGAATATTCCAGAGATGCTTGGCAAAGAAACTGTCATTTCTGGCTTTGATGTCATGAACCCCTAGACCCCCTTCATTTTTTGGCAAACACACTTGCTTCCAAGCTACAAGAGCAGATTTGCTTCTAAGCTTAGTACCAGTCCATAGGAAATTCCTGCACAAACTAGTAATCTTGTTGATCACAACAACTGGGATAGGGAAGATACTAATCCAAAATTGCACCATGCCATGCAGGACCGATTTTATCAATTCCAGCCGACCTGCATACGAGAGAAACTTTCCCATCCAACTCTGAATAGTAGATTCTAGCCTGTGAATAAGAGGAGAGAATTGACTGGCGAGGAGCCTGTGAGGGCTGAGAGGGACACCGAGGTACTTGAAGGGAAAGCTTCCTTTTGTGAACTGGGAGAGGCTGAGAATGGCCTGCTTCATATCCTCCGATACACCAGCAGAAAAAATGGAGGATTTTGCTGCATTAATTACAAGGCCAGAGGACTCCCCAAAAACTTGAAGCTATTGGAGGAGAATGTTAGCAGAGGCCATGTCACAACGGCAGAGCAGGAGAATATCATCAGCAAACCCAAGATGACTAATTCCCAAAGCTTGGCATTTGGGATGAAAGCTGAAACGCGAATGCTGAGTGTTACTTTTCAGTAATCTAGAGAAGTACTCCATGCAGATAATGAAGAGATATGGAGATAATGGGTCTCCTTGCCGAACACCACAGTTGCCTTGGAAGAAATCGAAGAGATTACCATTTATGCAAACAGAGAAGGAGGCAGTCTAAACACATTTCATAACCAGATGAACAAACCTATCAGGGAACCCCAAAAGGTGCAGGAGATCACGAAGAAAAGGCCACTGTACTGTATCAAATGCTTTCTTGAAGTCGATCTTGATGGTGCAGCGGGGTGACACACACTTTCTCCCATAACTTCTCAGCAATTCTTGCATGAGATTAATATTATCAACCATGAGTCTCCCACCAAGAAAAGCATTTTGAGAGGGACTAATGATATCATGTAGAACGTGAGCCAACCTCCTTGCAGGTATCTTGGAGATAACTTTGTAAGTGACATTGCAGCAAGAAATAGGTCTGTAATCTGCAGCAGAGTTGGCATTAGCTGACTTGGGAACAAGAGCTATGGTAGAATGGTTAAGCTATTTGAGAAGCTCCCCTAAGGCAAAGAAGTCCTTTACAGCTGAACAAAAATCTGCCTCCACGATGTTCCAAGCTTTTTTTAAAGAATGCAGAAGTGTAACCATCCGGGCCTGGAGCTTTATTATCATCCATACTGAAGAGAACCTGTTTGATGTCATCAGCCAAAACTGGAGCAAGGAGATAAGCATGGGAATCAACATTAATGCAGGCTCCACTTTGTACCACCTCAGCACGTAGTGGAATAGTGTGTTTGGATGTCCCTAGTAACTCTTTATAGTACGAGACGAACTCTCTACCAACCTCTTCAGCCGAAGAAGTTAGCATACCATCACTTCTAACAATGGCAGGAATGTGGCGTCTTCTGTGGCGCTGGCTCATCAAAGAGTGAAAGAATCTCATGCCCTTGTCACAATCTTTAAAGAAAGTACACTTCAACTTTTGGCTAAAGAACATTTTTTCAGCTGATTTAAGATTAACAAGGTTTAGCCTCAACTGCTTTTCAACAGCAAGGAGATGACAGTTGTCCATGTCATTCTGTAGAAGAAGTTGAGTATCATCCAGGACCTTTTCAGCTCTAGCAACCCTCTCCGAAATATGGCTAAAGTGAAGCTTGTTTAGAGACTTTAGACCTCCCTTTAACTGTTTGAGCTTTTTGTAGAGGATATACATGTGTGTCCCGTAGGCATCCAAAGACCAATTTTGAGAGATGGTTTCCAAGAACTGAGGATGAGGTGTCCACATATTGAAAAATTTAAAGTTCCTTTTGCCTTGAGGTGCCCGAAGTCCCAGCTGGACAGTAGATGGAGAACGATCTGAAAAAGCCCCTGGGGTACCAAAATGAACGTGTGCCATTTGCTGCATAGTGTATCAATAGGTGTTCACCATCACCCTATCAATCTTTGTCCAGATTGTGCCATTTGTCCATGTGAAGTGAGAGCTTGTAGAATTCAAGTCAGCAATCCCAAGATCAGAGCAACACTCCTTGAAGTCTGAAATTTCATAGGTAGATACTAGCTCCCCATTATGTTTGTCCTCTTGAGAGAGGATAAAGTTAAAGTCACTAAGGAGAAGCCATGGAGAGTCCACGCTCCATCTTCTAAGGTCTGCCCACAAAGCTCTCCTAGCCGAAATGGTGTTGAAGACAACTTGGTCTTTAGGAGACCACATACGTCAAGCCTTTTACTCTTCATGAGGCCAGAGACCTCATGTTGTTTGAGAGGGCTATTAAGCCCTCTCACATTCCAGCAGTGAACAATCATGGTTGAGGAGGGGTGGGAGGAATCCCACCACTGCCAAAACATCTATGAGAAATCCTTTGAACCGAGCTCTTGGTGAGCATACCTGAACCTGGACGATGGGGACCCTTGTTACCACCTGCCAAAACATCTATGAGAGAGCAGGAGCTTTCCCCTTAGAGGAGACATGTTGCTGAGATGGTGGGTTACCTTCAGCAGGTAAAAGCGTTAGTGTCTGCCGCTTGTTCCCTGAGTTATGCCTCCTTTTACGAACAGTTTGCCACTCTTCTGATCCTGCAGCTGTGGCCTGGGAACAAGGCTGCCTAACCTGAGCTTCACAAGACTCTGAGGGGACAGTGGGAGTATCAAGTTCAGGGCCATCCACTGGAGAGGGAGCAACATGGGGGACTTTAACCGGGGAAGCAGCAGCAGACGGGGTATCAACCAGAGTATCAACAACAGGGCTGAGACGAGTGAAGACATTTCCTTTGCCTTTGACATTTTCTTTGGAAGTTACATAAGCAGAGTCGGCCTTCTCAACTATTTTGGCCTCTTCCTTACCCTTAGAGCACACTCTAGTGGAGTGGCCTAGCACTTTACAGTGTTTGCAAAATTTGGGCAGCGTCTCGTAGTTAACCCTTTGTATGAGTGGGTTTCCATTAGGCTGGGTAACATTGATGGAGGATCTAAGATCAGCTAGGAGGTCAACTTCCACAAGCACCCAGGCGTATGATACTCTCTCCTTGGTGGCAGTTAATTTGTCACACTATAAAGGCTTGCCCAGGACACTTGCTAATTTTGATAAGCACCTAGGCGTCCAGCACTTTAATGGCAGGTTTGGGAACTTAATCCAGACAAGAACTTGAGACATTTCAGAACTTGAAAAATCAAAATACTCAGACATAGGACGCAAGATAAGAGGTCTACCATATACTAGGTATGACCCTCCACACAACACAGAAAATTTTTCTTCATTTTGAAACTTATAGACAAGCTAACCCGATTCATGAATGGTAAGCCAGGCTTCACATTTCCATACATTCTCAATGATGTTATTTAAAGCTCTGTAACTGGGAAATTTGCTAGAAACATAACCAATGGCACACAGTTTCCAATCATCACAGGAGTGGTCTAGATCTTCATTTAAAAATGGACAGGATTGAATATCATGTAATGCTGAAAAGTGCATAAGCCTTGGACAAGATGAGACGTTTCTGTTGGAAGAGAATAAATCTCTCCATTTACCATTAGCAGGTGGGGGAACAGGAGGGTTACCTACTTTAACAGAGCTGGACGGGATAAAGGTGGCACCTTTGGAGCTAGCTGGTGGGTCTGTAGCAACCAGAGCAGGGGAGGATGGTGGTTCTAGACTGACCGGAGCCGGAGAAGATGGTGGGGGAGACGCTTCATATTCTTCATCAGAAACGTCTTCTTCAAAGGCTTCATCTTCAGAACAGCCGTCCTCAAGGGACCCATCAAGAGAAGCATTTGTGTTGTCCACCGGAGACCCATCTGTTTCTCTGTCAGTGCTTGTACCTGCGCCGCTAGAGGTGATGACAGTGGGGTGAGGAGGTAGATCTGCTCTTGACAAATGGGAAAGAGAACCGTCCAGTGTCCCAAGAGCTGATTTGAGTCCAAGAACCAGCGAACCTCTTTGGTTTGTGTGGGATGGAACAGGAGCAGGCAATGGGACCTGTGGGCGCTTGACAGTGGCTGTAGGTTTTTGTTTGCTTTTTGCCATTTGCGAAAAAACAAGCGGGAAAGAAGGAAAAACAGGTTGGAGAAACGGGGTACAAGTTACAGGGATCAGCTTGGGTAACGGGTGCAATAAACGGCCATGAACACTGGAGGAAACAGCTTCGGTGGAAGGAGAGTGTCTCTCTCTTATTTCTCTCTCTAGCCGGTCATTACTGAGAGCTCACTGAGAGCTCTTTCTTCTTTCTTTTTTTTATCAAATGTAAGAAATGTATAGATCAAAAATAGCAAGACAAGCTTGCAGTACAAGCTGGAGTCCAGCAATACAAAGGACATACATAATCTGGCAAAGGAAACAGGCACCCTAAGAAACCAAAATAGCAAACCACTGAAAAAATAATAACAATGAAAAAACCAACAATGGTTATGAGAGGAACCAAAGCATATAAGGTTCCCAACCTAACACAAAGCAAAACAAGCAAAACCTGACGAGGATGAATCAGCCACAGCTACAGGACGAAGGAATGAACGAAACTCTTATTAGGGGAGGCTGGAGCCAGAAGTCCACAAGCTGAAGCCAAGAGTAGACAAGCTGATGAGCATAATAGAAAGCCATGTAGAAAATCCAGGGACGATGAACATTTTGCCATCCATGTAGAGACAATTACCAGTCATCCATGCAAAGCATGCCTATCCATGCAGAGATGTAGAAGACCATCCTTGTAGAGATAGAGACAGCCTAGCCAGGTTCCAGCTAGAACACATTAAAACACCAGCAGCAACCAAGAACAGGTGGCAACAACTCATCCATGCAGATATAAGGAATAGTGAACACAAGAGAATGTAGACAGATGGCTAAAGATCAGCCAAGAAGCACAGGACCGGTGTCAATAAAACCAGCCAGCAGCTGAATCACCAAGCAAATAAGGCCATATGCATGTGCCTGCAGAGCCCTTACATCATCACATGCAGAGAATGAAGAATAGCCAATCAAAAGCTCCCACCCAGCCAAATTAGATGATAGACCATACAGAGACCATATAGAAACAAGAAACCATGCACGTCCAGCCCTCAACATGCAAGGCTAAACAAATACAAGCTCCTGCGATCCCATGCAGAACACAAAGGAACGACAAGCAAACAAATGCAACTGAATTGAACCAGCCAATGAGGAGTGCACACAACACCAAAAGAGCTTCAGCATGCCAAGGAGGAACCAATCAAGAGCAGCAGCCAACATTGACTCCTTGATGAAGATGCATGGACTCATCCATGCAGAAACAGAGCAATCCCAACTCCTCAATGCAAAGACGCCAAGACATTCTTGCAGAGGCTCTTCCATGCAAAAACACCAAGATAGCCAAGCAGAGGCTAAGGAGATGCAGCCAATCAGAGAACAGCGGATCATTCCATGCAGCTGAGGAGATGTAGCCTTCCAACATTAAGCATGCCAGGCAGAGACATGGAGATGCAGCCAACCATGCAGCGACTCAAAGCAAAGACTAGCCGAGTAGAGACTAGCTGAAATAACCAACCAAATGCAGCTACCTATATCACATAAGAAGCTGGTCGCAGAGGGTCACCTCCGCATAGCTAGTTAGCAGGCTGAGGTCTCGTTCGTTAACGGAATTAACCAGACAAATCGCTCCACCAACTAAGAAAGGCCATGCACCACCACCTGTGGAGGACTATGTTGGGGCCTCTACATTCTTCACCCCTCCAGTGGTTGGGGTTTCTCCTGCTGGTGGCCAGTCAACCCCTGTTGCTTGCCCGACTGTTGCCCAGTCAACCTCTTCTCCTCTGCCTCCTCCTGCGGGGTTTATCTCCCCCCTCTGAAGAAGACTGTGATGCCTTCTTCCCTCCCTTCTAGCTGTTGTGCGTCTCCAACATCCAACGTAGCAGGTGCTCAGTCCACCACTCCTCCTCTGCCTCCTGCTGAGAAGATTCCTCCCCCCCTCTGGCGGAATCTAAGACGCCTTCTTCCCTACCTCCTAGATGTTGTGAGTCTTCACCCTCTGATATAGCAGCAGATCGACCTCCTTCTTCTACTGAGGTTGTCGGAGGTTGCGCACCCCCTACCATCGGTGTTGCAGGTTCTTCTCTTGTTTCGACACCTGGCAATAAGGTTTGGAAAGATTTTTTTTCTGCCAGTAAACCGACTGCTCCATGCACCAAGCTTCAAAATTTCTCACTCATCCACCTCACCAAGTCCTATGCCATCTCCCCTGAGGATTTCCAACCTCAATTTGAAGTCTGGAACTTGTGTGCAGTAGGATATGTCTCTGGTAAGCACCCTGGCTACAAGGCTCTGCAAGGTATTATCTCTTCTGTTTGGAAGTGTGAAGCTTCACTTACTATTCATGCTTCTGGGTGGCTAATTTATAGATTCAACCGTGAAGAGGACAAGTCCTCTGTTCTCTATGGTGGTCCATACCTAGTGTATGGGAGACCCCTCATTTTGAAACCGATGACAAAATTTTTTGATTTCTCTAGTGAAGAGATGACAAGAGCCCCGGTTTGGGTTAGATTCCCCAACCTTGCTCTTTGTTGCTGGTCTCCACCCTGCTTATCCAAGATAGCTAGTGTCCTGGGCAAGCCTATCCAAAGTGATCATATGACATCCTCTCTCTCTCGTCTGTCATATGCCTGTGTGTTGGTTGAGCTTGACCTACAGGAGGACCTCCAACACTCTGTGGTGGTGTCCCTGCCATCTGGTCCCATTCTCAACTAGGAAGTTGTCTATGAATCTTTGCCTAAATTTTATAACCTCTGTAATGTCCTTGGCCACCCGCGGCTCCTCTGCCCCAAGGCTGCTGTCAATCATTCACTAGTGGGTACCCCTTCGCCTATGGATGGTAATAGGAATGTCTTTCACCGCCTGGGCCCACAGCTACCTCCTTCTGGTGTGTCAGGACACAGTCAACCTCTTCCAGCTCAAGGTCCTTCCAAGGATTCCTCCGTTGCAGCTCTTGCAGAACTTGAGCAAGCCCCTTGTGATGATGCCTCTGATGGCTGGATTGCGGTGGAACCTCGAAGAAAATCCAAGAAGCCTACCAGTCACTCCCCCAAAGGGAAGGAAGTGTTTGCAGTTGCAGCTGTGTCTGCTTTGTCACCAAGAAGTGATGTTCACTCTGACTGTGTAGGGGTGGTTAATTCACTTGGTACAGAGGTAGTAGTTGATGCAGGTGTGGATTTGGGAGCTACTTCTTCTATGGCACCCCCAACTTTGGGAGAAGATATTTTGGCCACAACTTCCATAGCAACATCTGAGCCATTGTCGGTTTGCATAGGACCTATTCGAACCTCCTCTGGCGCTAATCCATTGGTGGCAAACCCATGTGCTGAAGACGCTAGGGATCCTCCCCCTTCTTATCCTGAACCATTAGTTTTGACCTCCAGTACTGGAGAAAGACACAACCCCTCTCCACCGAATTCTTTGGCACTTACTACTGGTGGTGATGTGAACATGGCTGGCAACCCTGTTATGGAGGTATCAGCCCCAAGTCGGGTTCGAAACCGAAACCAAAAGCAGAGTGTTCGCAGTTGAAGGATTTTCACAAGCTGGTTGATGGTGCCCCCTATAACAACATGAGGAGTTTGTTGTTTGGTGGTTTGAGCTGGTCCTCTACTAGTTTGTTCACTACTGGTTGATGCAGCCAGTTGTATATTCAGGATACCAATTGTTCTTTGTTTAAGGTTCTCTCCTGAAGAGACATGTGGAATATTTTGGTTGGGTGATGTGTGTTGCTATTTTGTTCTTGCTGAAGACGCCCCCCTTTTATGAATTGCCGCTCTGCCAATGCATGGTCAATGCATTTTCACGTGCTCCACTTTGCTGATAGGGCCCCTATTGGTTAATGGTCTCTTGCTATTGATGGCTGGCTGTTATTCTTTGCTACTAGCTTGAGTAATTGTAATTGTATTGTAATTGCTTTTGTTTCCTTCGGTTATAATTGAAGGTTTGTTTGCTTAGGCTGGTTTTCTCTTGTGCTTGGTGGGAGGCTGTTCCCCCAGGCTATTTTGTTCTGTTTTCTTTTTGCCTGGATATTTATGTCCATATGTACTGCTGGTTTCCAGCTTGTTTCGCAAGCTTGTCTTGCAACTTTTTGATTTATACAATACTTACATTTGATAAAAAAAAAAAAAAAAAAAAGAAAGAGCTCTTAGTAAAGAAAGAGCTCTCAATAGTAGTGAGAGAGACTAGAGAGAGACGCTCTCCCCAAAGGAACGTCTCCTCTAGTCTGCTCTCCCGGTTTTGACTGAGCTCCTGTCTTCACGTCATCTACTGATGACTTGGGTCTTTTTTTTTTGGCATCGTGGCTCCTTTGCTAGTGCTCACGATCTTGATTTTGTCCATGAAGGCGCTTGATTGCGCCATCTGGTTGCGCACACTCTGCAAGTATGCTTTGCATCTGTCTTCCTGTTTTTTTTTAAGATTCTGGTTCTCCCTTCTGGGCATCAATTGCTGAAGCCTAGGATCTATTTTGTTGGGATGCTTTTGGATTCTTTTTCTTGCCGAGCAGAACCAGCAAGCACGCGACAAGTTCCCAAACCCTAATTGGTGGTCTGGTTGTTGTCTTCCCCATTCTTTGAGCTTTAATCTACGCTGATCATGGGGAAAGTCTGCATTTTGTGCCTATGTCACTCAGCTCAGCCTCCGAAGTTAGGGATGTTGGGGATTTTGACGATGCATCCGTGGTTTCTTCATCGTGGATGGATTGATGGCGTTCTTTGTTGATTCCACACCAGGGTTGCTTCTCTTTATCTTCTCCACAGAGCTTCTGGGCATGGTAGGTTCTCTCCTATCTTCCCTCCTCTGTGATGCTTTTTCCCTGGGTTTTTAGTGGCATGCTTGCCCTGGCATAGCATGGGGTTGCCCACCTCACGCTTCTTTGATAGTTTGCACTTTGTTATCTCTGCCATGTGTATGTCTGGTTTCTCTTGGATGTGCTGTTGATATGCTACTGGTATCTCGGTAGTCTCTACTGGTTTGACTATCGACTGTCTGTGGTAGCTTTCTCTGTCGGATGTGCTTTTGTTGCTGGCTTGTCCTCAACCTGAGTTGCTGGTTCTGGTTGGATTGGCCTGAATTTTCCTTGCTATTAATGGATGGTTTATGTCTGCATGTCAAGCTGGTTCAGCCGTGGGAGAGTTATGGGACTTGTCTAGGTGAAGGTTTCTTTGCCAATTGAGGCTTTGTTTGGCTGGGTGAGGGTCTCTCCCTAAATTTCAGACTCCATACCCCCTTGTCCCATATTGGTTATCCTGCAAGTCTATTATGGCTGCTCTTCTTGGGCTCTTGTGGAGTCTGCTTCCACCATGGTTCCTTTTCTGTTGATGATATGGATTCCATCAGTTTGGGTGAGGCTCTCTCCCCAATGCTTGGGCTACATTTGTAGTGCTCTCTGTTGCAGCTCTGCTAGCATATTGTTTTGCTTGAAGGAAATGGGGGGATCTTTCCTTCTTTAGCTCACTACTAAGTGGAGAATGCTGGATGGAGACTGTTCTAGTATCAATCAACACCATGATGCAGGTTTGGCTTGCTGGAGATGATGTGCGGATGGTTCACTACTCTTATATCGCTTGATACAAAGATCTGGTTGGGTGAGGCTCTCTCCCCAATTGCTTTGTGCAGGGCTTTATTCTTGCTCTTTCCTGCCCTTCCTTGTTGGTCTGCCTTGGAATGTTGGCTTGCTCGTATTCTTTGGCTACTGCCATCTTGGGCTTATTGGAGGGCCACTTGCGGCTGACTGGGTGCTGCTTCTCGCAGCTTGGTTTGCTGGACTCTGTCCTTGGTTTGCTATGGTTTGCAAGGGTGCTAATGCAGTGCTGGTTTGCAAGCCTCTGTTTTGCTGGTTGGGTAGCTAGATGCTACTGGGTTAATGCAAAGGATCTCTTCGCCTACTAGGGCTTTGTACCCTCTGCTTGCACTTGAGGATTTATCCTCATGGTGTTTTGGTTAGCGTGATGTTTGCTCCTGCTGTGGAGTCCATTCTAACACCGCTGCTATGTATATTGTTGCTGTCAGCAGCTTGGATTGCAGAGTGTCACCCTTCGAAGGGTTTCCATGCATGTTCTGGGGTCCTGTTTGGGTCTCTAGATGCTACTGGTTTGTGAATACTTGGTTGGCTATGGGACTTGCATGGCTCCTGGCTTGTCTGTTTCTGCCCTATCCTGCTGGTCTGTCTTGGAAAGTGTGTTCCTTGGCTACTGCAAGCTTGGGTCTGGTTGGCGTCCCTTCGTTGATGTCTGGTGGCTACTATATGCAGTAGTTGACTTGCTTCTGGTTTGCTGCAAAGATCTGGTTAGGCTAGCCTCCCTCTATCCATGCTATGGATCCCAACAGCCTGGGTGAGGCTCTCTCCCCTCTTTGTTTGGGCTACTGATGGTGTGGCTTGCTGATGCATGGCCCCTGGGTGTTGGGTCTCTGCTTTGATGTAATATTCCTGCGCCTCTTGCTGGAACGGTTTTGGTTGGTGATTGTCCTTCAGGTGGAAGCTGATGGCGGCTTCCCTCTGCTGGCTCGGTGCTCTGTCTTTTGCCTGCTTGGTAGGAATCCATTAGGGTGAGGTTCTCTCCCCAAAGATATGGTCCCCTTGCATGTTGCTGTGCTGAGTAGTGGGTTTGCTTTATAGGATGACTGGATTGTTGCTTCGGTTTATCTCCACTACTACACTTTGTGTGGTGGCTGTTACTGATCGGATTATATTGGAGGTTCTACCTATTATGGTCTGCTGAGATGGACGTAGATACTCCTCTCTGATGTTGCTGGTTTTTTGGTTCCTAGGCAGCTGCTTGTCTGCTAGGATGATTTTCCTGTATTCAAGGGAGCCTGTTCCCTTTGATTTTTGGTTGTACAAGGGAGTCTGTTCCCTTTACTTTATGTTCTGCAAGCTTGTCTTGCTTTGGTTGTTCAAGGGACTCTGTTCCTCTTGCTTCAAGGAGTTTGTTCCCTTAAGATTTTCTATTCAGTAAGCTTGTCTTGCTTATGGTTTGTACAAGGGAGTTTGTTCCCTTTGCCTTCTATTCAACACGCTTGTCTTGCTTTTGATTTGGTCAAGGGACTTTGTTCCCTTTTCCTTGTATTGCTGGTCTCCAGCACCTTTTTGATCTATAATATTCTTACATTTGATCAAAAAAAAAAAGAGCTCTCAGTAGCAATGAGTAAGTAGCGGCTAGAGAGAGAAACAAGAGAGAGATGCTCTCCTTCCATCCGAAGTTGTTTTCTCTCGTGTTCATGGTCGTCCTCTGCTCCTGATCCCAAAGTTGTTTCCTTCAATCTGTAACCCACTTCTCTCAACCCGTTTCCCCTTCTTTTCCCGCTCTTTTTCTCAAATGGCAAAAAGCAAACGGAAACCTGCAGCAGATGTCAAGCGTCTACAGGTTCCATTGCAAGCTCCTGTTCCATCTCACACAAACCAAGGTGGTTCGCTGGTTCTTGGTCTCAAGTCAGCTCTTGGTACACTTGATGGTGCTATTTCCCATATACCAAGAGCAGATCTACCCCCTCCCCTACTATCATCCCACCCTACGATGCAGGTTCAAGCTCTGCCAGAGAGGCAGATGGGTCTCCGGTGGACAACACAAAATCATCTCTTGATGGGTTCCTTGAGGTGGATCGTTCTGAAGACGAAGAACTTGGAGAAGAACAACTTGATTTCTCTTGTTCTGAGGAAGACTATGAAACTTCTCCCCCACCATCTTCTCCCGCTCCGGTGGCTCTTGACCTGCCTGCTTCTCTGCCCTCGGTGGTTCCAGTACCACAAGCTAGTCCCAAAGGTGCCACCTTTACCCCGTCTAGCTCTGTTCAAGCAGGTAACCCTCCTGTTCCCCTGCCTATTAATGGACAATAGAGAGATCTATTCTCTTCCAACAGAAACGTCTCATCTTGTCCAAAGCTTATGCACTTTTCAGCCTTACATGATATTCAATCCTGTTCTTTTTTAGCTGATCTAGACCACTCCTGTGATGATTGGAAACTGTGTGCCATTGGTTATGTTTCTGGCAAATTTCCTGGTTACAGAGCTTTAAATAGCATCGTTGGGAATGTATGGAAATGTGAAGCTCGGCTTATCATTCATGAATCGAGTTGGCTTGTCTATAAGTTTCAAAATGAAGAAGATAAATTTTCTGTGTTGTGTGGAAGGCCATACCTAGTATACAGTAGACCTCTTATCTTGCGTCATATGTCTGAGTATTTTGATTTTTCAAATTCTGAAATGTCCAAAGTTCCTGTCTGGATAAATTTCCCAAACCTGCCATTAAAGTGTTGGACGCCTAAATGCTTATCAAAATTAGCAAGTGTCCTGGGCAAGCCTTTACAGTGTGACAAATTAACTGCCACCAAGGAGAGAGTTTCATATGCCCGGGTGCTTGTGGAAGTTGACCTCCTAGCTGACCTTAGATCCTCCATCAATGTTACCCTGCCTAATGGAAACACACTTATCCAAAGGGTTATCTATAAGACGATGCCCAAATTTTGCAAGCACTGTAAAGTGCTAGGTCACTCCACAGGGGCGTGCTCTAAGAGTAAAGAAGAGGCCAGAACAATTGAGAAGGTTGGCTCTGCTCATGTAACTTCCAAAGAAAATGTCACGGGCAAAGGAAGTGTTTTTACTCGTCTCAGCCCTATTGTTGATACCCTGGTTGATGGCCCGTCTGCTGCAGCTCCCCCGATTAAAGCCTCCCATGTTGCTCCCCCTCCAATGGTTGGCCCTGAACTTGATGCTCCCACTGTCCCCACAGAGTCTTGTGTGGCTCAAGATGCCCTACCTTGTTCCCAGTCCACAGCTGCATGTTCAGAGGAGTGGCAAACTGTTCGTAAAAAGAAACATAACTCAGGGAACAAGTGGTAGACGTCAACATCCTTGCCAGCTGAATGTAACCCGCCACCTCAGCGAAATGTTTCCTCCAAGGGGAAAGTTCTTGCCCTCTCAGTTGACATAGCTGGCAATAAAGCTCCCCATCGTCCAGGTTCAAGTGCGCTCACCAGGAGCTCGGTTCAGAAGATTCCTAATAGAAGTTTTGGCAGTGGTGGGATTGCCCCCACCCTCCCTCACCCATGATTGTTCACTGCTGGAATGTGAGGGGGCTTAATAGCCCTCTCAAGCAACATGAGGTCTCTGGCCTCATGAAGAGTAAAAAGCTGGATGTATGTGGTCTCCTAGAGACCAAGTTGTCTCTGTCAAAAGTAGCATGTCTGCAAAACCTACGGTTGAAGACTTGGCAGTTTGTAAGCAATGCTGGAGCTGCAGCTTATGCCTGTATAGTTGTGTTTTGGAATCCTGAAACAGTGAAGGTTGAGATGCTTCACTTCTCTGCTCAGGGGATTCACGTTCTAGTTACAAGCTTGGTGCAACAATTTTGTTTTACAGCCACCTTCATATATGGTTTCAACACCATTTCGGTCAGGAGGACTTTGTGGGCAGACCTTAGAAGATGGAGTGTGGACTCTCCATGGCTTCTCCTTGGTGACTTTAACTCAATCCTCTCTCAAGAGGACAAGCACAATGGGGAGCCAGTATCTACCTATGAAATTTCAGACTTCAGGGAGTGTTGCTCTGATCTTGGGATTGCTGACTTGAATTCTACAGGCTCCCACTTCACATGGACAAATGGCACAGTCTGGACAAAGATTGATAGGGTGATGGTGAACACCCATTGGTGCTCTATGCAGCAAATGGCACACGTTCATTTTGGAACTCCAGGGGCTTTTTCAGACCATTCTCCATCTTCTGTCCAGCTGGGACTTTGGGCACCTCAGGGCAAAAGGAACTTTAAATTTTTCAACATGTGGACAGCTCATCCCCAGTTCTTGGAAACCGTCTCTCAGAATTGGTCTTTGGATGCCTACGGGACACACATGTACATCCTCTGCAAAAAACTCAAACAGCTAAAGGGAGGTCTAAGGTCACTAAACAACCTTCATTTTAGCCATATTTCGGAGAGGGTTGCTAGAGCTGAAAAGGTCCTGGATGATACTCAGCTCCTTCTACAGAATGACATAGACAACGATCAGCTCCTTGCTCTTGAAAAGCAGCTGAGGCTAAACCTTGTTAATCTTAAATCAACTAAAAAAATGTTTTTCAGCCAAAAGTTAAAGTGTGCTTTCTTTAAAGAATGTGACAAGGGCTCTAGATTCTTTCACTCTTTAATGAACCAGCGACACAGAAGATGCCACATTCCTGTCATTGTTAGAAGTGATGGTATGTTAACTGCTTCGGCTGAAGAGGTGGGTAGAGAGTTCGTCTCGTACTACAAAGAGTTACTGGGAACATCCAAACACACTATTCCTCTGCGTGCAGAGGTGGTACAAAGTGGAGCCTGCATTAATGTTGATTCCCATGCTTATCTCCTTGCTCTAGTTTCGGCTAATGACATTAAACAGGTTCTCTTCAGTATGGATGATAATAAAGCACCAGGCCCGGATGGATTCACTTCTGCATTCTTTAAAAAAGCTTGGAACATCATGGGGGCAGACTTCTGTTCAGCTGTGAAGGACTTCTTTGCCTCAGGGGAGCTTCTCAAGCAGCTTAACCATTCTACCATAGCTCTTATTCCCAAGTCAGCCACTGCCAACTCTGCTGTAGATTACAGACCCATTCTTGCTGCAATGTCACTTACAAAGTTATCTCCAAGATACTTGCAGGGAGGCTGGCTCACGTTCTAAATGATATCATTAGTCCCTCTCAAAATGCTTTTCTTGATGGGAGACTCATGGTAGATAATATAAATCTCATGCAAGAATTGCTGAGAAGTTATGAGAAAAAACGTGTATCACCCCGCTGCACCATCAAGATTGACTTCAAGAAAGCATTTGATATAGTACAGTGGGTTTTTCTTCGTGATCTCCTGCACCTTTTGGGGTTCCCTGCTAGGTTTGTTCATCTGGTTATGAAATGTGTTAAGACTGCCTCCTTCTCTGTTTGCATAAATGGTAATCTCTTTGGTTTCTTCCCTGGCAAGTGTGGTGTTCGGCAAGGAGACCCATTATCTCCATACCTCTTCATTATCTGCATGGAGTATTTCTCTAGATTACTGAAAAGCAACACTCATCTTTCGGGTTTCAGCTTTCATCCCAAATGCCAAGCTTTGGAAATTAGTCACCTTAGGTTTGCTGATGATATTCTCCTACTCTGCCGTTGTGACATGGCCTCTGTTAACATTCTCCTCCAGCAGCTTCAAGTTTTTGGAGAGTCCTCTGGCCTTGTTATTAATGCAGCTAAATCCTCCATTTTCTTTGCTGGTGTATCGGAGGGTATGAAGCAGGTCATTCTCAACCTCTCCCAGTTCACAGAAGGAAGCTTTCCCTTCAAGTACCTCGGCGTCCCTCTCAGCCCTCACAGGCTTCTAGCCAGTCAATTCTCTCCTCTTATTCACAGGCTGGAATCTACTATACAGAGTTGGCTGGGAAAGTTTCTCTCGTATACAGGTCGGCTGGAATTGATTAAATCGGTCCTGCATGGCATGGTGCAATTTTGGATTAGCATCTTCCCTATCCCAGTTGTTGTGATTAACAAGATTACTAGCCTGTGCAGGAATTTTATATGGACTGATAATATGTTTAGATGCAAATCTGCTCTTGTAGCTTGGAAGCAAGTGTGTCTGCCAAAAAATGAAGGGGGTCTAGGGATTTATGACATCAAAGCCAGAAATGACAGTTTCTTTGCCAAGCATCTTTGGAATATTCACCTGAAGGCAGATTCCCTATGGATTCGATGGGTAGACCACTACTACATTTCACGAGCATCCATTTGGTCCTTGGAAGCCAAGCAAACTGATTCCCCTCTATGGAAATCAATCTTCTCCCTTCGTAACAGAATGACTAACCTCTATGGTGGGGTGGCTCCAGTGTAGCAGCTACTCTCAAATTGGCACTCTGGCTCATGTCCTTTTACAGCCAATGCATATGATTTTTTCAGATATAAAGCTGCTCTAGTCCAGTGGGCCAATATAGTTTGGGAGCAATGGTCTCTTCCAAGGCATAGTTTTTCTCTATGGCTGGCAATGTTAGGCATGCTACGTGTAAACACCCAAAGGAATATATATATATATTTAGTGAGAGAGAAATGATGATGAACGCAGTTTTCGCTGCCGATGCAGAAATCGGCAGCGACGCAGTTTTCGCTGCCGATGCAGAAATCGGCA
>Ga0325405_1001475_pt1 | contig 23845 bp, 13 predicted proteins | sample PopdelMetagenome_21_FD_205663 | JGI IMG/M metagenome (GOLD analysis project Ga0325405, IMG submission 205663) | Populus deltoides microbial communities from Bellville, Georgia, United States - Xylem-Control-R2 | ecosystem: Host-associated > Plants > Phyllosphere > Stem > Wood/Secondary xylem...
AATAACAATATTTACAGCTATCTTGAAAACCAAGTAATAATTGTAGATCAATTTGCAGTAACTACATAATCCGCAGGTAGATTTTCATCAAAGTGCAGATACACCCCCCAACTTTTCAACTCGAAAGGCCTTCGGCTCTCATCACCTACCATCCTTCCCTTGTTTTTCTGTTCAAGGAGGTAGAATTTAAGTGTAACTTCATTGGCAGAATTTTCACGCGATTGATTTACCACTCTGTATTGTAGAATCATGTGATCTGAGTCACATGTCCCCAAGTTATCTGTTCTAAGCAGTCGGGAAGCGGCATCTTGCTCACCGTTCTTATACTTAACATGGTATTCACAATATAAGTCATGGAAGGGAAGGGGGAGTAGAAAGACATGGCAGAAAGCAATTCCCTTGAGCTGATGACAATTTGAGGGCAACTGTATGGTGAGTGAAGATCCAACTACTTTGTCACCGAACCATTCTGGAATTTCACTCCCCGGTAGAACCATTTCAATTCCGCCAGGTGTGATCTCCTCTCCGGACTGTAACACGAAAGTCACATTTCGAAAATGTGATGAAGCAAGCAAGAGAGAGAGAAGAAAGAAAGACAAGGGGGTTTAGAGAGATACCTGAATTTTCAAATGCATTGCCTCTATCAGTGGTTTCTGATCCAATTTGAAGCAATTTGTAAAATCCCATCGTGTCAGTAATCTACCGATATTGATGATTGATGGCACGGTTTCTAGTGATGAACAGTCACGTGTACGTAGATACCTCAGCGAAGGGGGGAGCTCAGGTAACACTTTAATAGGTGTTCCATGTAAAGTCAGTTCTTCTAAACATACCATATCTTTGATTGACAATGGTAGCTCTTTAATAGGCGTTCCCTCCAAAGTCAGTTTTTTCAAACATACCATATCTTTGATTGACAATGGTAGCTCTTTAATAGGCGTTCCCTCCAAAGTCAGTTTTTTCAAACATACCATATCTTTGATTGACAATGGTAGCTCTTTAATGCCTGTTTTACTCAAGTTAAGCTCCACCAAAGATTTCATAGGCACTGTGATTTCTGGAAAGCTCTCAAGTTTTGAGCAACCACTCATATCCAACCTTTCGAGTCTTGTGAGAAACTGGATTGATGAGGGTAGCTCTTTAAGTGGCGTTTTACTCAAGTTAAGACTCTGCAAAGATTCCATAGGCACTGTGATTTCTGGGAAGCTCTCAAGTTTTGAGCAACCACTCATATCCAACCTTTCGAGTCTTGTGAGAAACTGGATTGATGAGGGTAGCTCTTTAAGTGGCGTTTTACTCAAGTTAAGACTCTGCAAAGATTCCATAGGCACTGTGATTTCTGGGAAGCTCTCAAGTTTTGAGCAACAAGTTTTGAGCAACCACTCATATCCAACGATTGGAGTCTTGTGAGAAACTTGATTGATGAGGGTAGCTCTTTAAGTGGCGTTTTACTCAAGTTAAGACTCTGCAAAGATTCCATAGGCACTGTGATTTCTGGGAAGCTCTCAAGTTTTGAGCAACCACTCATATCCAACGATTGGAGTCTTGTGAGAAACTGGATTGATGAGGGTAGCTCTTTAAGTGGCGTTCCATCTAATTTTAGAATCTTCAAAGATGTCATATGCTTAAATGATATCGAAGGTATCTCTTTAATGCCTGTTTTACTCAAGTAAAGATACTTCAAAGATTCCATAAGCACTGTGATTTTTGGCAGGCTCTCAAGTTCTGAGCATCTACTCATTTCCAATACCTTGAGTCTTGTGAGAAACTGGATTGATGAGGGCACCTCTTTAATAGCATTTCCGCTTAGATATAATTCTTCTATATCCCCTGAAATCTCTGGAAACTTGGTCATCTTTGAGCAACCACTTAGATCAAGGACTTTCAACTTGCCAACAATTGATTGTGGAACTTCTTTGATTGAAGTTCCCCACGAACGTAAGCTTTTCATATTTTGTGAAATCGTTGGACACGTGGTCAAATCTAGGCACTGACTTATAGAAAGTTTTCTGAGAACCTTTGAATAAAGCATTGGAAACCTTCTAAGATTTTTGCAACCAAAGAGATCAATTTTTTCCAGCTTGTCAAGATATTGAAGAGATGACGGAACCTCGGTTAAACTTGAACAGTGCATAAGTATTAAGCGCTCTAAATTGTTGGCCTTTGATAGATCTGGCAATTCCGTCAAATATCTAGAGTAAGATAGGTCGATTGTTCTTAAATTTCCAAGATCCTGTCAACGGAAAAAGGCATAATTAGAAAGTTAGCACCTCCAACTTCATATTTCTGATCATAAATCTGTAGCAATTAAATCATACCTTTACTCCTGTCCAAAGTTTTACAAGCTTGCTTTTGCTTAGGTGAAGCTCGACAAGGCGTTCAGCACGAAAAGATGGAGGCAAGGATTTCGAAGGGAATCCATCCCATAGCAGATATCTCAGCTCATTAGGAAGATATTCGAGGCCAGTAGGAGGAAGGTGCATTTTATCTGCTTTGGAGGAAACACCGTGATTGAAATCGACAAATCAAAGACCATCCATCATTGCGAAAGCATCAGATTTCAAGTGTATATGTCTTGATAACATTGACACGTCCAAAGATATGCCTTTAATTTTTTGAGTTCCCTGTTAAACAAGAATAAAGAATAAACAAACAATAATACAATCTACTCAAACACATCAACTTTTGAGCAAATACATGAACGACAGTTAATGGCTGTAGCTTTAACCTTATTTTCCTCCAATACATGAACGAAATCAGGAGGATGACATAACCTGCTCCGTTCGCCAGGAAAATCAGATTCTGCACGAACAATGTTAAATGCCATTTCTTGTAGTAAATCATGCATTTCTAGCCTTTCATAGCCATCAACACTGTTATCAGTAGTTATGAGACACTTATCAATGAGCGTGCTTATATCGAACGTCACAGACCGACCATAAAAGCAATCTAATATTCTTATTGCTTGGTTTTTCTTCCATCCTCTCAAGAAATGTGCTATGTCAAGAAATATGGATTTCTGTTCTGAATCCAACCCATCATAACTAATTCTCAACGCCTTTTCGATTTGGGGGTCCTGAGCTAGTTTATTCAATGCACTGCGCCATTCTTCTATGCTTTTACCATAGAAAGAGGAACCCAAAACTTCAAGGGCCAACGGATTGCCTTGTACATGCCTTGCAATCTGTTTTATCAAGTCTCTTTGATCAATTGTGGGGGTGCAATTCTTCAAGGCTTTTGAGCTAAAGAGTTGAATAGCGTCTTCATAGTTCAACCCCTCAACCTTGTATGTTTCGTCTACTACGTTACTAAGCACTTGCTTGTCCCTACTTGTTATGAGAACTTTACTGCCCGGGCCAAATGAACTGTTTCGTCCATCAAGCAAATCTCTCCATTCTTCCAAAGCCATTGAATTATCCACATCATCCAGAACAATAAAAACCTTTATTCGACGAAGTCTATCCCTCACAAAAGAATCTCGAAAACTCAAGAGGCCCCTGTTCAGAATTTCTTGGCCAAGCAGCTGTGAAAGAAAGCTTCTTTGCAAATCAGATTGTTGCCTAAAGTTTGCAAAAAAGATTCCTTGAAATCGAGAACGAACGTTGTTGCACACAACTTTAGCAATCGTTGTCTTACCGATACCGCCCATTCCCCATATGCATACAATGAGAACATCTGGAGATTCCATATTTAACAAAGACTCAACTTCGCTAACACGAACATCAATTCCAAATAGACCCGTCGTAGTGTGACTTGAAGGCATGGCATGCAAGTTGTTCAAAACATCTCCAACGATTTTCTCAATAAATTCAGACTCCAGCCTAACAAACAAGAAGATCACACATAATTGTTAGTCAAAATGGACCGGACAAGAAGAAACAATACTCAGGGGGTAATTAAGAGTATTGTAAGATTGCTTTTTAGAATATATTAAAATAATATTTAAAAAATATATTATTTTTTATATAAATACATCTAAATAATTTTAAAACACTAAAAAAATATTTAAAATAAAAAAAAATAATAAAAAAAACATTTTAAAACATAAAAACAAACGACCACTTAATATCAATACAAGCCTTAATATTTATACAAGCGTTTTGCTACAAATAATTTTTTTTTTAATTATTTTTAATATAAACATATTAAAATAATTTAAAAATACTAAAAAAATTAATTTAAAATAAAAACAATTTAAATTTTTTACAAATCATTTTAAAACACAAAACAAACAACCACTTAATATCTATACAAACATTTTATATTAAATAATAATTTTTTATTTTTTAAAATATTTTTTAATATAAACACAAATAATATAAAAACACTAAAACAAAATAAAGTTTTTTAAAAAAAAATTTTAAAACACAAAACAACCAACCACGTAATATCTATCCAAGTGCTTCGCTACAACGTTTTCAAAATCAAATAAAATAAATATGAATTCACAGAGCTCATCATTCTCAATAATTTTAAATTAAATTTCAAATCCTCAACAAATGAACGAATATTTTCTAATGGGATATATTTCAAGAGCTTACTCAGAATTCCCCAAGTTCCATCCAGATAGAGAGGCTGCATCCGTCAAAGCGTCTCTGAAGCTCTGCACTTCTTCCAACGTCAGAGCTTTATTCCTTATAAGTCTAGCAAATGCTCCCCCAAAGCTTCCTGTTAGATTTCTTACATGGGTTGGATCCACCTTGTAGAATACCGGAAAAACTATCTGTCCATTGTTTTTTCTACACTTAAAAATCTTTACAAGCTCCTCCAAGCACCATTTGGAAGATGCATAGTTTGCAGAAAAAACAATCACAGAAAGCTTGGCCTCTTCAATTGTTCTCAGAAGTGATGCCGAAATCTCATCTCCTCTCACAAGCTGATCATCTATGAAAGTTAGGATTTGTTTCCGGTCCAAAGCAGCATGGAGGTGGCTGGTAAAACCAACACGAGTGTCTTCTCCCCTGAAACTAAGGAAGACATCATGATATTTAATTACTTGTGGCTGGGCGGTGGTTAAGGTGGAAGGAGTAGATGGCGATGGAGAAACATGGGGGTTTCGTATGATGAATCTCCAGATATAAGCAAACACTTCGAAGAAACAAGACATCAAATCCAATTGTACTTAAGACTCTGGTGGTAAGGTAGGTCTGGAGGGAGAGAGCGGAAGCAACTCAATTTTTTTAACTGTCATGAACTTCTAATTTTTTTTTTGTTTTTTAAAAAAATTAGTTTAAGGTGAATTAAATTTACTCGTACTGTAATCTCAATTTTATTCCTGATAATATATTACCTAATTTTATTGCACGCTCAAAAAATCATGAAAACTGTAGTTCTTGTCGAATAAATTTTGGACGTAATGAAATTATAAATTTTTTTTAAAAAAATTGAGTTTTACTTGAAAAACTAGTATTTAATATTATTTAATAACACTATATAAATTAGAAGGATATCGCATGATAATGTAGCATTTGTGAATTTTGATCGCAATTCCAATTATGTTCTTGCCGGGTCCGACCCAGTTAAAAAAAATTCAGTTTTTATTTTTATTTTAATTGTGTTTTATTCATTAAATTAGAAGGATATCGCTTGATGACGTTACAAAAAATTCAATTTTTGTTGTTGCGTGCTTAAGAAACCATGAAAAATATAGTCATTGTTGGATAGATTTCGTATGTGATGACATTGCATGTAGTTTAATGGAATAATAAATAAATTTTGATATCAATATTATTTATTTCATGATGTAATAATAGTAGTTAAATCTACAATATTTAAATTAAAAATATTTTTAATTATTTTATAACCTCAATTTGAAAAGCATTTTTTTAACCAAACACATTAAACTATTTTTTCTTCAACCTCAATTTCAACAACAGTTTTAACCAAACACCTATTTTTTCAAACCAACCTCAACTAAAAGTACTTTTTATAAAACAACTTTTTTCAAACCAAACCACAACAGCAACCGCAATACCAAACACATTCTTAGCAGGCTAACAGCTTTAGGATCTTTTGTTGTTTTCTCTTCAATTTTTTTATTATACAAACACTTCTGTCCCACATTGTTGACTTCCTGGGAATTTCCCATGCACAAAAGGCTTCATGTCTCGTTAATTATCAAAACAAGACAAAAGAATGACGGGCAATAATTCTCCGTGTGAAGAAGAAGAAGTCGTCTGGAAGGAGAGAGGAAGGGACCGGGGATGGGCCACTCCTCTTCTTCATGCTCCTGCAATAATTGCTATATCGATGGGGACGACGACTTGACCTTAAGTCTTCGATCCTGCCGAGTGCTTGGACAGCGTGTTCGGGAAGCTGAGTTTTATTTTTATTTTTTATCTGGATATTCCCCTACCTCTTAAAAGGTTGGGTTAATATCATTCAGGGATTGTAAATACCTCTTTTAATAAGTATGTTTTCTCAAAATTAAATTTGTATCCTCGTACTTCTTTAAACAGTGTCTCCAAAAAGCCGTGTTTCCTGTAAATTCTGTGTTTCCTGGAAATTTAATATGTATAAAAGGCTTTGGGTTTTTGATTTTTATTTTTATTAGGACATCAAGTCTTCGATCAAGTGTTAATGCGTATAGAGGAATTTGTTGACTTCACATTATATTATAATGGTTATTATGATTTTATTGGGAAGAAATAATGTGTTATGATGTTATATTACTCTGCCCCAATAATAGGAATTTTTTTAAAAAAATGATACATTTAGAGAAATAATATGGTTTAATTTTTTTTTTTTAGAAAACAACATAGTTTTAAAAAATCTGCTATTTTAAATCTCGATTTTAATATATTTGTGATTTTGAGATGCAAGCTCACATCACGAAAATGGTGAGAGAAACACGTTTTTAAGTAGTCTTCCTGGCGAGTGCTTGGACAGCGTGTTCGGGAAGCTGAGTTTGGAAATTACGTGTTTGTCGTCAACTGGTGACTGTTGATAACGATAACTGGTGATTTTGGGTGGAAAAGCGAAAGAGGAAAGAAATAATGGTCTTGCTTTGGCAACTTGATAGAATGTTTTTGACCCTCACCATTTTCATGATGTGAGCTTGCATGTCATTTTACGCCTACATCCAACTTTATGCGGAAAAACAAAAGAGGAAAGAAATACTCAAAGATTTTATGAGAACCTGAAAACGAATGTTTTTGCATCTCATTTCTGGCCTCCATCCAACCTTGAGCGGAAAAATGAAAGCGGAAAGAAATACTCCTTCTTAAAACCTTGATCCAGTGACCTTAGTTTGGACTAGATTTAAATTAAAATAAATGAAAATTAACCCACAAAACTACTAAAACTAAGAACTATGAACATATTTTTGACACTTTAACTGATGACAGAATGAACTATGAACAATTAGTGCTATCAATGCTCATATTAAACTACATATACATAAGAAAATAAAATTACAAATGCATTATCCCACAAAGTTTTAAGTCTCGAGTAACAAAGTTATCTACACATACCATGCAATGATGATATGAGAACCTGAAAATAAACCCAATAAGCCTTCAAAGTCCGGGTCTTTAAAATTAGGAATATATATATATATATATATATATATATATATATATATCTTCATGTGAACTGAGCATATTAAAATAATTAGAGAAGGGTGAGAAGAAGAAGAGGGAACCTGCTAAGGGGTCGTAGAAACCAACAACTTAAAGGTGTTTGTCATCTCTTGGAGTATGGCTATCAGCAGCAGCAATTCTGTAAAATGCCCTGTTTTTGCATCCCAGTCTTGCTAAACGAATCTTCACTGTCATTTTCTCTATTAAAATAAATATCTTAGAATTGGGTTGTGACTGATTTTATGAGCTTTTTTATTATCATATAGAACCAATGATATAAATTCATGTTTTCTATATTTTTTTTCTTTTCCTTTTCGTTGCTTTCCTCACATTCTTCTTGCCAACCAAGCTTGAACTTGGTTTCAGAGTGGGAGAAGACCTTATAATTTACAATTTATTGCCATCATTAGCCCCAGTCAGGTATGCTCTTATTTGTTACAGTGCTTTGGTCAATGGTTCTTTCACACATACACACATGTTGATTTCTAAGCTGATAATGTTCAAAACAAACTTCACACTTTTCTGATATTGTGCAAGTACTCAGATCATTTGATGTATTTCACAAAAATGGCGTGCATTCGACTATTAAGTTAGATCCCCTTTGTCTATTTTGCATGTGTCCTAGGGGAAAAGTTTTAAGTCATTGCTAAATTTAGTTTAGTTAACCTTAAGTTTCTCTAATTATTGGTTTCTCACACTCCACCAGACTATTTATCGGTGGGTTGCTTCTTACAATGGCCCTGAAGATGTGAGTATAACCTTCCCCAGAAGTCTTTTATCTTTCATGTATTTATGGTGTAATGGGCACAATTTGGTAAATCATAATGGAAACCAGGTCTGAAACCAAGTCTATGTTTATTGTTCCGCATCAGTTTTCCAGAAAACTTAGATTTTACACGAACAATGCTAAATGCCATTTCTAGCATGTTATGAGAAGTAGTTATGAGACACTCATAAATGAGTGTGCTTATATCAAAATCACAGGCCGATAATAAAAGCCATCTAATATTCTTGTAACTTGGTTTTGTTCAAATCTTCTGAAGAAATGTGCTACATCAAGAAATATGGATTGTTATTCTTGATCCAACTTCCAACCCATTGTAACTAATTCTTTATGCCTTTTCGATTCGAGGATTCTGAGCTAGTTTATTCAATGCACTGCACCATTCTACAGTGCTTTTACCATAGAGAGAGGAACCCAAATCTATAAGAGCCAACGGATTGCCTTGTACATGACTTACAATCTTTTCTATCAATTCTCTATGATCAATTGTGGGGCTGCAATTCTTCAAGGCTTTTGAGCTAAAGAGTTTAAGAGAGTCTTCATAGTTCAACCCCTCAACCTCGTATGTTTCGTCTGCTACATTCTTAAGCACTTGCTTCTCCCTACTTGTTATGAGAACTTTACTACCCTGACCAAATGAACTGCGTCCATCAAGCAAATCTGTCCATCCTTCCAAAGGGATTGAATCATCCACATCATCCAGAACAATAAAAACCTTTTTACGACGAAGTCTCTCCCTCACAAAAGAATCTCGAAAACTCAAGAAGCTATTGTTCAGAATTTCTTGGCCAAGCAGCTGTGAAAGAAATCTTCTTTGCAAATCAGCCATGGAACCTGTTTCTAATTCTTGCCTAAAGTTTGCAAAAAAGATTCCTTCAAATCGAGAACGAACCTTGTTGCACACAGCTTGAGCAATCGTTGTCTTACCGATACCACCCATTCCCCGTATCCCTACAATGAGAACATCTGGAGATTCCATTTTTAACAAAGACTCAACTTTGTTAACACGAACATCAATTCCAAATAGAGTTGTAGTGTGACTTGAAGACATGGCTTGCAATTTGTTCGAAACATCTCCAACGATTTTCTCAATAAATTCAGACTCCAGCCTGACAAACAAGAAGAACACACCTAATTGTTAGTCAAAATGGACCGGACAAGAAGAAACATATAAACATACTCACTCCTTAGTAGCTACATCTATACATAGTAGACACGTACGAGTAATTGAGCATCATTATTAGCAATGGATAGTGCTAATGTAACACATGAATCGATGATGACATAGAGTAGGTCGAAAGAGTACTAGTGACTCATCCAATAACAAATAAAGGATCAATCATTGAAACTGGAAACTATATTACACGCTGGGAAGGAAAGGAAGAGCCTCTATCTATATTATGCTCTTTTATAAGGTGAGCATGTATTCATACACCTGGACAAGATTCTCTTACTGGGCCTCCCGAGAGAATGCATTTGAGTTTATAAATATGCAGCAGCTCCCTATTTATCTCAAGCTACAGTTAATCAATCATAGAAACTGGAAACTACTTGCAAGTGTATATCTAAGAAAATCAATGAAATGCAAATACATAAATAAGATGTTTTTTTGCATCGTCTTATCATAGAATCATCTCAATAAAAAAACATTAAGCAAAGTAAGTTAAAATATTAGAAAAAAATCTTAAAATATAATTTATATTATTTTTCAACCCATCATAATTTTTTTCACCTCAAATAAATAAATTATTAGTGATCGAATTCCAAGTAAAACAACAGAAAAAAGCATTGATATGCAAATGCATAAGATGTTTTCTCATATCATATAATTATTTTAATTAAAAAAGTTTAAGTTGTTAGAAGAAAATTTCAAAACATATAATTTATATAATCTTTTTCACCTCAAATAAATAGACTAGTAATGACCCGATTCTTTATAAGTCTTTATGAATAGACTTATAAAGAAGAAAACATTGATTGTCCTAATAAAATTTAACATAAAAGATTCTTAAGTATCTTTTTTCTGTCTTCTAAAACTTAAGATATATACAAGTGTTTCGCTACAATGTTTTCAAAATCAAATTAAATAAATACGGATTCATAGAGATCATCATTGTCAATAATTTTAAATTAAATTTCAAATACTCAACAAAAGAACGAATATTTTCTCATGGGATATATTTCAAGAGCTTACTGAGAATTCCCTAAGGTCCATCCAGATAGAGTGGCTGTATCCTTCAAAGCGTCTCTGAAGCTCTGCTCTTTGTCCATCGTCAAAGCTTTCTTCTTTATAAGTCTAGCAAATGCATCCCCAAAGCTTCCTGTTTGATTTCTTACATGGGATGGATCCACCTGGTAGAATACCGGAATAACTATCTGTCCATTATTTTTTCTACGCTCAAAAATCTTTGCAAGCTCCTCCAAGCACCATTTGGAAGATGCATAGTTTTCAGAAAAAACAATCACAGAAAGCTTGGCCTCTTCAATTGTTCTCAGAAGTGATGCCGAGATCTCATCTCCTCTCACAAGCTGATAATCTATGAAAGTCAGGATTTGCTTCCGGTTCAAAGCGGCATAGAGGTGGCTGGTAAAATCAAAACGAGTGTCTTCTCCTCTGAAACTATGGAAGACATTATATTTCATTACTTGTGGCTGGGCGGTGGTTAAGGTGGAAGGAGTAGATGGCGATGGAGAAACACGGGGGTTTCGTATGATGAATCTCCAGATATAAGCAAACACTTCGAAGAAACAAGACATCAAATCCAATAATGGAAATTTTCTTAGGCTTTACGTGTTTAAGACCCTGGCTTAGGCATATTTATAATTACAATAATGGGGGCATCAAATCCAAGAATTTTCTTAGAAGATTACAAGATTGCACATTGTTGATTTCCTGGAAATTCCCCAGTTACAAGGTGATGTTATAGAAAAAGGAATTTATACGTTGTTTTGTTTTTATGGTAATGCAGTGTTTTTATAAATTTTAATTTGCTGATATAAAAATAATTTTTGAAAATAAAAAACATACATACATATATATATATATATATATATATATATATATATATATATATATTCTTGTTGATCGTATCACAGCTGTGATAGATAACTTTTTTAATATTTCAAATGTATTAGCTATTAACTTGGGGGAGTAGCAGATCTTTTGTTATTTTCTCTACGACTTTTTTTATTATATATTTTAATGTATATTTTAATATATTTTTAAATAAAAAATATTTTAAAAAACAACTCTTACCATACTCGTAAACACCCTCTATATCTCCGTTACAAGTATTTTCCTTGTGGAAATTTTTTTTACCTTCATATTATATTATAATGGTTATGATGATTTAATTGAAAAGATCTTGTTAGAGAACTTGTTTGATATTGTATTAGTAATTACTTTTTAAATTATTTTTTTATTAGAAATATATTAAAATAATATTTTTTATTTTTAAAAATTTATTTTTAATATTAGAACGTCAAAATAATATAATTAAAATAAAAAAATTAATTTAAAATAAACAAAATTCAAATTCAAGTATTTTCCATGGCATTACAGAGGGCGCACATTCTTAGCTTCCTGGAAATTTTCCATGCACAAAAGGCTTCAAGTCTTGTTATTTGTGATGTGGTAGGAAAGGGCATTTAGGCTTTTGTTTGTCTTTGCTATATAAACAATGTTTTCATAAATTTTGAAATTATTTTATATTTTATTTTAGATTAATTTTTCTTTTAGTTTTTTTGGTTTGTTTTGATATATAATTAGTGTCAAAATAATTCTTTAAAAGTGAAAAAAACATTATCTTGACGTATTTTCAAGCAAAAAACATTTTAAAAATTAATTGCTACTATACTCATAAACACTCTCTATATTTTCAATCCAAGTGTTTGCGCACGAGGAAGAATTCTTTGCATTCACATTATATTATAATAGTTATGATAATTTGATTGAGAAGAAATTGTTCAAGAACTTATTTAGTATTAAGATAACAATTGCTTTTCAAGATAATTTTTACTTGAAAATGTATTAAAATAATATATTTTTTTATTTTTTTAAATTTATTTTTAATATCAATACATTAAAATAATATAAAAATAAAAAAAATTAATTTAAAATAAAAAATCAAACCCATGTATTTTCTCGGACGTTACAGAGGGTGCACATCTACTTGGAAATTTCCTGTGTACAAAAAGCTTAATGTCTTTGTTGACTTCACAATATATTATAATGATTACGATGATTTCATTGGGAAAAACTTGTTACTCTGCCCAGTAATAAAAAATAATTGATATAGTTAGAGAAATATATAATATGGTTTAATTTTATTTTAAAAAAAAACTGCTATTTTAAACTACGATTTTAATATAAAAGCAATTCAAAATCACAATAGTGGTTTTGTTTGCTACTTTTGGCAACATAATTGGGGCATGCAGCCATGTAATTATAATTACTTCTTCTTCTTTTTACATGCTTCCTTCCACCTCATTATACATAATCTATCTAAATAAATAGGCAGATGCCATTTCCTTTTCCCTTTAATATATTTTTTAAAGTGTTTTTTTTAAATACATCAAAATAATATATTTTTATTTTTAAAATTTATTTTTGATATTATTACTTTAAAATAATATAAAAATAAAAAATAATTGAAAATAAAAAATAAAAAAACTGAAATCCAAGTATTTTTTTAAAACATCACAGAGGGTGTACATTATTGACTTTCTAGAAATTTTCTATGTACAAAAGGCTTCATGTCTTGTTAAATTTTTTTATTTGTTTTTTGTAATTTGGTAGGGAAGGGTATCATCAAGTCTTCCATCCATATTATAATGGTTATTATGAGTTCATTGGGAAGAACTTATTATGTATTTTCTCGGACATTACACAGAGGGTGTGAAAGATTGTACACACACACACACGGTGTAGCAGTCGATACCTCCACCAGCCTTGTTCTTTGTTTATTTTTAATATATTATAATGGTTGTGAAATAAATTAAATGTTTTTCAAAGAAAAATTTTAAATTAATTAAATTAATTTTTTTAAATTTTCTTTAAATGTGTCATGTTCGATTCTTCTTTATTTTTGTTTTCTAGCCTCGAGTTTCATATCATCTCTTTTAAAAATTAAATATGTTATATTTCATTTATATATTTAATTAATTTTTATTTATTTTTATTTATTATTTATTTTATTTTTAATATTTTTTAAATTTAATTTTTTTTTAATTTTATCTTTCACTATTTTATTTCATTTAGTTTTTGTATTCAATTTAGTCTGTGTTCTTTTAATTGCTATATTTTTTTTTATTTCAATTACATCTCTTGAGATTTTATTTCATTTAATTATTATATTCAATTTGATATTCATTCATTTGATTACTATATTATATCCAATTTGATATTCAATTAGTCCCTTATTATTTTATCTCATTTTATTTTTATACAAAATATAATCCTTATTCTTTTAATTGATATTTATTTATTTATTTAATCTTAAATGATTAGAAATTTTGTTTTGTGACTTTTTTGTGTTTGCCTTCTATAGGGTAATTCTGGTTTCATGATCTACATCACAGATTTCAAATATTAACCCAATTTAACTTTGATTTTTTTTAGGTTTTTTTTAAGAATTTTTTTTTATTTTATCATTCCACATTAGGTTATTGGATCTTGAAATTCATGATTTTTTTTGTTTTTTTTTTATGAAATCATCCTGATCTCATATCTCAAATCACATGTTAGTCAAGTTAACCTGGATTGACTCGGTTTTTTTTTCAATAGATTTTTTTAGTTTGTTTAAGAGTTAGTCTACATTGTTTTATTCAATTTGTTCTGTACAAAGTTATCTGATTTTTTTTTCAATGGTTTTTTATTCAGTCTGTACAACAGGAAATGATCATCTCATAGCATTGTCTTTAACAGGTGGTTGGACACAAGCATAAAGAACAAGTATAATGAACACAAGAATGAATTAAGAGAATTTTAAACTTCAATTCATTCAACAACCTGGAAAGAAAATTTAGCTCCCAACACATTCAGCGCTGGATCAAGCGTACAGGTACAAAACAGAAGAAGCATGAAAGCAAAAAGAAACAAGGAATGAAAGCATATAACTTATAGAAGTAATACAGCATAAATTGGACGTAATACAGCATAAATTTTGAAAACTCAAGGAGCCCATTTTCAGAATTTCTTGGCCAAGAAGCTGTGGAAGAATAAGGCTTCTTTGCAAATCAGATTGTTGCCTAAGATTTTAAAAAAAGATTTCTTTAAATCGAGAATGAACCTTGTTGCACACAACTTGAGCAATTGTTGTCTTACCGATACCACACATTCTCATATCCCTACAATGAGAACATCTGGAGATTCCATATTTAACAAAGACTCAACTTTGTTAACATGATCATCAATTCCAAATAGACCCGTGGTGTGACTTGAAGACATGGCTTGCAATTTGCATCTATGGGTGGTGATCTCTCCACAACAAAGCTTTTATGCACTAGTTAGAGGAGCTGTTATCAGTGGATGGTGGGGCAAAATCAATGGATAATGCTATATTAATAAATATTATTTTCACTTCAAATAAATACTAAAAAAATAGAATATTTTGTTTTTCAATTTAGTTGATTGTTATTTTATTTCATTTTATTTTTATTTTAGATTGGTCTTTATTCTTTTGATTACTATTTATTTTATTTTTTAATCTTGAATGATTAAGAATATTGCTTCATGATTTTTTTTCATATTTGTCTTTTATGAAATAATCACGATTTCATTATCAAGTCACGAGTTTAGAATATTGGTCTGATTTAACTTGGGTCTTTCTTAGTTTTTTTTTAAATTATTTTTTTTTCAATCTTATCCTTGAATAGCAGGTTATTGGGCCTTGAGCTTCTTGATTTTGTTTTGTTTTTTTATGAGGTTATTCTGATCTCATATCTCGAATCACGGGTTAGTCAAGTGAACTCGGATTAATTTGTTTTTTTTTAATTTTAATTTTGTCTTTTATCATTTAATTTACTTGAAACTTGGTCTTCTTTATTTTATTCAATTTTTTTCTGTACGGAACTATCTAGTCACATGACCTAGACGTTAATTTGACATGTTGATTCAAGTTAAGTATTTTTTTTTAATCTTTTTTTAACACTATTTTTTTCGGTTTATCTATTTACTGATAATTAAGTTTCAGATTTTTATAGATTTTTATTTTTCTTCGTATTCGTATGAGGTTATCACTTGTATGCAGCCCTTTTAACAGTTAATCTGCATTACATGGGACAGGGAAAGTAGGCTCAGAACAGGAAAAAGATGTGAATTTAAGAAGATGCGCAGCCTATCATACTAGACTGAGCAATATTAAGCTGTACAGCAGGAAATGATCATCTCATGGCATTGTCTTAACAGGTGGTTGGACACAAGCATAAAGAACAAATATAATGAACACAATAATGAATTAAGAGAATTTTAAACTTCAATTCACTCAACAACCTGGAAAGAAAATTTAGCTCTCAACCCATTCAGTGCTGGATCAAGCATACAGGTACAAAACAGAAGAAACATAAAAGCAGCAGAGATGGTAACTTTTACAGGGTAAATGCCATTTCTGCACGAACAATGCTAAATGGCATTTCTTGCAGTAAATCAAGTATTTCTAGCTAAAGAGTTGAAGAGATTCTTCATAGTTCAACCCCTCAATCTCGTATGTTTCGTCTACTACGTTATTAAGCACTTGCTTATCTCTACTTGTTATGAGAACTTTACTGCCCGGACCAAATGAACTGTTTCGTCCATCAAGCAAATCTCTCCATTCTTCCAAACGCATTACATCATCCACATCATCAAGAACAATGAAAACCTTTTTGCGACAAAGTCTCTCCCTCACAAAAAAATCTCGAAAACTCAAGGAGCCCATGTTCAGAATTTCTTGGCCAAGAAGCTGTGAAAGAAAGCTTCTTTGCAAATCAGCCATGGAACCAGTTTCTAATTCTTGCCTAAAGTTTGCAAAAAAGATTCCTTCAAATCGAGAACGAACCTTGTTGCAAACAGCTTGAGCAATCGGTGTCTTACCGATACCACCCATTCCCCATATGCCTACAATGAGAACATCTGGAGATTCCATATTTAACAAAGACTCAACTTCGCTAACACGAACATCAATTCCAAATAGACCCGTCGTAGTGTGACTTGAAGACATGGCATGCAATTTTTTCAAAACATCTCCAACGATTTTCTCAATAAATTCAAACTCCAGCCTGACAAACAAGAAGAACACACATAATTGTTAGTCAAAATGGACCGGACAAGAAGAAACATATAAACATACTCACTCCTTCATAGCTACATCTATACGAGTAATTAAGCATCGTTATTGCCAATGGATAGTACTAATGTAACACATGAATCGATGATAACATCGAGTAGTAAAGACTAGTGACTCATCCAATAACAAATATAGGATCTGAATTGGACTTTGGGAAAGAAAAAGGAAGTGCCTCCATCTATATCCATAAACTGGGACAAGATTCTCTTACTGGGCCTCTCCAGAGTATACATTTGAGTTCAGAAATATGCAGCAGCTCCCTACTTATCCCAAGCTACAGTTAATCGATCTTGAAACTGGAAACTACTTGTAAGTGTATATTTAAAAAAATCAATGAAATGCATATACATAGATGTTTTCTCATATCATCATATCATAAAATCATTTCAATTAAAAAAGTTTAAGTTTTTAGAAGAAAATATCAACATATGATTTATATTATTTTTTAAAGCATCATAATTTTTTCAGCTCAAATAAATAGACTGTTAATCACCCAATTTCAAGTGAAACAATAGAAGAAAACATTGATTGTCCAAATAAAATTTAACATAAGGATTCCTAAGTATCTTCTTTCTGTCTTAAGATATGTACCAGTGTGTTTCGCTACAACGTTTTTAAAATCAAATAAAATAAATATGGATTCATAGAGCTCATCATTTTCAATAATTTTAAATTAAATTTCAAATCCTCAACAAATGAACGAATATTTTCTAATGGGATATATTTCAAGAGCTTACTGAGAATTCCCTAAGGACCATCCAGATAGAGTGGCTGCATCCGTCAAAGCGTCTCTGAAGCTCTGCTCTTTGTCCATCGTCAAAGCTTTCTTCCTTATAAGTCTCGCAAATGCATCCCCAAAGCTTCCTGTTTGATTTCTTACATGGGATGGATCCACCTGGTAGAATACCGGAATAACTATCTGTCCGTTATTTTTTCTACACTCAAAAATCTTTACAAGCTCCTCCAAGCACCATTTGGAAGATGCATAGTTTTCAGAAAAAACAATCACAGAAAGCTTGGCCTCTTCGATTGTTCTCAGAAGTGATGCCGAAATCTCATCTCCTCTCACAAGCTGATAATCTATGAAAGTCAGGATTTGTTTCCGGTTCAAAGCGGCATAGAGGTGGCTGGTAAAATCAAAACGAGTGTCTTCTCCTCTGAAACTAAGGAAGACATCATGATATTTAATTACTTGTGGCTGGGCGGTGGTTAAGGTGGAAGGAGTAGATGGCGATGGAGATATATGACAGTTTCGTAGGATGAATCTCCAGATATAAACAAACACAAAGATAGAGAGAAACAAGAGTAAGACTCTTGTGGGAAGGGAGGTCTGTAGGGAGAGAACGGAAGTAACTCAAGGAAAAAAGATTTTGAATCAGTAGCTTAGGCTTTACGTGTTGAAGACCCAGGCATATGTATAATTTATAGGCATCAAATCCAAGAATTTTCTTAGAACATTACAAGATTGCACATTGTTGATTTCCTGGAAATTCCCCAGTTACAAAGTGATGTGATAGGAAAAGGCATTTATACGTTGTTTTGTTTTTATGGTATTCACAGTGTTTTTATAAATTTTGATTTTTTTTTATTTTTTTAAAATTAAATTTTTAGTTTTTTTTATTATTGTAATTTACTGGTATAAAAATAATTTTTAAAAATCAAAAGCATATAGATTATTGTTTATCACATCACAGCTGTGATAGATAACTTTTTTTCATATTTCAAATGTATTAGCTGTTCCCTTAGCGGAGTGGCAGATCTTTTGTTATTTTCTCTTCAACTTTTTTATTATATATTTTCTTTAAACAGTAAACACTTCTGTCCCACATCATTCTTTAAGTACATTAACTAGTATATCGGCATGCGATTCACAACAGGGTTAATATTAATTTTTTAAAAATTAAAAAATATTACAAGTGTTTAGCAATATCTAAGTGTTCCTGGAAATTACGTATTTCTTGTATTTTTTTTTTAAGGAACGGTTGCTTTGATATATTTTTTTCAAAATAAAAATAACAATTGGATGTATTTAAAAAAATATATTTTAAAAAACAACCGTTATTATATTTTTACTTTCTAATGATTATATAAGACCCAAAAATTAACTCAATTTAAGTCATTGGTTATTTATTATATATCAAGATACATTTTATTTTGAATTAAAATCATGAAGTGACTATTTTACTATCCTCGTACAATTATTGGATCGAGAGCAATATAATCTTTTCAAATAAAGTTTATTTGTTATTATTATATTGATCGAGAATAAATTAATTTTTTAATATTTTATAATTATAATAAAATAATTTAAATACTCTTAAAAATAAAATAAAAAATTAAAGTAGATTTCATGGGTGTTGCGGTCTTTTAATATTTTGATAGCATAATAAAATGATTACATTACTTTTAAATACAAAAAAATTAAAATTGATGTTCAAGTATTTTTTTTAATATTTTTGATAGCATACAAACATTTACTGTATACTTTGTTGACTTCACATTATATTATAATGGTTATGATGATTTTATTGGGAAAAACTTGTTACTCTGTCTAATAATAGGAATTTTTTAAAAAACAAATTGATATAGTTAGAGAAATATATAATATGGTTTAATTTTATTTTTTTTAAAAAAAACATAGTTTTAAAAAAACTGCTATATTAAACTAAGATTTTAATATAAAAGCGATTCAAAATCAGAATAGTGGTTCTGTTTACTGCTTCAGGCAACATAATTGGCATGCAGCCATGTAATTATAATTACTTCTTCTTTTTACATGCTTCCTTCCACCTCATTACACACAATCTATTCAACAGATGCCTTTTCCTTTTCCTTTTATATATATATATATATATATATATATATATATATATATATATATATATATATATATATATATATTGTGAAGAAGAAGAAGAAGAAGAAGTCGTCTTGAAGGAGAGAGGAAGGGACGGGGGATCGATGGGGCCAATCCTCTTCTTCATATTGACGGGGACGACGACTTGACCTTAAGTAGTCTTCCTGGCGAGTGCTTGGGCAGCGTGTTCGGGAAGCTGAGTTTGGAAATTACGTGTTTCTTTTTACGTATTCCTTCCAGCTCATTACACACAATCTATCCAAAATCCAAATAAATCGGCAGATGCCTTTTCCTTTTTCCTTGTATATATAAAAGGAAAAGGGAAAAGGCATCTGTATATATATAAGGAAAAAGGAAACACGTAATTTCAAGGAAGACTTAAGGTCAACTCGTCGTCCCCATCGATATGGCTATTATTGCCCGAGCATCAACAAGAGGATTGGCCCAGGCTTTGGCAACTTGATAGAATGTTTTTGAATTTTGTACCATTTTCATGATGTGAGACAATGGTATTCAAAGTATTTCTTTTTGGTGTTTGTCAGATTAAGTAAACTAAGTGGTGTGTGCTAAGAGTTTTTGGCATTTGGATGTTTGTAGTTGTCTTCTTTATATTGACTTGATGCTGTTTTTGATGCGGGGATGGAAAACCTGATGACTCTGTCTCACCATATGTTGCATGCATGCATGCATGCTGCTTGGCTATGGATGATGAAACTCTTGGATATGGCTTGCCATTCATCGAAGATACATATTCTAATGAGTGTTTTGATTCATTTTGCTAATGTGAAATGGACGCAGAATGATCTTCTGAATTCTGATGGACATGATTTTTCTTTTTTCACTCTCATTTCCTTTTCCAGATTAGTTTCTTTACTTGGACCGGCACTGAGCCTTTCTACAGGCCATCCTTTGGGCACATTAGTCATAAGTTACCACATATGACTTTGATGCTGGATCTTATCTACTTCCTCTGGGTGGCTTGAGAGTTGGCCCAAATCTCGGATCTGCTCTCATCAAGTTCGCTTATGGATTTTAACTAGGCCTGTAACTCGTTATCAAGGGAATCGGCCTAATTTAAAAGAAAGCTGCGTGTGCCGTAAAGAGATGCAGACAAAATGACATCGGAGATAAGACAATAGGAACTTGAATGCGAGTCCGTGGTAGACGAAAGAGGAAAGAAATACTCCTTCTTAAAACCTTGATCCAGTGAACTTAGTTTGGACTAGATTTAAATTAAAATAGATGAAAATTAATCCACAAAACTACTAAAACTAAGAACTATGAACATATTTTTGAGACTTTAACTTATGACAGAATGAATTATGAACAATCAGTGCTATCAATGGTCATATTAAACTACTTATACATAAAAAAAAAAAAAATTACAAATGCATTATCCCACAAAGTTTAAGTCTTGAGTAACAAAGTTATCTACACATACCATGCATTGATGATATGAGAACCTGGAAATAAACCCAATAAGCCTTCAAAGTCCAGGTCTTTAAAATTAGAAAAAAAAAAATCTTCATGCGAATTGAGCATATGAAAATAATAAGAGAAGGGTGAGAAGAAGAAGAGGGAACCTGCTAAGGGGTCGTAGAAACCAACAACTTGAAGGTGTTTGCCATCTCTTGGAGTATGGCTATCAGCAGCACCAATTCTGTAAAATGCCCTGTTTTTGCATCCCAGTCTTGCTAAACGAATCTTCACCGCCATTTCCTAGGCTATTCTTCTTCACCGCCATTTTCCCTATTAAAATAAATATCTTAGTATTGGGTTGTGACTGATTTTATGAGCTTTTTTATTATCATATACAACCAATGATATAAATTCATGATATAAATTATTATCAACCAATAATATGAGTGACCCGTAAAACCCAGCAAAGACTTTTTTTTTTTATGAACCAAAAAATAAAACATGAAATCCACCCCACCCTAATTTTCAACTGGAAATGAAAACTAAAAACGCGTTCATCTTTTATCTCCAAACAGGCTGAGTCAAATCAAGCGAGAAATTTGTCCGATATTGTTTAAACGATCCCAATTGTATAACAACGTGAAAAACATTAAATCAATTAGGAGGGGCAAGAACAAAAGTGAAGGTGGAGAAGGGTAAGAAGAAGAAGAGGGAACCTGCTAGGGGGTCGTAGAAACCAACAACTTAAAGGTGTTTGCCATCTCTTAGAGCATGGCTATCAGCACCTACAATTCTGTAAAATGCCCAGTTTCTGCATCCCAGTCTTGCTAAACGAATCTTCACCGCCATATTCTTGGGCCATTCTTCTTCAAGTGAGAGATGGGAGAGTGAATTGCAGAGGGAGGGGCCACAGTGTTTGTGGATATGGGCTTTTGTACTTCTTTCTTGTCAAAACTATGCCGTTTTTATATATCAACTGCTATATGGGGCCTAATTGATCCCTCTTTTTTTAAAAAAAAATTCTCCCTTTTTCAATTGTTGGTTTTTCTTTTAATTTCTTCCTTTCGTATTATATTTGTATAATTTAAAACCTAATAATTCCTTTCGATTTGCATGACACATTGTGTTTTAAAATAAGTCCCTGCTCTGGAATGAATGCTCGATTATCTAAATTAAATTTTAAGTTTTAGAAAATAGATCCTAGCTTTGAATTGAATGCTTGATTTTCTAAATTAAATTTTAAGTTTTAGAAAATAGTTCCTAGTTTTGGATTGAATGCTAGATTTTTAAGTTAAATAATAAATAATTTTAGAAAAAAAAAGTTATTTAGCATAATATATAACTTTGAATCATGAGATTGATTGATTAACTTAAATTATCTAAGAATTAAATTTTATAATTTATTTTAATTTGTTTTTTGTAAAGTTATCACGGTCTCAAACAAATATTACAATATCGGGTTGATGATTGATTTTGTGAGTTTTTATTTTTATTATTATATAATTAAGTAAAAAAATCTGAAAATAAAAATTTTTAAATCCAATAAAGTTCATGATATAGATTACAGGTTTTACGAATTAATTCATAAAACCAGATCTCAATAAAAAAAATATTATCTTAAAGTTTTTTAAAATCAAATCAAGTTTTTATTGGTCGTCCACATTACTTTTAAACATGCTAAATCAACTAGATCATATCAGGATAACTTTTGCATGGTTTAATTTAAGACCTAAACTAGATAAGAAGTTGAGTCGGAAAGTTTCAAAGTTACCTTTTTATGCCAAGTTTAATAATCAATTAGTTCTCCGCATTCTTAACATTCTATTTTTACATTCAAAGGATTTTTTTATCAATTTTATTTTATTTAAACCATAGCACAACAAGACACAAACCAATTATCTATTGTAAATTAAACTAGTAGTTATTATTAATTTTAATTTGATTAAGAGTATGTTTGGAAATACAGTACAAACCGCGTTCTCTTAAATTTTAAATTTTTTTTATGTTTTCAAATTGTTTTCATGTGCTGATATAAAAAATTATTTAAAAAAATTATTTTAATGTATTTTTCAATAAAAAATATGTTGAACTACAACCGTTATCACAATCTCAAACGCACCCTAAATTTCATCATTAATTGTGTAAAACAACTATATTATGAAGCAAAATGAAAAGTTATTTAGTGTCAGTATACATTAAGCATCGAAAAGTCGGTTTTTCAACATTCAAATAAGCCAATTGAATTAATGTACCTGCTTTGAATGTGATATGGATACGATTGAGATTTATTCATTGGCTATAAGTAATAAGCTGATGAAGTTAAAGGGGAATAATTCCTCAATCCATCCTTGGACGAAAACCTCCGCACCACACGTCCTCGCGATTGGCAGATATCGAGATTTTACCATAAAGCGTCGGCTGGTTCTGCTTTCACGTTGAGATTATAGAAGAGGGTTTTTTCTTTTTAGTATTCCAAAAGAAGGAGATTGTCCTGAACGATGCAGAATATACTTCCAACCATCTAGCTTCAAGAAGCCAGCTTGAAGCTATTCATTCCTTGTGCTGTCAGTCATCATTCTTGCAAATCACAAATGTTTCATGCCAAGTAGAGCTTTCTTATCAATTTAGTGCTCCAAACACGTCCTGGGAAACGTTACAGCTCTTTCGTATTTAGGTAGCGAGAAAAATCCATAACTTTGAGGTTGAGTTTTTGTACAAGAAATATACTAGATGTGACTGTACATCTGTAGTATTTATTTCTTTCTTTTTTCAGACTGGCAGAAACTAATGAGCACTTCCTATTGTTGTTTTCTTCGGTGTCCGTCGAACTTTTTTCAAAGAATATCATGTTCAGGGGATGAAGAAGAACCTCATCCTCATT
>Ga0325405_1001480_pt1 | contig 23824 bp, 14 predicted proteins | sample PopdelMetagenome_21_FD_205663 | JGI IMG/M metagenome (GOLD analysis project Ga0325405, IMG submission 205663) | Populus deltoides microbial communities from Bellville, Georgia, United States - Xylem-Control-R2 | ecosystem: Host-associated > Plants > Phyllosphere > Stem > Wood/Secondary xylem...
TAAAGCTATGCTTGTGTAATTTTATGAACTCAAATGATTTGTTTTGCTCTTTCTTCACTCGCTTTGTTAGTGTGTCATTAAACATTTCGATATTAAATTAACAATTGATTTTATAAAATACATTTTGGCTTCTTTTTAAAAATAAAATTGAGAGATTGAGGATCAAGATCGATATGAAGAGAGAGACAGGGCCTTTTTTCATAAATAGCACACAAGCTTCAATTGATCCCTCAAGTTTCAATTTTTTTCCTTTTCTATCCCTATTTAAGGTTATTATATTTTAGTTCTAAATTTTATTTTTATCACATTTCAGTCATTAAAGTTGAGCGAGGAAAGAGTGAATAATTAAAAAAAATGATTAGAGAAAAAGATCTTGGATGGCCGGATTACAAACACTATTAACTTTGATTTTGGATTTTGTGGATTTGTCTTCAAGAGAGAAACTTAATAAAGATGGTTTTCACCTTCAATTATGCCAAAAAAAAAAAGATTTGAGCTTGAAATTTTTTTCATTTAATTTTGAGTTTTTAGACATATTAGAGGGCATTTTGGGTTTGTTATTGGTCATTGAGCTTCTATGAAGATTTTTATGTTCTTTTAAGGTGGAAAATTGAGTTTTTAATGTCCAAATATGTTGGATCATGATTTTCTACCCAACTCTATCGGTTCAAATGTAAAGCAAATTCCATGTCGTCGCCTAAATTTTTTTAAAAAAAAATAAGCAAGAAGAAAATAAAATAGAAGCATAGGTTTGCTTTGTTAATCCTAAGCACCTTACCTTTTTTCTAAAAGCCAAACTTGCGGGTCTAACTTTTGAGGCTTGCACACTTGATCTTTCAAAAAAATTTGTTTGTTTTTCTTAATTTTGTAATGATTTCCTTAATTAAAAGGAAAAATTACCATGAGCATCCTATAGTTTAATCTATTTTACATCTTGCCTTCATTATTTTGAAAATAACAGAAAACATCATCAGTCAACAAAACAATCATAATCAATCAAAATTATTAAAATAATCTCATATATATTATATCAGAAAACCCAAAAACCTAATCCCTCTCTCTCTTCTCACCTTGCGACTTCTTCTCTCTATTTAGAATTAAAAAAACAAAAACTTTCATCCGTTGGGAGGAAGCCAAGATCTATACAGAAATCAATTTCCTTGTTAAGAGAAACGATGTGTTGGTAAGGAAAGTTTCTTGGGTGGCTGGCGACTAGAAATTTATGAGATATTTTGTGGTGTTTTCATAGGAATTTTTTTGGGGAAATCTATGGCTATGGATTTTACAATGAATTTGGCCTTTTATTTGAGTTGAAGAGTTTCTCTATGGGTGGATCGGAAGCAAGTTCATGTGTGGAGAAAAGGGTCGTGAGAGAGGCTATAAAATTGGTAGAGAAAAATGTGTTGTGGAGGTTGTGCTTTCATTACTGGTTGGTTTAATCGGCGGGGAGAGAGGTTTAAATTGTTTGACGATGATGGTGATTTTAGAAAAGATGGAGACAATCTGTCCATGAAGGTTAATCTTTCATTTAGATTCTCATATCCTATAATCAGAGTAAAATTTTACTTTAGATAAAAATTATTAGATAAAGGGGAAGTTTAATTGATGTTTTGATAAATACAGAGTCGATCTAATGCTAGCTTGTTGTTCTTGCTTCTTTAAGGGACTAGATGGCCAGTCAGATCCTAATAGCATACATGGAATTTTTAGCTCCAAAATGGATAAGAGGTTATGTTAAGGAAGGTTAGCTACAAAATGGATGAGCATTACCAGAAATTCAACGAATACCAATGGCATTACCAATAGAATTTTCTGTCAATATTTTATGGTGATACTTACCAACTGAATTAATTCCCTCACTAAAACCATCTGTATATATCGACAAAAACATTTCATCAGTATATACAGAGGGAATTCCAGATGGAATATAAAGAATTTTAAAAAAACAAAGAAGTGTGATGATGTGGAAGTTTTTGTGGGTGATTTTACCGATAAATTACAGAGGAATTCAAATCAGGATGTTCGTACAATGATGTGTCCACATCAACGACAGAATCACCGACAAATTCACAAACAAAAATATTTCATCGGTAATTCCATCGGTAAAAGTTAATATATGACCTGGTCATCGACAATCCGCTCCTCAATTCACTTTCTTCTTCCCCCAACCCTGCATCTAAACAAACTACCCACCCCCAACTGCAAACAACCACCCCCCCTAAAATATCTCCCTCTTCTGAACACAAGTCATCGTTTTTTAACTTTTACAGTCACATCATCCGCATTCTAATTTATTGTAGATTCTTTTATTTTTAGTAAGTAAATCTATTTTTTTTTAATTTTAACATTAAAATGTCAATTTATTATTGTTGAATGTTTTTTTAGTACATGTATTTTGTTTGGATGTTTACTTGTTGTATTGTTTTTTCTCAAACAAACATATAGTATGGATTTATAATTTTGTACTTGTTATGGTTTGTTTTAGATTTTATAAAATTATATTTGTTTGTAAATAGTTGAAACTTATATCGAATTACCGACTTAGGTATGTTTTGATGAAATAAATAATAATTTGTTTAACTAGTCCATTTTAATTTTTTGTCAATTTTATTGCCGAGTTATAATTTCTGTAAATTAATGTGTATAAATCTGTATGGATGTAGATAATTGATAATAAATATTTAAGAGAAGTTTGAAAGTAAGTTGGATAATTTTGAGCTAAACCAATATTTTTGCAAATTTATTTACTTAACGTAGTTAATTAACAAGTTGTCATCATTATTTTATAGAGGTTTGATAGAAGTCATTGGTGTATCGAGATTCACCCCAAGAATTATGGAGGATAGATTATTATTATTATAATAGGGTTCAGGGTTTTATTAATTTCATAATATTTATTCCGAGAAATTTTAGTAGAGGCAATATTAGGTGTCCATGCAAGTGGTGTAAAAATAAAAAGTTTCTGCATCCAGATATTATAATTATGCATCTTCTACACAAAGGGTTCATGGAGGATTACCTGTGTTGGTATGCACATGGAGAACTATTTATTCGTAACGAGAGCGTAGTAGAAAGGATGGTTTGGTCAACTTCTAGTGCTAGCAATGTGCATGGAGTTATAAATTACAACAATAAACCTTACATGAATATGGTTATAGATGCAATGAGAATGAATCAAGGTAATATCAATTAATGTCCAATCATAATAGAAGAACCTAATACAAACGTGACCAGGTTTTTCGATATGTTGAAAGATTCCGATAAACCATTATGGGATGGTTGTACAAATCATAATAAATTATCAGTCATTGCACAGGTGTTCACCATCAAGTCGAATTATAGGTTGAGTGAGGATGGTTATGACAGAATTATTGAATGGGCGAAAAGCATTTTACCTGAAGGGAATATGCTGAAAAAGAACTTCTATGTTGTTAAGTCTATGATGAAACCCCTCAATTTAGAATACTAAAAAATTTATATATGTCTTAACTTCTGCATGTTATACTACCTTGAAAATGCTGAGCTGACCGAGTACATGACATGTAGGCATTCCCGTTACAAACCCAGAACTGACATGGAAAAGACTCTCGTGACATATAAAAAACTTTGATACTTTCCAATCACACTTAAACTACAAAGGTTATTCATGTCACCAAAAACTGTTGAGCACATGACATGGCACCAATCACATGATGCGGTAGATGGAGTGATGGTGCATCCTTCTGATGGTAAAGCATGAAAACACTTTAACAGTGTACATCCTCACTTTTCAGCTGAATTAAAGAACATGTGTTTTGGGATGTGTATAAACAGATTCAACCCATTTAGGTTATTTATTGCTTCTTATTATACCCATTGTTTACAACTTGCAACTAAGATATGTATAAGGTTGGAGTTCATGTTTTTATTTACGGTTATACCCGGTCCTAACAGTTCGAGCCGAAATATAGATGTTTGTCTTCGACTGTTGATTGATGAGTTGATGCAGTTGTGGTACTCCGGGGCTTTGACTTATGATGTATCAAGAAAACAAAATTTTCGTATGAGGGCAGTTTTGATGTGGACTATCAATAATTTTACAGTTTATGGAATGGTTTCTGGTTGAAGCATACATGGAAAACTAGCGTGTCCATACTGCATAGAAAACAAGACATTCACGCTAACAAACGGAGGTAAAATGTCTTTTTTTTACTGGCATCGGCATTTCTTCCCAACAAATCATAACTACATGAAGGATTTTTTTGTTGGTAGAGTTGAAAAGGATGTTGCACCGCTATGTATTTCTAGTGAAGAATTGAATGACATGGTGTTAGAGTATGGCGACATTGTGTTTGGTTTCCAATTCGCTAAGCAGAAGTTTCCTGGTTTTGGTTTGACCCACAACTGGGTAAAGCAAAGTATTCTCTAGGAGTTTTCGTATTGGAAGACCAATCTTCTTCATCATAACCTAGACGTCATGCACATAAAAAAGAACGTGTTCCAGAATATTTTCAACACTGTCATGGATGTGAAAAGGAAAACAAAGGACAACATGAAGGCTAGAATGTATATAGCGTTGTTTTGTAACTATAAAAATATATAATTGGTTTTTGATGGGTTATGGGTCGCTAAGCTCAGAACAAGCTTCGTCTTAGAGAAGAATACACAACTACTAGTCTACTAATGGCTTAAGAGTTTGTGTTTTCCCAATAGACATGCCCCGAACATATCAAGTTTAGTTAATCTGGAGGAATACAGATTGTATGGAATGAAGATTCATGACTGCCACGTGTTTATGTAAACACTCATTTCATTAGTTTATCGTGATTTGTTGTCAAAGAGGATATGGGATGCACTCACGGAGATCGGTCATTTTTTTAGAGATATATGCTTCAATAAGTTGCAGACACATCATATTGAGAGGCTTGAAATGAATATCATCAAGACAATATGTAAACTTGAGATGATATTTCCTCTATCGTTTTTTGACTCAATAAAGCATCTACTTATATATTTATTGTATGAGGCAAACGTTAGAGGACCAATCTAGTATAGATGAATATATCCATTCAAGAGGTTAGATATTACAAATGCAATGTATTGTTGATGTATTTTCATTGTTTTTTTAATTTAAAATATTTTTTTAATTCCATGCAAGTACTTATTTAATCTTCAGAAAAAGGTTAAGAATAAGGCCCATGTTGAGGCTTCGATATGTGAGGCCTATATTATTATGGAGATCTTAACATTTATCTCGTACTATTTTGAGCCTCATTTGAGAACGAGAATCAACCATGTTCCATCACATAATGATGGAGGTGAAATGCCTTCAAGTGGGCACAATATATCTAACACATGATGTTTGAGCGGTTCATACGACGCTCATAATCTGGTGCTGAGAACCAGAACTGGCAAATTCACAATTTGGTTACAACGCACACCGTCGACTCCATTCCATTCATTGCACATGCAAAGTGAATGGTAAGATTAATTTTAATGACATCTATCTTTAATTAATTTGTTGTTATTAATAAATATATTTAACTTTCAATTTTTTTTCTTATAGGCTATGTCTCTTGGACGTGAGCCAAGCTCAATTGAGCTTTTTATAGAGACGCACTTATGGAGTGAAGACCGCCAAAAGGGGGTGCAACAGTTCATCAACAATCGCACTCAACACTTCGTGGTATGTTCATTCAACCATTTTCTTTCGTAAGTTATTATTTTCTTGAATTGAATTTGATGATTTCTTTTTTAATTTTTAGGAGACATATAATAGCCAGTTGAGGGAGATATATGGGGACGATCTTTCGACCCACCCGAATAAAAATCAGGTGAATAGACCCTTCAACACTACGGCTGATAACTTGAGAGCAGACCTTAGTGTCTCAACCGTTGGGAGCTTCCAATCGGCATCGAGCACCCAATCTCAGTAGTTCATAAGTGGAAACTGAGTTTTTAGCGTTCAAATATGTTGGATCTTGATTTCCTACCCGTCTATAATGGTTAAAGCATAAAGCCAATTCCATGTCATTGCCTAAATTTAAAATAAAATAAAAAAACAAGCAAGAAGAAAATGAAACAGGCGCCTAGATCTGGTTTGCTAGGCTTAATTTCCTACCCGTCTATAACGGTTAAAGCATAAAGCCAATTCCATGTCATTGCTTAAATTTTTTTTAAAAAAAAAAAAGCAAGAAGAAAATGAAACAGATGCCTAGGTCTGGTTTGTTAGGTTTAAGCATCTAAGCTTTTGTTTGAATGCAAGATTTGCAGGTCTAGCTTTTAAGTCCTGCACGCTTGGTCTTATATTTTTTTTGTGTTGCTTTTCTTAATTTTGTAATAATATTTTTAACTAAAAAGAAAGTTACCGTAAGCATCCTATAGTTTAATCTATTTTACATTTTGCTTCCATTGTTTTGAAAATAATAGAACATCTTCGATCAACAAAAAATCCCAATCAATTAAAATGAATAAAATAACCCCATATATATTATATCAGAAAACCCAAAGTTGAGAGGAAGCCAAGATCTATACAGAAATCAATTTCCTCGTTGAGAGAAACAACGTGTTGGTGAGGAAAGTTTTTGGATAGCTGGCAACTTGAAATTTAAGGGGTGTTTCATGGTGTTTTCAAGTAGGAATTGTTTTGGGGAAATCTATGGCTATGGATTTTACAGCCGATTTGGCCTTTTATTTGGGTTAGAGGGTTTCTCTGTAGGTGGATCGAAAACAAGTTAATGTGTGGAGAAAAGGGTCATGATAGAGGCTATGAAATTGGCGGAGAGAAATGTGTTCCGGAGGTTGTGCTTTCACTGCTGGTTGGCTTAGTCGGCGAGAAGAGAGGTTTGAGTAGTTTGACAATGATGGTGATTTTAGGAAAGATGAAGACAATCTGTCCATGAAGGTTAATATTTCATTTAGATTCTCATATCTTATTTTACTTTAGATAAAAATTATTAGATGTAGTGGAAGGTTAATTGATGTTTTGATAAATATATAGTCAATCTAATGCTAGCTTGTTCTTCTTGCTTCTTTGAGGGACTAGATGGCCAATTAGATCCTAACATCATGCATGGAGGAGGTTATGTTAGGAGAGGTTAGTTACAAAATAGATGAGGTAAAAGAGAGGGAACTTGGTTATTTTATGTTAATTTATGGGTGGTTAGAGTTGTTGCCGTGGTTGTTCATGAAGAAGAAGGTTGTGGTGGCAACTGGAATGATGGTCAGTTGAGGAGAAAATGAAGGAGAGTAGGATGGTGTTATGGGTGCTGGATTGTGGTTATGGATTGAATGGTGATAGAGATGAGGTTGGTTACAATGTGTAGGGAAGAGAGTTTGGGAAAATTAGAGAAGATTGCAATTTTTTATGGTAATTTTGTAATTTTAATGATGTAAAGCTTTTTAATCATTAATTGATATAATATCAATATTGTAAATAATTTTATCTTTTTATGGGCATGTAAAGTGTTATCAAATTATAAACTATACAATATAAATTATAATTTTTAAAAAATGAAGGCAAAATTAAAAAAAATTAACTAAACTATAGGAGGATCAAAGTAATTTTCTGTAATTAAAATGATTAGAAATATTTTTTATATTTCTAGAAAAAATATATATTTTTTTTTTTTCGAGGAATATATGTTTATTTAAGTTTTATTAGGTTTTCATTCGAAAGATTAAGTTATTTATAAGAAATACTTATATATATATATATTATCATCAAGTTACAAGAGAAGAGTGAAAGGAACTACCTACGTTTTTCTCAAAATGCTCCGCGTGGTAGATAACATCATAATGAATGTAAGAACAACTTTAGAAATATCGAAGATATAGTAGGATTGTCAGTGTCATCAGCCCTTCAATTATAAATGTTATTTGCTATTTAAAGATTCCTCATGTCTCTTTGAACATTGAAATAACATGAACCCAGCAAGCATATGCAGTAATAATGACACCATCCTTTTGATTTGAGAGCGATGTCTACGTCCATCTTATTGAGGATTAATTTGTCTGAGACAATCCCATATCATTAGCATCTGGACAAAACATCCTCCTCTGTATATATATATATATATATATATATATATTAGCTTCAACTTTACAGAATTTCTCGTAATTAAGTTCTTTCCCACAATTAAATTATAAAATGTATATGGCCCATTTTATAATTTATTAATTGTGGGAAAGAAATGGAGTTAAGTTGACATATTAGCAAGTCGACAAAACGTACTAATCGTACCATTAAATTTCTCTAATTTTCCCAGAATTATTAGTTCTTGATTTATTTCTTAGAGAAAAGGACTTCTGGTCTGTGGATTGACACCTCGAGCAAAAGATTTACAGTAAAGATTTTGATTCGAGTTTCCATCCGTCGTGAGAGGGCGAATGTGTTTGGCTTCTTCTGCATTTGTATATATTCTCCTTTGATGTGAGATCACGGCATCCCCAGCTGTTTCTTTCCATCTCTCCCAATAATTCTGTACATGAAATACCTTTATTTCAATTTCGTGCTTTTAGTTTTCAAGAATCTATTAATTAGTTTAGAATTACAAATTTAATTTATCCTTTGATTAAATCAAGATTTTTACCCAACTATTGTATCAAGTTTTTTTATTTAACTTAAAACACAATCTTTAAAAAAAATAATAATTTCAATTAATTTGCAAATTAAAAACATATCAAACATACCCTTAATTTGATCATTTTAATTCCTTCTACAGTCATTTTTTTTTCCAATTATCAACAAAAAAAAGAAAATGGTAGTATTGTCTAGTCCTAGTGCTTCCTTTGGAATGAAGTTTAAGTTGCTTGAAAATCATCAACCGGCACAGGATCGGATATTGAAAAGATGCATGGGTTGTCTGCATATGAAAGAGTGATTTGTCCTCTCAATTCATTGCTCTCAAAACCCGTATGTACTTTTATATATTGTAAAAGGAGTTGTTTGGTATTAAGTTTTAATATGTTTTTTTTTTGGTTAAAATTTAATTTTTTTTACTTTACATTAATTTTTTAGTGTTTTTTTTATCATTTTGATGGGTTGATGTCAAAAAATAAATTTTTTAAAAATATATATATTATTTTAATATATTTCCAAACAAAAAACACTTTAAAAAACAATTATTATTATAATGATAAATATCCTTAAGTGAAATTCATATAAATCAATCAAATTTATCAAAAAAAAAAAACTAAATGTGATAGGAAAGTTATTGTACCCCTAAACACACAAAACAAAAACATATTAATTGTAAAGTGTAATAACTAAATAGTCCATTAATCATTTAAACTTTGAACTATGTATTTGAGATGAGTGATTTATCATTATGATACAATTTTTATTTTTATTTTTACAAATTATATGGGTTAGATTGGCTATTTGTTTTTTATGGTTAAATTACTAATTTAACCATATAATAAAATAATCTAATGCTTACTTCTCAAGAATATTTTTCTATTTTCATATTTTTAGAATAGTGCAATTAATTTGATATTTTTAAAAACAAAACCAACAAAACTCTTACCTGATGGTTTTTTTTTTGTCATTTTACATTGTTTTTATTGTAAATTCTACGGGTATTCATGGGTATTGTTGTAAATTATATTTATTAAATATAATTAAAAAAACTTGTTAGCGCATGTTGAGCACGTGTCAGCTTGTGGATGATTCTAGTGCCATTCGGGCGATGTGGAAAGGGGTCATCTGACAATCAAGCGTCGTCTTATAGGGTGGCGTTTGAAAGTTCTCGACGCCACCGACCCGATGAGATGGCGCATGTCCCAAGATTCACAATGGTTTGGCAGCAGTGACCGTTTTCTCCTTTCTTCTCTCTCTCCCAATCTAGATTTTCATGTCAGCCCTTTAAAAATTCAAAAGCAAACCTTTAATTTATTGATTCTTTAGATTTGGTTCCTTTGACTTTTATTATGGGTTTTTTTATCTTTAATAATTTATAAAATTGGTATGACTTTTTAATTTTATTCTTCTTAATTTTTTTTATCTTTCAAATTTGATCATCATTCTTTTGATTGCTATTTTTTGTTTGGAATCAATTTTTAAATTGATTTTGTTTTATGATTTCACCCTCTTTTGATCTTTTTTGTTATCAAATTTAATTATTATTCTTTTGATTGTTAATTTTTTTATTTGACTAGTTTTTATTTAAAATCAATTTTTAGATTGAATTTATTTTATAATTTCACCTTCCTTTGGTTTTTTTTCTGTCAAATTTAATTGGTAAATATTTTCCAATGAAAATTATGAACGAAGATTTTCTATCACAAATTCTATCGTAAATAATGACAAAATATGTCTTGTTAACACTACCATTAATTTTTTTCAATTTTCCAATTGTGGAGCCTCAACTAGTTTCACCACTACTTAAAATGTTATTAATTTCTAGTTCCTCTTCTTCTCATTTCCTTAAAAGGTAAAAATTCTCCATTTCTATTCCTTTAATTTTCCTTTGTTTCAATAAAAAAGAGGTAAATTTATCTTTCTTCGTCTATTTTATTCCCTTCCCCTAACGTTTTTTTTCTTTTTTTCTCTCTTTTTCCTACCCCCAACCACTCATGTTTTAAAATCATGAGTTACTTACAAGCTCACCCAGCTCAACCTACAAATTTTGGATTATTTCAGTTCTTAGTGAAAAATACCGGATTGGATCTTATTTTTGCAATCAATTCAATGGATTTGCATGGCGGATTGGATTTTCACTTGCCTCCTCTAAAATAAAGAAAATATTCTGCTGGCCCCATTATATGACATAGAATATTTGATAGGAAAAAAAGAAAAAAAAGAAAAAGACAAGAGTGGCCCCACAACGCATATATCACGCCAACATTCCTTGCGTTTCTTGGTCCATATACGTGGGTACATACAAATAGCAGGAAATTGATGACTTGTTTCAAAAGCATGTAAATTACTAAATTAGCGATATTCAAAACCTCACAGGACCCCACGTACATTTATGAAGCTTGAAGTTCCTTAATTTTGTCAGGTGACCCTTCGTATTTGACTGCAAATACACTGTATTTTCTATGTATATACACAGTTTGGCATACGAAGCTTCGTCGGTCTACTACTCCTCCTCCCAAATCTCCATGTTTTAATTGAAGCTGTCATTTTCCCTTTTCAAAAGAAGAAACTTGTTTATTTATTTTTCCCCCATGTCAGTTTTTTCCCACTCCAAAGCATTGGATGCCCAAAATAGTCAACGAAATCCATCTTATCAACTCCCTGTCATGGGCGATGAGTTACTATGTATACATGAACACATTCCATCGTTTCAACTTCCCTGTAATTAATGGGTGACGGGTTAACCATATAAGATGGATATATCCTATGGTTTAATATCCATATCAGCCAAGAACATTAACAAGCGGATAGCCTACTAGCTCCTAACGTTATACACAAGCTCTCATGTGCTTTACTCGACTCTGTAAGCCACAAGGTTGCAACAACAACGAGGAATTCTGCAAGCTTTTTTCTGAATTGAGGCGTCGCATTTTAAATCTGAATTCCTGTAGCAACTTAATTAGAAAACGGGGGCACAGCTAGCTAGCTAGCTAGCTGCTCTTAATTCTTCAGAAAATTAAACAATTATTGGCCCCGATATTCTTAATTGCACATTTCAAAGAATTCAAGATGCAATGGATCATTGAAATGATGGTACGAGGAAAAGCAAACAACCTAGTTGAATTCGAGACATGATCAAAAAGCATGGAGAAAATGGAAACTCCGCAAAATCCAAAAAGGCTAGTACGTACTCCACGAAGAATTGAAAATCAACGTGTGGCTAGGTAAAGAGAGTGGGAAAAAAACTAGCCTCTGACTTAGACCTTCGAAGGAGTTATAAACATGTCTGTTAATTATAACACTAATGAACTCAAATCCAAACAAATAATTTAGATGTGTGACCCCTCATCAGCATATATTAATATGACATTTCAACCGGCGTGCTATTATATGATTTATAACATGTCAAAACAGACATGAAAGAACAGGACTCCATTGTCAAAATCCTTACAAAAGTCCACTCAAAAAGTAGACCAAACTTGAAAATCACTCAAGAAAGCATAAATCCAATTATTAGTACATATATATATATATATATATATGGCTCTGATTATTATTATTATGAAAAAAATTGGTTGAATATATCGTTATGATTAGTTGGTGTATGCTTTCGTTTGAGGACAGTGACTGATTGGTGAGCTCTTTTACACTCAAGCATGACGAAAGTAATGAATCTAGATATTGCAAAATTTTATCAAACAGAGCACTAAATGAATAAGCTAACGTTCTTGGTTTTGTTGTCTTTCAGCTATTTGTTTTGTTGGTACGTATGCATGGAGAGAGCGAGCGAGCGAGCGAGAGAGAGAGAGATGAACTCACGGCTGCTTCCAGCCTCTACAGGACTACAATATCCGATTGCTTAGGGAATTTCAATTGATTTCATGGGAACATTCCATTACCAAGTCTAGCTACTACTGATTTTTCAAGCACGCCCGTGTAGACAAAAAAATACTTGTATTAGGTCATATACATTATTTTTCTCCTTTCTGCTTGGCAAAAGCAGTCAAATATAACCCCTTTATCTAGTTTATCACTCAATTTAAACTACTCCAATATGTCAAATGTAAGAAGTTTAACTTATTTTTATCATATGTTAATAAATAAATAAAAATAGCCTTCCTTGGTGTTACGATTCAAAGTAAGAAGTTATAATTCAAAAATAAATACTTTAATTTATCCCACATCATTGATAAAGAGAAGATGCCTCGAGCCCACCACCATCCCACAACGCTAATCAGAAAAGGGCTATACAAAAAGCCCAAAAAGTATAACAGGCTTGAAAAGTGAAATATTTGATTGACCGGACAGTATTTTCTTTTTCTTGGTAAATAAGGCAGCTTAAACACAAAAGAAAAGTAACTTGAAGAAATACAAAATCTAGGCATAGCAATCCAAGGGCCTCTTGATGCGAGAGATCACAAATGCCATCAGGAGGAAGCTTGAAATAGTACTGCACTCCTAGTTGAAGCTTGAAACCAGTGTTAGCAGACCCTGGTTCCCTTCCGCCATAGACGTAAGTAATTGAGCCTCCAAGCCACGGTAGTTTCTTACTCGATCCTATCCTCAAAATTTATTACCATTAAACATCCAAAATGCACAAGGTTTGATTAGGGCTCTTCAAAAAAGCTGATTCTAGCTATTAAACTGAAAAAATTAAATTAATAAAAAAAAACTGAATCAATTGATTAAAAAATTAGATAAATTACTTTATTCAATTTGATTTTGATTTTAAAAAATTTAAGGTGATTAAATTGGATCAAACCATATTAGTTCTATTAAATCTAAATATGACTTAAAAAAACAAGGTATAAAAAAAAATATCTTTAACCTTAAATCATTTTATTCCTTTTTAGCTGCCCTTCTACTCTTCTATCTCATTTTCTCTTCTATTAACCTAACACTAAATCCATCTTTTGAGTTTTGACACCACCCCACCTCTTTTTGCCATTGCTCTTTGGCCTCCTTTATGGCTATGGTGAAACTTATCTTTTTTTTTCTTTGGTTTTTTTATGGAACCTACTTGGCTGACAAGGTTACGTCAAAGCAATTTTCACATGATTTAATTTAAGACTCAAGCTAAGTAGAAAGTTGGGTTGAGATTCTTAGACTTTGAATTGTTGTATTGAGTTTAATGACAATGCCAAAAAAAATTGAAAGTCTAGAAATTATTTTATTTACATTCTAAAAGCTTTTTTAGTTCAAGCCACAACGAGAGCACAATCAATAAATTGGTTTGTGTATATATCATAGTTGTAAAATATGGTCTCACTTAGCAAGTTGATCCGGAACCCTGTTGACTTAGAGCGTTGGCCGGTTTTACATAGGTGAAAATTGAAGTTGCAATTGGCCAGGCTAAACCTAGGTGACCTGTCGAGTTAACCCGAAACTCAAGTGACCCAGCATAATTTTTTTTCATTAAGAAAACAGTGTCATTTTGTTTTAGAGATACAAATCCCGACCTCCCCTTTTTCTTCCCCTATTTCTTCATTTCTTCTTTCTTTTGTTCTCACATCGTTTACATCTATGAGAAAAAACTAAAAAACTCAGTCCAATCCCCTACTCTTGCCCCCTTTGTTCTTCATTTATTTTTGAAACTACTGCTTTAAAAGTTCATCATCTCCTATTATAGTAATTTATTCTTTCCACTGTTGCCAAATCTTATTATCTTGTATGTTAACATGCTCTTACATTTACAACAAGAAGTTTTTACAAAGATTACTATGGTGAATTTTGACATTATTTTTGTCTATTTGCAGATATTTGAGTAGTAAGAACAAGCTCACATGTCTAGTTCTTCATCCTCTCAAGAAAAAGTCTAACAGTGGATAATTGCAGCTAAGATTTGGCTATCAACTTCAATGATTATAAATTTCTCAAGTGAAACATATATATTTTTAGTGTATAATTATAAAGAAAAAATTATCAATGTTTGGATAAATTGTCGCACATGGACGCGCGACGTCAGAGGGTTATTTAGAGTCACCTCCTAGTTGTTTGGTTCAGGGTCGCTAAGAAATTCAGGTGTACTGACTCTGGTGTACTTGTCTTATCAGAGATTTAAGGGTAAAGGACTAGTTGTGACCGGGAAAGGTATTAGCACCCCTAGCGTACCTTACCTGAAGTAAATTGCTTTGTGTGATTTGATGTGGTTTAAAGGTTTTGGTGGTTTTTTTATTGGTGGTCTATTTGTGGTTTAGGATTGAGATTTACCCGTATGAATAAATTTGGTATTTATGGATTTATTATGGACTCGTGTACCCAAATAAATTCTTAGAAAAAGATTATTCATAATTGGTGTGTTATGGTGAAAATACTCCAAATTAAAATTGGTGAATATTTAGAATAACTTTGAGAATTTTCTGGTCAACTACCGATATTTCAAATATCAGCCTCACTTGTAAGTCCAGTGTTCTATACCAAGATTTTTAACCATTAATTCTAATGAATTAAAAAAATAAGGATTTATTAAAATATTGGCCAAATTCTCATGGGTTTAGTAAACTAGTTATTAAATCCTAAAATGCATGCAAAATACGTATTTTGAATTCTTCATATGTAAATACTAGACGATATGATTTTGTTTATGTTTTTGAGAGACTTTGATTGTTTGCAATTAAAAACATTTATTTTGTTTTTTCTTTTTAGTTTTAAAACATATAAGAAAATACAACTACACACTCCCATTAGCGGAGAGAGATCTGGCCTTCCAAAGCTTCGGTCCTTTTTTCCTTTCTTTCTTCCTAGGTCAGCGGTGAGCTTGATCTTTACCTGCAAAACAAAGAAAAACAACGTAAACATTTGATTTTAATTTTATTTTTTTAGATCTGATTAAGCTTTTTATTTCAATCTTTCTCTCTAATTTGTCTTTCTTTTCTTCTTCTTCAGATGGCAGATCTAGTTGTTGGGTAGCATCGGTGCTGATATGTCACTATCTACAGGTACTGTTGGAGGTTATTTCAATGGTCAATGGATCTTTAGAGGTTATTGGGTTGCGTCATGGGTATGGTTATTGATGGTGATGGGGCCAATGGTTGTGTTGACTAAGAGGTAGTGATTGGCTAATGGTGGGGTTTTTAGCCGTGGTTGAGAGAGGTAGAGGATGGGTGGAAAATATAGGGTAACCAGCGGTGAGAAAGAGAAAATGACAATGAATCTGCAGTGGTTAGAGGCAGTGAGTAAGTTGTTATTGTCATTGGCAGTGATAAGGAGAGAGAAGAGAGGCTGTCACAGAGAGAAGAAGACACAGCTTGGATTTTTTTATGGGTCTAAGAATGGTGGGTGATGGTTGGATGGTGGTTCGACCAAGGAAAAAGGTTGCTAGTTAACTAAAGGTGGAAGATGGGTGGCCTGTAAGGGGAAGAAGTTGCTGGTAAAGAAAAAAAGAGGGAGACCTCTATGCAAGGGTTTTCTTTTTTGTCAAGAAAGCGAGGTTGGTGTGAGATGGTATGGATAATAGAGGGAGACAATCAAGAGAGGCGGCCAAAAGGTGTTGTTGGTTTTCTTTTTCTTTTTTATGTTGGTAGGTCCTAGTGTAGAGATAGGGTCTAAAGGTTTTTTTTTTTGTATTGTGTGGGTATGGGGAGAGTATGTGTGAGTATTTTTTATTTTTTTTGTATCTCTCAAATTTTCTCCCTCTCTTAAGTGTGTGTGTGTGTGTGTTGTAACCCACTTATTTATAGATAAAAATCTTCTTTGGCTTGAAGGCAAAGCAAACCAAGATCAACCATTGGATTTCAAGAATAAATCACAACCATTCATTTGCTAACTTGGAGACAAATCAAAGAAAAATGGACTCTTGAATAAAGAGAATTGATTGTAGATCATTTGATTAAAAAAGATGGGTTGCTTGGTGAGAGGGTTTCTAATTTTCAAATTGGTCCTCTCCCTTCTGTAATTACAATTAGATCACTAAAAAATTAAATGTATTTTTTTCTTTTTTTCTCTTTTTTTTTTTATTTTAATGACCTTGTTTATGTCCACTATAATTTGAGATTAAAATAAAAGTATTTTATTTTCTCTAATTCTTCAAATATTATTTTATCTTATTAAGATGCATCATTGATATTTATATTATGTTTATCTTTACTTTGACTACGTAGGAATTATTGGAAAATGGTGAAATTATGATCCAATCAATTTTGAGGTATTTTATGACATTGATAATTAGGTTGTAGAAAATGATCCATCAACCTTAACAACTAAAGAAGATGTTTTCGCCTTGATCTATCAACGGTGACTATTAAAGATACTTTCAATGATGATAATGAATGACTGATGCTTTACTTATTGATTTGTTTTAAACAAAGTATTATATAACATGTAATATTTATTCTTTAATTATAGATTTGATAAATTTCAATAAGATTGATGATGAAACTATAAAAGAGCATGGTTATGTTCTAATAAGCATTGATGAGGTAGACCCAATACCATCGACACTTAATTTGAATTTTTTTTTGGACATGGAAGAGCTTACCATGTTCATTATACCAAAGTGAAGGTGTTCACGAGTATGCATCAATATGTGTTGCATTGGTTTTCAATATACTTCAACATAAAACTTGAAATATAATGTTATAGGATCTTGAACTTTTTAATAATAAGGATATTGTTATGATAAAGTATCAATCAAAATATAAAATTTGAAATTATAATCATTTAATTGCTTTTCCCCTTGCACCTGTAGCATGTTGAATAATAAATGATTGTTCAATAATGAATATTCATATGGATACCCTAACCTCGATGGATATCTAATTTTTTTACTTTATAGGTAATAGATAAAGTATGGATATAGAGAAATCCAACTAGTGAGTAACCATTGTCATCCCTAATCAATTCAGTGCTATATTATAGTAAACAAAGAATAAAACACGTGTTTAATATTTTTTGGTGATATGGATTTAATAATTTTGTAATTTATGGCATGTAATTAAAAAAAACTTTACTCTCTCCTCTAAGTTTTCAATTTACCTCAACCAATACATGTGTTTTATTTTTTTTCTTATTGTAGAAATTTAAAACAAAAGAGAATGATATCATTTGATAATTTAATTATATATGTGATTTGAATTTCAACTTATATAGGGTTTATATAGTCATATAACAAGACTTATAGGAAAAAAATAAACGAATTATAGGAAATACTTGATCATCATTCACTGGACTTTGATTAAAAGATCAATCAAGTGTTCAACCACAAAAACACACGTATTTAAAAATTATTGGTGATATAGATTTAATAATTTTGTAATTTATGGCATGTAATTAAAAATCCCTCCCCTCTCCTCTAAGTTTTAAATTTACCTCAACCAATACATATGTTTTATTTTTTCTTATTGCATAAATTTTAAATAAAAGAGAATGATATTATTTGATAATTTTATTACATATGTGAGTTACATTTTAACTTATAAAAGGTTTATATAGTCATATAACATGACTAATAAAGAAATAAAATAAAACAAATTATTTAAAATGGTTGATCATCTTCTGTAACTGGATGATTGAAATAGTTTCTTAATTGTTTGGAATTACTTGATTCCTTAATATTTTTTTATTGATTAAAAACATATTTACATTATTTATTTCCTTAACACTTATAACATGGTCTATTTTAAAAAAAAATACAAATCTATAACTTGTAAAAAGACTTAGTGGCTAAAGTGGCCTATTTTCTAATATATTCTAAATAATAAAATGAAACCAACCCTTGTCTAAAAAAAATCAACAGACCTTAAATCATGGCAACCCTAATTGATCGCTAGTTTATATATTGCGATGTGTAAATTGAGGAATATAATATTCTAACTTGCTAGTTAAACTAACAAATGTAGATTGATGAATATAATATTCTAATTTCCTAGTCTAACTAACACAAACTTTGTATTTAGGCCTTGAATAAGCCTTAGGCCATCAAACCTTTTGGTAGCATGTTTGAGGCTATGACTAATAAGTTTGATGAAGTCATCAAAAAAACTTCACACAAAAATTAGGTTTTTTGCAGGTTGCAATCCTAGACCAAGACATATGGGCTTGAATATAGGTTTGGTGTTTAGACTTGATTGTTCTTGAAAAATAAGTCTCTTGTTTAACAAGAGCCTCTCTGGTGCTTAAGTCGATAAATGTAGGAGAGAAATGAGAAAGATGTAAAAATAAGAGTAAAATGTTGAGTCTAAAGAAATTATAACCTATGTGAACCTCTTTGTTTACGTCATGATCCAAGATATTTATAGACTTTAGACATATCAGTTCACCTATAGAGTTACATGAAAATTGATTGGTGAGACTTTAGTGTCCACTATTAGAAGTAGTGTTTGGCATAGTATTGGCGAAGTGTTTAGTGAATGTCAATGACATATTAAAAAGAAATAATCATTAGCTAATATAAAAGACGTCTGATTTTTATAGCATTGAGTATGTTTACACTACGACCATTGGCTAAAAAATATGGCACTAACCCTGTATAAAAATATGCATTTACAGAGAATACATCAAAAATTATGTCAATTAAACATAAAAAAAATATTTTATGTGTGAGTAGTATGGAGTTGTGTTTTGAATCCTTAGAACTTGAAAAATACATTAAGATCTGTATAAGAGTTAAGAATTTTTTGTTAGGTTGGAGCATAATAATTTTTTGGTTCAAAATAAAGAGAAAAAACAGGTTTGGTTAGTCTAAGCAAACTAAAAAGCATTTTGTTTGGAATGTAGTTTAAAGGGATTGGAAGTAGTCCATTTGGGCAAGAGCCTAAACGGGGCCATTTAGGCTGCTGGCTTAAATGACGTGCATGCGTGTGTGTGTGTTCCCTATAGTACATGCAATCTCTATCCTAAGAAAACGTGTATGACCCACATCATCTTTTAATGGTCTTTCAAAGTGCCAATATAATTGTCTCGTCAAGATTTTTCTAACGATACTAGGTATCAAAATCAAAGATCAAGTGTGTCTTGATAACCTATTATTTCCTTCACTTTTTTCTTCCTATCTTATCTTTGCTCTCTCCTTGCTATGTCATCCATTAAATATTTTAATTTTTATTTCACTTTGTTTAGGACAAAACCCTAACAGGGTAATTTTTTATTTCATCCTGTTTAGGTCATGGCCCAAATGGAGTGGCTTTTATTTCACTCTGTTTTGGCCACAACCCAAACAAAGTGGTTTTCTGTATATACACCACAATTAATCCCCGCCTCTTTGAGGTTTTAAAACATACATGTTTGAAATACTTAACTAGCATAAGTTAGGAAAGAAAATTTACTTGTTTTGTATAGATGATGTTATATGTTGTGGCTATGAGAGTGGTACCGACTCTTAGATGTTGGCTTTTTTATGTTTTGCAAAGTTCCCAACATGAGAGTTTCTTCATGAATTTTGTTAACTTTTTTGTGTGAAAGAGGAGAATTCAATAGTGTTGCTTGTAAAGACAAGCAGTGTACTGATAAAAAAAAATTGAAAGTGATATGGTTTATGTATATAGATGAAAATATTTCATGAGCAGCCATAAAAACTGAAGAATAATCCTTGATTATTTTTAAGACAAGTAGTAACATGTACCTAGAGAAATGTGGTCATACAGACCTAAAAAAAGTGGTCACGAGGACCTAAAGAAAGATCTCTTATCCTTTAGAAGATATTAAAGATATGTATGAATATTTTATAGAGATTTTTCCATAAATATTTGTTATTGAAATACATTTGGAGACATGAAGATCTCGTCATAGAGATTTTCATGGATATATATTTGGAGATTTCAATGGAGATTTTTATCGAAGATATTAAAGATGTGAAGAGAAGTTACTGCATTTATTGAAAGTACAAAAGATAGAGATACAATTCCTAGAGCTAATTTGGAGATTATTTGATCTCAAGTAGATCATTAAATATGCAGACTTATTTTCTTTCATGCTTAGGTTTTCTTTCTTTTTTCATGAATTGGTGGAGATAACTTATAATGATTAATCTTTCTATCTTATTTTTCAAGGCATGCAATTCCTCGGTGTCATACCCATGGTCACAGTAAAAAAAAGCAAAATGTATTATGGCTCCTGGTGTTCGCCTTAAATTTTATAGGAGAAGAATGTTGCATAAATTCTCTTTCTAATAGCATATAGCACCTTAGTCCATGTGGTTGTTAGATGGTTATCAGAAACTTAGAAAATATCAAGTGATCATGAATATGTCATTTGGTGCTCTTTATGATTTGTAAGGTCATCATAGTTATTTAAGTTAACATTCGTAGGGACACATTCTTTAAAGAGATTAGTGTGTAACACTTTGTGATAAAGTGGAGAATATCATACTTGGTGGGATTAGTGTTCACTCTTAGGAGCTGATCTTATCTCGTGTCTAGGTCCTTTTTTATCAGGGAGTATTCGAGTAAGAGTTAAAGGAGAATTGATGAAGATAATCACTCTAAGGCCAGGATCCAAGGAGGAATGCTCTCCCTGGCGAGAGCGGCTTTTTTGGAGTGTGAGAATGTCATGCATATTTTAGATGTTATTTTATCCAGTTCCTTTATTGAACTCGAGTGACCTCTATATACCTGGTGCATGTAATGGATCTAAGTGTTGAATTCCTTGTTGGTGGAATGGAATGATGTGAAGTTGTTCTTATATAGTTAGAAAATCTTAATGAGGGAGTTACAGGAGATCTAAAGAGTTAGAATCCTTATAGCAAGGAAGTCAATTACTTCCTTTTTTTTTAAGTTTCGTCATTTATGAAAAACGTTTTTTAGTGAGAGATGAAGGTGATAAACCAATTTTATATTTAGTTTCTCGTAAATGATGTCAGTGATGAAGTCATGAAAAAATTCACATAGAAATTGAACTTTTCACGAGCTACGATCCTGGCGAGGACATGTGGACTTGAATATGGTCTTGGTGTTTGGGCTTGATTATACTTGAAAAACAAGTTCCTAATAGAATAAAGGATTCTTCAATGCTTAAGTTAGTAAATGTAAGAACGAGAGTGAAATATTCAGTTTGAGGAAATTGTAACCTGTGTGAACATCTCTATTTACTTGGTGACCCAAGGTATTTATAGATCTTGGTAACGTTAGCTCATCTCGGGAGTTGCATGAAAATTGATTGGAGAAAATATTGGTGCCCACAATTGGAAGTTGTGTCTGACATGGTAATTGTGAAGTGTTTGGTGAATGTCAATGATATGTTGGTGAGAAATAATCATTGGCTTAGAAAGGAGGTGCCTGATTTTTATAGAGTGTGGAGCATGTTTGCATTGCGACCATGGCTAGAAAAGTTGGCGCAGACCCAATATAAAAATATACACTTATAGAAAATATATCAAAGAATATATCAGTTAATCATAAAAAAATATCATGTGTGTAGGGAGTGCAACGTCGCATTCTAACTCCTCAAAACTCAAAAAAAATATGTTCAAATATGTGTAGGAGTTGAGAATTTTGTGTGGTACTAGATTGAGGCCTGAATAATTTCACATATCAAAACAATAGAAAAGAAAAGAAAAAAAAGGTTTAGGCAGTTCAAACGAACTAAAAAGCATTATGTTTGGATTATGGGCTAAAGAGATTTAAAGTAGTTCATTTAGGCAGTAGTCCAAACAGAATAAAAACACCTCTTTTAGGATGTTAGGCCAAACAAGGTGAAGGCATCTTGTTTGGGTCTTAGCCCAAAGGAGGTGAAAGCACCCTATTTAGACTACTGGCCCAAACAAGATGATTTTATTTTTATTTTTTTCGTTTGACACATGCAATGCAAATGCTAGGAAGTAGGTTGCTTCATTTCTTTTAGGAGGCATATGAGGCTTACTTGGTCATCTTATAGTGGTCTTCCAATATGTCATTACAATCATCTCACCAAGATTTTTTTCAATAATACCAGGTGTATCGGAATCGAAGATCGAGTGTGTTTCAACAATACTTGTTTTTCTTTTTTTTAATTGATTTTTTTATTTTATTTTTCAATATTGAATTGATTGAAAATTAGACTTCGTAACTTTTTTCAATTTACTTTCTATAAGTTTATTTTTATCTCATAAACCAGATTAAGGGTTTAATATGTTAACCCGGGTTTACTCAAGTAGTTTTTTTTTGTTATTGTTTAAATTTAATATATTTGTTTTCAATTTTATCTTTTAACATTGAGTTAATTAAGAATTTATCCTCATAATTTTTAAAGGGTTATCACGGTCTCATGATCAAGACTGTGGATTTGATAAGTTAATTTGAGTTGATTTAATATATTATCATATCAATATTTAAAATGAAAATTCTTCAAATATGATTTTATATTAATATTTTAAAAAAATATTAAATACAAGACTTATTTTAAGTTTATAATTAAATAATTTTTTATTAAAAAAATGTTAATAATATTTAAATATTTTTTTTATTAAAAAAATGGTAAACAATTATCTAAAAATTAAACTAAATAGCAACCTAGTCAAAAAAAAAAAAAAAAAAAAAAAAACAAGAGAGAGAGAAGTGGGGGACTATTTTCTGCCCATTTCCGAGTGTCTTCCTTTCTTCTTTGAAATTCACCGCCACCGCAAAACCCTTTCTACTCCTTTCAATCCCAAAATCAAACGGTAAAAAAATGTCTCTCTGTAATGTTTTTCTTTTCTCGGCAACCAAACAGCGTGTGCTTCCTTGCTTTTTAGCTCTTTCATTCGTGTTTGTATCTACTTGCTATTATATCCTCAGAAGTCGTGATTTGTGGAACTTTTTTTTGAAAAATTTAAGTGATTTTGAGTTTCTATCTAGGATTCTAGGTACTTTTTTAATATTTAAATTTACATTACTGTTGTTTTTATTTGCTCTTTGTGTTTTTAGGTTTTTGAAGAGGAAGACTTGTCAAGGTGAATTTTTTTCTCTCTCTCTCTCTGTGTTTATTTTTTATTTTAATATCTGATTTCAAGTTAGTAAGAAAAATAAATTAATCGCATTTCAAAAAAAAGATGAAACTTGGAACCCAAGAGGCTTGGATTGGCTAAAAAATTGATTTTTTTTTTCCAATCTCATTATACTGTACCGTTAGCAGGTCTTGGTAGCTGGGAATTTTTTACATTTATTTTAGAATTTTTGTTTTTGTGATTATATTGAAATGGGTTTCCCAGGGATGATGTTGCAAATACGCTTCGAGTACTTGTTGCAACGGATTGTCATCTAGGGTTGGATGAGATACGGCGGCATGATTCTTTCCAGGCTTTCGAAGAGACATGCTCCATGGCTGAGCAGAAGAAGGTAATTTTGTTTGTGTGCGCTATTGATTTGCTTTTGTCAT
>Ga0325405_1001481_pt1 | contig 23816 bp, 10 predicted proteins | sample PopdelMetagenome_21_FD_205663 | JGI IMG/M metagenome (GOLD analysis project Ga0325405, IMG submission 205663) | Populus deltoides microbial communities from Bellville, Georgia, United States - Xylem-Control-R2 | ecosystem: Host-associated > Plants > Phyllosphere > Stem > Wood/Secondary xylem...
GACTCGATCAAAATTTAATTTAATCTTAAAAAGAATTAAAATAATATCGTTTTAACTTTTAAAAAAATATTTTAAAATAACATTGTTTTGAATTAATTTGAATAAACGCAGATTAACCAGCTCAATGTGTAATTTGGAGACTACATAAAAATGTCCTAAAAATTCTGCAATTCAATTCATTCCATTTATAAAAAAAAAAAATGATTTTTTTATATATTTCCTTTTTTTTTTCATGTACTATAAATACTTAGATATGTTATGAGAGTATAAATTTAAAGCTATGATGATGAGATGTGCATATGTAATTTTAGACAAATATTAAAATTAAATCAATTTAACTAAATATGAAATCCAGTAAATGGAGTGGCTATGTATGTAACCATCAAATAAAATGTGAAATAGAAGCAGTTTATTATCATTTCAATTATGTTTATATCAAAATCTTGTGTTTCTGTATCAGGTCTTTAGAAGAATTGAATGTCAACTTCAACAAGCTAAGCAGATTACCAGACACCATAGGGTTCGAGCTTGTTAACCTCAAGAAGCTCTCGGTAAATTCAAACAAGCTTGAGTTTCTTCCCATGTCTACCTCCTACATCACTTCTTTGAAAATACTAGACGCAAGGTTGAACAATCTAAGGTCCCTTCCTGAAGACTTAGAGAACCTTATCAATCTAGAGGTCCTAAATGTAAGCCAAAACTTCCAATACCTTGAAACCTTGCCATACTCCATTGGCCTCCTTCTATCTCTTGTGGAATTGGACGTGAGTTATAACAAGATTACAACGTTGCCCGACTCCATGGGGTGCCTAAGGAAGCTGCAAAAGCTGTCTGTTGAAGGGAACCCGCTCGTTTCTCCGCCAATGGAGGTGGTGGAGAGAGGGGTGCATTTTGTCAAGGAGTATTTGAGTGAGAAGATGAATGCAGGCCACAAGAGCCCAACAAAGAAGAAGTCATGGGTTGGTAAATTGGTCAAGTATGGGACCTTCAGTGGGAGAATTGGGTCCAGGAAAGACAGAGAAGGGTTCGATGTCACGCCTGATCATTACGCCTCCTTTGATGGTCTTGCTTCTCCTGCATGCAGTGGGAAATCCCCTAAACACACATGGAATCGTTCCATTGAAGGCCTCGCTTCTCCTAGATACTTGAGGATTTTCTCACCCGGTCGTCTATTCTCTTCAAAGAATCTCTCTTAGGACCGCTAGACTGTTTGTTGTTGCATCTGTGAAGCTAGTCAATTCTTAGCATGCATGAGTGTTTGAGCTTCGTATCTTCAGTACATCATAGGAGGAAGATCAAAACTCCCCCAAGACATGTATATTCCAACCTAGGTCTACATGGGTGTGCCTTACTTTTGGTTTGTAAATAAATGGACGTCATTGTTTCATATATGGTTTTGAGAATCAAATATTTAGCATGTATTTCAATTACTTCCAAATATTACTGGACACCATAACAAAATTTCAATTCCAAATCCAAGTAAATTGCTATCTAGAGCTAGGCCATATTTTAGCCAGAAAACTTTCAAAAAATTTACTACTTGATACTTACAGCATTCATGAGAGATATTTAGTACCACCAATAAAAAATATATATATTTTTAATTTTCTCTCTTCCATTTCTCTTTCTTCTGTGTCTATTTCACTTCTATGCTGTAAGAATCCAGTAGTTAGAGGTCGAGTCCGTAAAATTTATGGTCAACTTTCTTGTCTACATTCACTACTGTGCACAGGGGAGGACAGCACCATAGAGAAAGCGGAGTGACTCTAATGGGTGGCAATATGACAGACTAAACTCTAAAGAGAAGGGTATGGTTCTAATGGCCTTATAAGACAGGGAAGGTTGGAGAAGGCAGCTTGAAGTTGAAGTTGAAGTTTAGGTGTTTGGTGACCATGCATCCTGATTCCGATTTACTTCACAAATATCCAAAAAATAGCAAGGCAATTGAATTCATGATACTGATTATTGTTTTCTCACTTCACAAACAAAATTCAACAATCATTAATATTAAAATTATAAGCAATCATGACCTCTAAATAGCTCTTTCAACTCTCACAGAATTTGCAGCACCCATCTTCTTCGAACTATTATTGTTTCTTGTACTTCAGACAAACTTCTAATTGAGATTTGACCAATTAGTCTCAGTAGTTGGGAAAGCATAAGACAGCATAAACTAGCAGATTTGCAGTGAAATTATTTAACCACACCCTCAAAGTACTATGAGAGGGGAGTATTAAGAAGCATTAGTCTAACCTAGCTCGGCAGTTTATTCAAGTCCGAATCCTAGCACATGATTGATGAAACATCAATCACCTTTTCAGTACGATCAAGTTAATAATCCTTAAGACTATCAAGAACAAAGAGATAATCCCATTAGCACTGCTCAATAACCTAAAAACATTGGAATTCAAGTTAGAATAAAGGGACACACCAACACTCACCTATGCTTCTCGATTCCTGCATGTCATCATCCAAAAAACACCACGCTGATCTTCTGATATCATTCCAATCTCATCATTAAAATCTTCTCAATTTAATAACAATCCAGAATTTAATAAAGAAACACAGAATCACAGACAATAAAGATAACAATCACTAGCATTTCCTCAATTCAGCAAAATCATCAAGTAGTCTGAATTTGCGACTTTTATTAACAAAAATACTAATAGTTCCATAACCAACTAGCACCACAAAATCAAATGAGAGCAACCCAGATCATAAAAATCCACAATAACCCCATTTGACAGGCCACATTGTGATTTCGAACTACCTTGACAAAGTATCATTCCAAAATACATAAAAAAACCCGAAAACTCAACGAAGATATCCTGGGATCTTAATCCGAAGAAAAAGCATACTCATAACATAAGCAATAACAATAGAGGAAATCCCAGCAGTAGCATAAGAAACCTTAACACTCTTGGCACGATTCTTTTCAAGAGCAAGATCCATCAAAATAATGCCAACGCCACCAACAATGAACATGAACCCAGAAGAGAGCCCTTCAATTATATACTGCCCATTAACTCTTCCAGGCAAGAAAACCACAGGTTTGACAGATCCGGTATATGGATCTTGGGTTGACCCGATACCAGGTGGTTCAACGATTACGTCATAGACGATGCCAGAAACTACCATGAAGTAGGTGAGGAGGACTAAGGAGAAGACTGTCATGGAGGAAGGGAGGGTGAAGGAGGGGAGTTTGAGACGGAGGCGTGGTGGGCGCAGGATTGAGTAAGGGAGGAGGGTGAGAAGGTGGAAGAGTGGATCTATGGAGGAGGGGGACGATGGTTCGGCGGCGGAGGTGGTGGTGGAGGTTAGGTTTTGGGATTCGGGTTTGGGAGCCATTTTGTGGAGTTTGATGGTGGAAGTGTTGAATCTTTTGATTTTGTCGAGGTTTTGAGAAGTTTTGTTTGTGTTGGAGTTTTAAGAGGTTTGTTGTCGGGGTTGGGGTTATCCTAGTACTGGTTAGGGACTGACCTAATCTGATCTTGTTGGATCCATGACCAATAAAAATGAGCTTGGTTGGAATGGATTGAGCAATTGTACTCAAATATATTAAAAGGTCAATTTGTTTTTATATAATAAGTTATTTGTTTAATTTGTTATTATATTAAGAACTTAAACATATATTTAAGTGTAAATTTATTATTGCTTTTAAAAAATATATTATTTAAGATATTACTATGCCATTAATTTTCTTTTAAATCATATTTTAATATATTTTTTATATATAACTAAGGTAACACACTCATAATACTCCTATATCTATGAAAAATATCCTTATTATTATTATAATCATCATAAACAAGATTATTCAAACTCTAAATTATATGATGTGTTTCTATCTCAAAAAATAGATATTTAAAAACTGATGATAAAAAATATACAAAGATAAATTATAAAATTGACTTATCGGTTACTAGTAATAAAAATATAAAGATAAATTAAAGAACCATTTCTTCAATTAATGAAAATGTATAAAAAAAATCAATAGAACATAAAAGAGAGTAATTATAGATTTATAACTAATTATGAGAACTCGTTTTAGAGATATAAGTAAAGTAGATAATTTATTGATGAGAATGACTATCATAGAAATTTTGATGATTTTATATACGATGAGATAGATACAGACTATTATTTTATATTAATCTATGATGTTTATTATAAAAATAACTATATTTATAATGATATTATATATATAATGACAAAAATGGTATTGATTATTTTATTGGAGAACTCATTTTTTTCAATGCAAAAAGAATGATGTGTAAGGTTTTTAAGAAAAAATATTTTTATTTTTATTTATTTAATTTATTAAATATATTTAATAATTTTAATTTTTTAATTTATATAAATTGATTTTAAAATTTATTTAAAAAATAATATTTAAAATAAATATTTCAATAATAAAATTATAAATTAGAGTTTGTGTATGAAATGTTTTTCAGTGTAAATCACTCTCTCTGTTTTTTTTTTTCCTTTTAATTTTCTGTTAATAATAAAATAAAATTTATGTTGTGGCACTTGAATCGCTTGTTCAAGGGTGCTTCTCTTTCATAGCTATCAAAAACTAGAAAATAGGCTCTTTGTTTTTTGAGGTCTTATTGAGTACTAGGAAGTGGTGTAGCAATTTGGACTGAAAACACTGAGGAAATTGAGCTGTTTAGTGCTTAAAGAATCAAAGAAAGATGCTCTATAGTCGTGAAGTTTTGAATTTTTTGGTGAGGAAAGATGTGAGGAAGATACTCAAGAGGAAAGACAGTGATGCTGGTGAAAGAGGTAAGCTTTTTTGAAGAATTTCTTGAGAACTCAGTTCTTTATTCTGTTTAAATTTCTCAAAGTTTAGTTCTTTCTTTCATTTGCATTGCTGCGTGTCACTAGGTTTATCAGTTTAGCTTGCGTCAGTAACAGTCTAGCTAGAATTCTCTAGTCTTTTCTTTGTTTGGATGTAAATTTTACTTTATTTTGTTGCTGCAATTGTTGCCTTTTGGAGTACCAGGTTGGTTTTTCTTGGGTTCTCTCTTATGGGTTATAGCTCTTTAACTCTGATAAAGTAGTGGTTAATTTTGGTTTTTATTTAATTAATTTCAGAAAGATAAAGCAATTTTTTTTGCCGTTGAATGAAGGGAGAGTTGGCTGCCCAGTTGCTCAAAAATGGGATTTTTCTCATTACATATTTGCCTTTCACTGGCAACTTTAAATATTAGTGATTTTTTTCTTTGTTATTGAGAGGGATTAATCAAACCATTATTCTACTCAAACATGCTAGTTAGTTTGTTATCTTGTTAACAAGAGGTGATTGCTTTGCTCATTGGCCAGTGGCTTTCTGTGTAAACCGTGGCGGCTTTTTTTCAATTGTTTGTCTTCTTTGATGTGGCTGATTGACCTGCATTTTTATTTGTGTACTTATCAATGCAGGAAGAGCTTTAGAAGAATTGCGGTCTTCTTTATTTAGCAGATTTCGCTCGTCTGAAAGCGCAAAGCGACACGAACAACAATTATGTGGCCCTGTTATTGCTCTTACGTTCAATTTTCTGGTTGCTATTGGTATTATTTTCATGAACAAATGGGTTTGACTTCTAACCTTTGTAAATGCATATTATCTAGTTTTAACTGCTTTTGTTATTGCTTCAAGTTGCGGTTTCTTTGAGTTTATTTGATTTGCCTCTCTTTTTTTTATGGCAGGTGCTTCAAGGAGTTGGCTTCCATTTTCCTATATGTCTTAGTTTTATTCACTATGCACTAAGCTGGGCACTGATGGCCATTATAAAAGCTTTTTCTGTGCTTCCTGCATCTCCTCCATCAAAATCTTCTCGTTTATCTCTATTCACTCTTGGCTTTGTTATGTCTCTCTCTACTGGCCTAGCTAATGTTAGCCTGAAATACAATAGGTTAGATATTCATTTCCTATTTTCCACACTTTGTTGTCCTGTTCAAAGTTTTGTGTTTGATATGTTTCATGTTTTGTTGCAGTGTTGGATTCTATCAGATGGCTAAGATTTCTGTTACACCCTCAATTGTTTTAGCAGAATTTATATGGTTTAAAAAGAGAGTTTCTTTTTCCAAGGTAAGTTTTGGCTCATGTATGTCTATGGTGCACTTCCATATGAAAATAAGCTTTCTATTTTGTTGTGATGACAGAACAGTCTGAATTAGAAGGCATTGCTATTTTTCTTTTCATTTTCAACTGATTGATTCATGGGAGAAAGGCCATTCATGTGAGAACTAGGTGTTTTATAATTTTGATCTGCACACTAAGTGTCTGGTAAAGTATCAACATGGACTTCTATATGGATAGCATTTTGAGTTTCACTGTATTCAGGACAAGGGTTTATCAATGAGCATTAATTTTGTATATGTATCTTGGGCCTCAAAAGTGGACTCACTCATAAATGTTTTGGTCATATATCATTGCTACCTTTATGAGACTGAAATCTACTTTAATAGTTGATTTGAATGGAAGGGATTTGGAAGAGTGAATGCTGAAAGTTGTGTTTTCCTCTTGTAAAAATCTTCCACTTAAGCCCTGTATTTTGAGACGTGGAACCTCAAACAACATATTTGGACATGAATTGATCTTTATACCCATTCCATTACTTCTAAAATACCCATTGAAGGACTACACTTGCACCCTCTAGGAGGAAAAAGACTTGAAGTGTTAATTACTTATTTTGTTTATTTTTTCAAGTCACGCAACATCTTTTATTGAGCCAAATACAAAAGTTTTCAGTGCCTATAAATGTCTTTGTAAATTGATTCTGGAAGTTTCCTTGCACATGACATTTTTATCAAGTGGGACCTTATGTGCGTGTAGAATGACTAATTTCTGCAAATAACTTAAGTTGACACTGGCCCTGGGTTCTTATATGAAATCTTTCAGGTGGTTGCACTTACAGTTGTGTCTATTGGTGTTGCCGTGGCTACAGTAACTGATTTGCAATTCAGTCTCTTTGGTGCTTGTGTAGCACTAGCTTGGATAATTCCCAGTGCAGTCAACAAGATTCTCTGGTCCACTCTGCAACAGCAGGATAACTGGACAGCCTTGGCGTAAGTTACCTTATCTAAAAATTTGCCTTGTAACATTCCTTATTTTCATTTTTCTACCACCAAATAGCTTTCACATCTTACTTGACTTGTGAAATCGATGAGCAGGTTAATGTGGAAGACTACACCAATTACGTTGTTTTTCCTGGTTTCATTGATTCCTTTCTTAGACCCCCCAGGTGTCTTCTCCTATGATTGGAACTTCAGAAACACAGCACTGATTCTCATGTCTGCTCTTCTTGGCTTTTTGCTTCAGTGGTCTGGTGCTTTGGCACTTGGGTGAGTGAGCTATCTTCATTCTTTTTAACTATTACATAACTCAGCCTGTTTTGTTCATTGTTTCCAATGATGTATTTTCAACCTCTCAATTGCTGCACATCACCTGTTATTTCTAGTTATAGGATATGAGGAGGTTAGTCAATTTAGGACATCAAGATATAAAATGACTCTTAAGGAACAAAGATCATATTCATTCTATATCATTATTGAAATGTTCTAAAATCAAGTTGGTCCAGAGAAGGTTTCTCATTTTAATATACAACTTCCTTTGTGTACAGTATTATAGAATTTGCACTGGTAAATTTACTATGGTAGAAAAGAATAATAATAAGACATTGTGTATAATTAGATATGAAAAATTATAATAATTGCACCAGAACTACTAAATTAAAGAATAAGGATTTTTTTATTTTAATTTGTCCAAAATGTTATCAAAATGCTTTGCTGATTGGTATAACATTATTTTCTAAGGTTTTAGACATCAAATATTTTGATAACTGTACGTCGGCTGATGCATTTGACCTAAAAACATATGCTAAGTGCTTTTTATGAGATGGTGTTCTGTAATTTCTTGTGATGAAAGATAAAATAAGGAGTATCATGTTTTCGGTGGGTACATATAAGACCAAAAATGGGAAGGGGGAGGGGTTGGGATAGAGGAGAAAAAGTGTAGAAGATTCTAGTAGAAATCCTGGAAGCAGTGTCCCAAATTTTAGAAAACTTCATGTTGACGTGGTCCTTTTACATCACTTAAAGGATTGTGTCTCTGGCACTTTCACATGCCTAATGATTTTTTGGTTAGTCCTGACTCTTAATAGTAAATGCCTCAACATAACACCCCTTGTTGTATATGACCATAACACAACTCACATGCTTAGCATGCATGTATATTAAAACGAATTCTCTTTTCTTTGGATAAGAGAATGCTTATTTCATTGAAATTGCAGTTCTTTAAAATTCAGGTAGATAATATCGAAAGGGCCAAGCCTATGATGCTAGAACATGTGGTTGTTAGGTTATATGATGTCATTATGACTTCCTGAGAGTGCACATAATGGAATTCCTGTTGAAGATTTGAGAAATACAAGTCAGATGAGGAATTTGAAATGAGATTAGCTCTTGAATTTTCTCACAACCTATTGTCTGGTGGGAAACCTGTGTGAAAGTAAAGCAAAATCTGCTTGTGGTTGTGCCATCATGGGATTGAATATGAACCTGACTTGCTAATGCGCTTAAAAAGTGGGCTAATGATGACAAAGATAAGTGAGAAATAAGATGGCGATTTTGATTTGTGAAATACGATTCTTGGTTACCAGAGAAAGGTTTCTTATTGCAAGGAATGGCCTGTGCCAAGAAAGCTTCCAGGTATACCTTGAGTTGAAATTTAACAAAATCCAAGAGGATGTGCTTTATGTAGCTAGATTTGGTTGGTTGAGAAGCAGTATCTTAATAAAGAAAAATAAATTATAGCTGAGACGTGAATGTTAGGACATGCTTTGAAACAATAAATGACTACATAATTAATGGATACATGCATGAGGAGTTAGGTGGTACCTATTTAGGTAACAAAGGGAAGGTATCTAAAATGGGTTGCCACTTCCAATTTAGACCTATGGATATGTAGGTGATCATGTGTTATCCCATTCAAGTAATAGGAGTGAAGAACGGAAGGAATAAACCAAAAACAATACAACATAATTGAATATAGGAAAAGGATCCATATTACCAGTTCTAAACCTCTTCCTAGTCTGTAAATGGGTGCTGGACCAGTTGGTTAAACTCTGTTCTGACTCTAATCGAGTTGTTAGTCTCTGTGTCCTAACTTACGCCTTGGTATTATAGTGAGAGCATATAACTTTAAAATTTCAGCAGACCATTAAATGCTTTGGCTCATTGGTTATGATTACGCAGTTGGGTTGGGAAGCCATTGATCTTGGAATGGTATTATAAGCATCATATCATTGTTGGTAGTTTGCAGAATGGTTAATGTGTTTTGTGTTTTTCAAAGGAGTTGATGAGGGCTAAATATATCCTTTGACACTAGAAGCCTTTTCCTTTTTCTTCAATTTTGTTGAAGAGAAGAGTACCATGTGATAATAGTTACATTGTTGTGCCTTCAGAATCTAATGGAAGGATTGAATAAAGAAACAAACTGAAAAGCTAGGGGCAGCATTGATTTAATCGGAAGAATAGGTGAGGTGAATCTCAAAACACAGACAAATTCTATGAAATATGCACTCTTATAGTGAGTTAATAAAATTCCTCACCCACCCCTTCACATCATTGGATAATTCATGATTAATTTTTTAAAGCTTGTTAAATCTGTGAAATTCATGGACCGGCCACTTCTATTAGTAGGATTAACAGGGTATGCTCTTATTGACCTTGGATTTCAAAGAATCATCTTCCCCAAAACCAGCTCATGACTACTTCTGAATTCTGACCAGATATCTACTGCTTGACTACAACCAAGGAAACAAGAATATCTCTACACTGTGAATTGTCTTTAAGCTGAGAGAAAATATGTTACATTTCTGTTTATATTTGTATCGATTAACTTACATTTTATAAATTCTATAGCTAAGGGTTTGTTAGCTATGAGGTGTTAGAGGGTAATATAAAATTATTTTCAAGCCTCTTCTAACCGGTTAAGATTTTAGGTTGAGATGGTTTTTTGACATGATATCGGAGCCTTAATGATCAAAAGTTAATGAGAACTATCATTACAGATGTCAAAATAGGTGGTCTTAAAAATAATTGTTACCTGCTTGAGAATTTAGATCATTAGTGGGTCCAATGAGAGCAAGGTTGATGGTGAACTGATTTCTATCACGAAAAAAGTAAACAATGCAAGGGGTCCCAACTGTAAGGTGCAAGCAAAAGAGAACGAGTGTAGGTTATAAGTTGACTATTTTAGGAAGAGAAAAAAAAAAAAAAAAGAAAGACAACTTTTCCCTCTTGAAAATCTTTAAAGCACTCTTTAACAATTATCCCTGAAGACCTCCCTATAAAATCCCACTCCTTTTTCAACCCTTAAGCTGCCACCTAAAGAACAATCAAACCACTTTTTTTATGCTAATTGCTAATATTTTCATATTGTTGTGTGCTTTGTTAAGCTTACTGTATTCTTGTTCATAAAAGATGAGACTAGAACTAACTTGAACCATGGAACGCTGCAGCTGTCTTTAAACTAATATTATTTTAATCTTAAGATGAAGTTATGATTAGTAATTTGAATGTATGTTGAGTTAGATGGTTGGTTCTCATTCATTTCATCTCATTTACTTTTCAGGGCGACATCTGCTATTTCTCATGTTGTTCTTGGTCAATTCAAAACATGTGTTGTGCTTCTTGGAAATTACTACATCTTTGGCTCCAATCCAGGAGCGACCAGTATATGCGGTGCATTGACGGCTATTGTAGGCATGTCTTGTTACACATACCTCAATATATGCAACCCAAAACCACAAACAGGAAAATTATCTCCTGGAAAGTCTTCCACACAATCTAGATCGAGTAAAGAAAATGGAGATAGCCATGATGGCTATGGGGGGGAATCTGTGTAACTCATCTCTGTGACAATGGCTTATCAGCTAACATGTGACAACAGATTTTTTCATTAACCCTAGGTGTTGCTTCATCTGCATTTGTTTCTGGGTTAGAATTTGCTAATTTAATGGATCGTGGTGCTCTCTATTTAAGTTTCCCAAGAGGACTTGTAGATTAGTCAGCTGACCATAAATTTGAATCAAACAATCTGAAGGGCTTGTGTAGATGCTGCTGATGCTTTGCTGCTCGTAACGATGGACCAACTTTGTATGTATAAATTAGTTGGTTAGTACATTACACAAATGTCATGATTTGATTATTTTGATTTGTTTTTTGTTTCTATTATCTGATCCGGCCATTTGATGGTTCTTATTTTTTTGACAGCTTTTCTTGCACAAGTTTAAACCGTTAAGGCTTTCTTTTTCTGCATCAAGTTATCTGTATGTGAAGATTTGGCAGCAACTCGAGAGACAATACAATATTAAGCCATTGAATGTGGGTTTCCAAGCTAGAGTTGACTAGCTTGAACAGATACCTTTTCATTTACAAGTCTTCTTGGTCTTGATTTCTGTATGTGGAAATGACAGCTTGCCATTTGATGGACAACTGAAAGCAACTCTAAGATAGTATTTAACTAAAATTCCGAGATAGAAAATATGAATATTTGTGATGATTGAGGAAATATCTATTTATATAATTCATGTTTTGAAATGATAAAAAATCATTTTAAATAAGGATACAAATTCATTGCAAAGTTTTTTTTTTTTTAAATATATTTGTTTTATGTTTTTATTTTCATCTCTAATCAACTATATTTTTATCTCATGTATTTTTTTTTCTCTCAAAATACTAATCAAATATAATTTAAATATGTTATCATAATATCATAAGAATGAACTTAATCATCGAAAATATAATCATCATATAAAAAAACTTAATCTGAAAATAGAACATTGATTGTCAAGGAGATGCAAACATTGATTGTCAAGATATAAAACCGTTAAATGGAATCATTTGACCTATAATTCATGTAATGTAAGCTTTAAATATATGCTTGAACTAGCTAGACCAATCTTTGATTTTAAGGAGTTGAATTAGGAAATTAATCGAGATAATGTATGCGAGGAACCTCGGAAGTTGTAGCTGAGAAAATTAATAAGAAATCAAATTAACTAATCTTAGATTGATTCACAAACAAACATAAAGAAACCCACATAAACTGAACGAGATTGGAGAGTCCCCACATGGGATAGAGTTCTTGCGGTCACTGGATCCATGGTGTCGGCTCATGGGTTTACAAGAATTCTTCAACTCTTGTTGTTTATTCAAGAGTTTGTCTCAAGAGATGGCAGGATTTTATAGAGAAGTGCATGTGCAATGCAGGGTTTGAACTCCAAAAACAAGACAACTCTTTTGGCTTCCCACGTGAGATTATTACAAAAGAAATAAAACTTACATAACAACTACATTGTATTTGCAAGCTTTCTTTCCTTATCAACTTTATCAATTTGATGTGATGCTAAGGAACCTTAACACATGCATAGTTTTGATCTGATCCTTATCGGGTTATAATTTGATGAGTTCTCATCATGTCATGCTTGAAGGTTGATACAAGTACTGTTTAATTATGTATTTGTTTCAATAAATTCAATATGAATGATGCATAAACTATGTTTGTTTTTGTGATAGTTGTGATATTGTGGTGCATAATATTTTTTTTATTTAAGAAATAATTAAAATAATTTTTTTAAAATTTTATTTTACATCAAAACATTAAAATTATATATAAAAAAACATTATTAATTTAATATTTTTTTAAACACCCAAAAACAAAAACCACGAACACAGATTTAAACACTCAATTGTTGTGGTTGAATCAATTTGAAAAAATATAAAATAAAATAGATTTATATTATTGGTTACTTTGCATATAATCTTTTTAATCGAATTATTTTAATGGATGTGGAATATACTGCTAGCCAAAATGCCATTTACTTGTAAATTTAATAGGTGCAAAGTTCAAGACAAATGGATGGTGAAGCAAGCATTTACGTTGTCAAAATATGATAATAAGATCTGTCTTGAAAACCAGACTAGACAGCCAAACTTTGTCTTTGAACACCATAACCTTACAAAAAACTTGCAGTTAGGACAAATGATACTGAAAGAGAGCAGTCTGCCAGTCTCATTTTGATTTGACGATCAGTGAATCACATGCCTCAAGTACTGTATTTCTTACTCTCTTTAGATATAACATGCCTCCTCAAAGTCACCAGATCCCAACAAGCAATACGGCATTTAAAAAAGGATAGGTTTTGGAATATTAAATCATCATCATCATCATCATCATATATAGTTAGCCAGTCTTTTCATTATTGAATTAGATGATTGAGTCCAGGTTTCCATCAAAAAAATTTAAGTCTTGTAATGGATGATCTATTCTTAATTTTTATATTTTTGTAATTATTCTATGGAATAGGTGCGTTAACACTTCCCTCGTTTGTTCCCTCTCATGTAGCCTATATTTTGGGGTAAGTCAAGTGATATCTCTAGGATTTTTGCTGGATCTTTGAGACTCTAGGAACATTTGAGGTCTGACAAGGTGTGTTTGTGCGTGTAGAAAATCTATAGATTTACATTGAAATATAGTTATTTTTTAGCAAAAGGGTATGGTCTATATATATATATATATATATATATATATCAAAACTCATAAGAAATAACCAGCAAACTTTCATTTCGTGGCTTTTGCCTCATTTTCTTCCACCCATGCATGCACATATGAACTAGTATTATTCACAAAAGTTGTTCTCTTGTAACTGGATCCATCTCTAATTAATAATCAAACGATACTGAATTCATTGTACATCATCTGTAGATTCCTGCATTTAATTTAAAACTCTAGCTATCTAGAGATGATGATAGCTATATAATTATATTTATTTAGAGATAGATACATGAAAGAGAGACAAACAGGAGAGAAGGAATTAAAAAGAATAATTTTTATACATGTTAAAATATTCTTATTAATTTTTTAATGGGACCGGATGTTTCTTTATATATATATATATATTCATCTCTCCTATTAAGTAATTACTGGTAATTACAAGCAAATTAATTAATTGATTGATTTTATTTTTTTGGTTTATTGGCCCTTGAATGCATAGATAATTATGGATGAAGTTTTCTTGCTCTTCTCCTCCAATATTTCTAACTAAAATAAATTACAGTAATACGTGTGGAAGGGAACAGGCTAAATGTCAATTTTCAAAGCTTCAGAAGAAGTGTGGATCTTTCCCAACACCTTAAATAAATATTACCAGCACAACAATTCATGAATCAAGCAACGTAAACTGACTACAAAGTCAAAGAGCTACATTGATGTCAGTGTAATAAGCTCCCAAGTACATAATAATTAACCCTCCTTTTCTTGCATCCTAAGCCCTAGTATATTGCTTTCTACCTAACTAACCTGATAATGTAGCAAAATTAAACAAATAACAGTAACATTGAACAAAGTAAAGACAGGAGCAAAAGGTATATTAAACCCACAGATCACATGCAGACGATGACACGATGTTTATGTCTTGCTCCAATGGCACACAAAAAATCTAGCAATTTTTATATCATCCATCCACCTTAGCCTGACTTGGATTTACAGTAGTATACTCTTTTCCTTGCCTTGTTTTCCATGAAGTCAAACGCCAAGAAGCACATAATAGAGTACTGTAATGGGCAAGGCAATCAACATCCCAAAAATAACCCTGCAAAAAAATAAAAATAAAATTATCGCAATGTAAGATTAATCTACGTAGTCCATTAATTTCTGATTATTAAGATTTTTCTATAAAAATGGGATCACCTTCTTCACACAGTAATGGTTGGTTGATATGTATATATAGCTAGGGCTTTCTTGTGATGTAAATAAATTACTTACGCTGTGCTAAGTATGTCTGGATGGACGTTGTACTCCTTGGCAAATACAAAAGGGACTATACCTTGGGGAAGAGCTGCCTGTGAACAGGTAATTATCAATGTTAATTGCTTAACTTTATTGATTTAGTAAGAGATTGCAAAACCAGTCAATAAAGAAGACAAGTGATCACCTTTTGCAAAGAATTGAGCATTATGTAATTGAAAGCAAAATAATGAAGATAATGCAAAGAACAGATAATGAACAAATAATCTTTTTTTAATAAATGATTGAGGAAATGAAAGGAAGTTTGAGAAACATATTTTTTTTCTTGGCATGTTTTGGCCGTGATTTCTTATAAAAATAATTGTAAATGAAGCTACCTAGAAAGATGCACAAAGCTTCTTTGGATCACATCGATTAGAAAATAAAACAATATTGAGATTAGGGTTTAATTTTGACATTCAGAAGGTCCGACCTGAACAATTGCAACATGTAAAAGAACACCACGAATGCCAATGGCAATAGAGGTTGCAGCAATCACAGCAGGGCCTGTCAAGAACCTCACTGCCATTGCAAAAGTTGCCACTGATTTTCCACAAGCTATAATCTTTGGTTGTAGAGCCATGAACAATCCTGTTTAAGCAAGAATCAATGTTTGATGCATTTTTAGACCAAAAAAAATATTAAATTGTTTCAAATCATATATATATGAAATATAAGTACCTAGACTGAACATAGCCATTCCTAGACCTGCATCAGATAATATTGCTATAGATCCACTAACTATCGACGGCATCTTGATGTTCCACCTGAAGATAAATTTAAGGCTCCATCAGATGTCATTTATATAAATATATAGGTGATTTAGAGAGTGGAAATGGTAAAGGAAAAGATGGTTTAAGGTTTTTAGTACCTGTATGATACGAGAGACCATATAACACCCAAAAGGCTTGAGTAAGTATTAGGGTTTCTTATCAACTTCCTCCAGACCATGATAAGGATGAGTCTAGTCATGACACTTGCAGGAGGCATTTGGTGTTTTTTTGAGCCATCTGCTGCCATATCCATCTTCTTTTGGCAAGTGAAGGGAGACACATTTTGAGGAAACTTGCACCCATCTTCTACATCATGTTCCTTTTCTCCACTCCATTTCCCAGAAGGGCTCATGTTTTCAATTAATTGGTTCATTGCTGCATCAGCATTATGCAAAAAGTATAGTTGTAATGTATTGCTAGACTAAACAGAATAGGTAAAATAGAGGAGGTTAACCATCAGGATGCAAACAAATTAAACATGTCTGTCATTTGTTTCCATGCAATAACAAGGAGAAAAATATGGTGGCAGGAGGGGAAAATGAAGGTTTCTCACCTTTTGAAGCAGCGGATTCAGGTTGAAAAGCAGCTTTAGAAGGGTCGGTGACCCCGAAATCAGTGGAGGCAGCTCTATTAACTGCATGCCTCAGGTTCCCTTCTGAAACCGGAGATGCACTCGAGCTCCAAACAAACATATGAAGCTCCTTGTTAGGCATTGCACTACCAGAACCATTTTCCTTCTTCTTTGGTCCACCACTTGTAGACCCTGAAAACATTGGATTTGGAGGTGGATAAGAAGAAACTAAACTGCCACCATTAAACAATTCACCACTCATATTTGTTCTTCCTTTTTTCTTCCCTAACTTCAACATCTCCTCATCAAAATTTGAAGTTCTTGGTGTCGCTCCTTTCGAAGATTGCAAAGAGTAGACATCACCAATCCCTCCTTGGAAACTATTTGTGTATCCATGTTTCGGACTTGCGGCCTTGCTAGCAAACATGGCATAAAAATCTGTTTGATTAAAGCTTGAAGCTCTCGGTGTTGGCTCTCGAGAAGATTGAACCGAGTAGATCTCCACACCAGTAAGATTCGAAGCTCTCGGAGTCATTGAATTTATTGAGTTTAGTCCATGAGACTTGTTAAAGGAAGACACTATTGATGATGCATTTGATCTTTTCACCACCACATGTAGCTTACCATCATCTCCAATCTCAGCATCAGCCTGTAATGGTTCCCGTCCGTTGAGCGAAACAACATCAGAGTCAACTCTGAATGATGTAATAGACCCAGCCGTTTCAGGGAATTGCTCGGAGATTAGTAGCGTAGCTCCTCTATATTCAAACAAGAAGAGCATAAGAGTATACCAAATTACACTTTGCAAAACCACAATTTGAACCATAAGATTCCCTGAGAAGTCTCCATACATGGCTTTCAAAAGAGGGATTCCCATGACAAGAGTATTTGGGAGAGTAGAAAGAGAGAAGAGAGTGATCATCCATTCAAGATTCCCACGTTTGCTAAAGGCTTGCCAAATAAAAAGAGCCCCAAGAATAACAACTTTTTGAAGAGTGTCAGCAGCAATGAACCTATAGTTCATAGCATAAGGATCATTGGATGATATGAAATGGAAAGACAATAAAGGAACTGCAAAGACTGCTACAAAACGGTTAATGCCTGAGCATTGATCAGGTGTAAAGATTTTCCACCATCGGACTGAGCCATAGGCTAAAATCATAGCAACATATAGAGGCACAATTGCTGCTAGAACATCATAAATGTCCTTGCCAGTGATCATTGTTAATGCAGAGAAGCAGAGAAGTTGTAAGAGCCTAAAAGAGGGGAGCTGTGAGAGAAAAGAAGGATGGTTATGGGGTGTTCTAGTTTTCAAACTGTGAAAGAAGGAAACATGAGTGAAGAAGCTCGGGAAGCTTGTTTCTCTTCTCAATGAGGAGACCAAAGGGGAAGAGTTAAATGGTTGTCTGCCATGTTTATAAATTGTGTCTTGGCTTTTTTTTAATTTTTAATTTTTATTTATTTTGGTTGAAAAGAAAAGGAATGGGATAGTGAAGATGGTTTTTCCCTTTTTTTTTTTTTAGTTTAGTTAGATATCATAATTCATAATTTCTAATTTTAAAATTCAATCTAGGATTGTCATGGTACAATCATGAGTTGGGAGGCCAATAAAAACAATAATACTATTTTAATAAAATATCAATGAATTAATGATTAGGTTTTAATCGGTTGAGGCTCGGGAAAATCAGATCAATTTTAGTTTTTAATTGTTTCAACTAAGTTTTTTTTTTTTTTTTACCTATATCAGTACAAGCCCTGAATCAAGCAAGTACTAGACCCACCGGCATATCCAGGTTTTAAAACAATGCATAACATTAATAAATCAACATTATTAGGTATAATTTTAAAATTATTTATTTAATTATTTTATCTAATAAAATCAGTTTTGAGTTATAATAACTTCATTATATTTAATTTTTAGACAATGAAAGAGGACCATGTCTTATTATATAGTTTAAAATCCGATAGCCTTCGATTAGATTAACATAAAAAAAAATTACAAATTAACGTTTCTAACATTTATTTTAAATATTGTGTTATTTTGGATACTTTCTATATATTAAAATGAAGTGTTTTTTACTCAAATTGTAATGAAATACATTCACATTTGGGTCAATCCGTCAATGCATTTTAAAAAAATAAAAATAAAATAAAATCCCATAACCTCTCTCGAAGTCGAGAATTTTTCAACCTATCATGAATTACATCAACTCTAGAACAATAGTTTACCATCGGAAATATATATTTCAGACTACTTAATGTTAGTTCATATTAATTTATATTATTAAGTGTTAACAAGTACCTGGTTCAACTTAAACTATAAGCAAGTGGGAAAACCAAATCCACAACAACAGTGAGGAAATCTTTTTTCATTCAGGACTTGTCCATGGCCAGACAGAAAGGATTCCTTCTGGTACAAAGATAAATAACATGTAGGAGATAATTTACTTAATGAAAGACTTAATTAGTGGGTTAATTTAGATTAGATTTTGGTTAGATTTACATGAAGGAATTAATTAATAATAAATCGCAAATAAGCCATATGGTGCATGAGTTTACTTGATTTCATTTTTTTTCTTTTATATTATTATGCATGCTTTTTTAGTTTCTTTTTTCTCTATTTGAAGAAAATAGTTATTTTATTTGATTTTCCCATTCAGAATTTATTAAAGTTTTCGTATAATAGTTTTTTAACAAGAAAAATATAAGCTAATAAAAATTAAATATTTTTTTACTATTTTATACTTCGCTATTATCTACGTAATCCTGCTTCTAGGTAGGAAGTTCATGTACATGAGCTAGGCAACTTCCAGTGATCTGCGGGAGAAGGCAGGATCTGTTCAACAGCATAAAAATAATGTTTTGCCGGGACTTGGGCCACGCCAGTAGCTGTCTAGCTGTTGTTCTTCGGCTCCCAAAAATTTTAGCCCTACAATATTAATACTCGAACAACTTTATATTATATAATATTTAAGATGTAGATGTTGATGTTCTTACTAAAGACTTGACAATGACGTACCGTCTTCCTAGAATTACAAAAAACTTAGCCTATTCTTTTATAATGTATGAAAATAAATATATTTAAACATATATATGGCATAGTCTTCCCCTTAATTAAGAATCAACCTATCATGTAATCCGAAAATTAATAAACTAAATACTAAATTGATACGCCGTAAGAAAAAATCAAATCCAATCTTTTACTTATAGTTATTAAAATTAATTACAATCAAACTGATCACTCATCTAATTTAAAAATTAATGAATCCGGTCAAACTTATTGAAAATAGACTTGAACTGCTTGCTTAACCAATCAAATTGACCTGGAGTATGAAGAACTCGCGACGACATTGCCGTTTCTATATCATTGGGCCAAAGCCATAAATTGTGCACTAACTTGTATAGAAATTTACGAATTGAATTTAACATGACGCTTCATTGATTTGAAAATAAGAAGAAGAAAAAAGTAGTCTTTCTTCCATGAGAGTCAAATACATGACTTTATAATAGTGATTGTAGTCAAGGATCAAACTTCCAACTTGAATCCATTCAAGAGAGGCACCTTTACCACCAAGAATGATGACTTTTTTGCTTTATATCGAGTGCTGCACATATACATTGAGACTAATTTTTATATAATAAAATGAGTTTTTAATTAATTTATCATCTCTAGCTAATTGTGCTAATTAAATTTCTAAATAAAGGATTTTAATTTCTTCAATATGTCATTCCGTTTATTTCTTCCATCTAAAATAACAAGAAAATCGATCATATGATATGCACATAATATATTTTATTTTAAAAAATGCTCATTACTCTAGATCATAGGTTATATAGCTTATATGTCCTCGTATGTTCTTGGATTTTAAAGGTCATGTCCAATAAAGTTTTATATATTGTAATATCAACTGTGTTCTTAATTTTTAGATAAGATAAAAACAAAAAACGGGTAGTTCATATAAAAAGTACTCACGTGAAATCCAATTGAAAAAATTAAAAATAATTAAATGAACATAATTATAGATACAAGAATAAATTAAAAATTAATGACCCCATTGTATGTATAAGAAAAGAGTAGCACCCATATCAATTCATTGATCGGGTCGGTGGTGATAACATTGCTTCCACCGTCTCTAACAAGCAGGATCGCTGGTTGCAGAAGGGTCAAAAACAGTCAGCATCACCAGTCTGCTGAGGACAAGGCAAAGGAATCAGCTAGCCACCTCCTGCCGAGAAAAATAGTAGAAAAAAATAAACCGCAAATCCCACCAAAATTGCACAACAAAAACCATTTCCCGGCCCATAGTCACTCCATGATGAATATGTGTTCATGAAACCATGAGCCACGTTATAGGAACATGCAAATCTACAAATAAGACAACGTCAATAGGTATAAATAATTTCAGTACAACTTGCATTCTACGATTTCACCACAATACAGCGGAAGAATCTTTCCTTTAAATTAGTATAATATGCAACAAAATAGGAGTATGTTTAATTCTGGAATTCTAATTTTTATTTTATTTTCTTTTACGTTTATTAATTGTGCCCAAGTTCTTGTCACGATTGGGTAAAATCTGCTATTTCTCACATGCTTTTGATCTTTGCTTCGTTTTTAAGTTGAATTTATGCTTTTCTCGGTCCTTGTGCTGAGGAGGCTAGCAAGTTCATTTTCTTGGCCAGCTACAACCAGGCTAGCCCAAACTCTTGTATCCATTGTTATTGATCGAGCTCAATGAGAACGCACCTCTTTCATGGGTTCAGCCTAAATCATCTACCATCATCATAAAACTCCTTGTTTCCTGGTGTAACTTTCTCTGCATTCCATGGTGGATTCAATTTTATTGCTTTGCAACATATATCTCTTTGTTTTTTTTTTTTTTTTGGCTTTTCAATAGATGGCTTAAAAGAGTTTGAACGACACTACGAAAGGTAGTCTTATTAAAAGATTTTGAACTATATTATGAAAGGTAGTCTAATCGTGTTAATTAACATAGAAAAAAAAAATAAATGAAGGGTTAGGCCCTTCCTTAGATTTATTTCAATACAAATCGAACTGGTTGAACTTATGCTACTGGAATCTAACTAGACCAAATTGAATTCATTGGTTTGGTTCTGTTCATAATTTTGAGAGAGAGAAAAAAAACTGGTTTGGTTGCATCTTTGATCCAAATCGAACTATTTGAACTTATGTCCATTCATGTTTAAGATCATAAAAAAAAAAACACTTAATCTCATTGATATAGAAACTAGTGTGAAAATATCTATTATCATCCAATAATTAGGAACACAATTTTGTTATATTCTTCACAAGTTGCAAGAACTGAATAGGAGGCGGGCAAATTTATTTATTTATTGTTGCTAGTGGCAGGAAAGGGGCATTACAAGTTGTGCATTTGTTGAAGTGTAATTAATCTGTACTTTGCTCCTTTGTCATATGCGGGCAAGTGATCATATATATAATCATGTCAGTGGGTCGACGTTTCTCATCCACTTTCCTCACAATTCTCACCCACAGTTGCTTCTTCCATCACCCTGTATTCATATAATAATAATGGAGGTAGATTGGGAAAACTTTAATATCTCTCCACTCTGATCATATAGTGGTCACAGATCTAATGGTTTACTTATGTGTACTTTGAACCCATGATTGATTGTTTATACTTATTTGGTTGATCTGAGTGTTTATGATTTGTTTAGGGAAATTCACCGTATCTTCTTCCCATCAAGTTGAAGCTATAAACAACAGTATAATCACTTTGACGTGCGTAGTCTAACACTTGAAGAACTTGTAAGCTTTGCAGATCTTTAAATATATTCTTAGGAGCAACCCCACCAGGATTAATAAAACCCTAGATCTGTACAGAACTTTGGTAATCATGAACTGGTGAATTACGAGACGAGATCCAAGCAGGTTAGCCGAAACTTACGAACTTGGTTACATGTCAGTAAAAATGGAAACCCAGTCCAAGACGTGTACATAACCCACGCTCGTTGACCAAATCTTTAACCTCTAAACTCAAGTTAAAGTTTTTAATTCTTATGATATCAAATATCGTTATGGATTTGGAGATATATGATAAAAATTAAATATTGTAAGATGAATCATCAGGCCACTGTATTTTGTCATTGAAAGTCGTGATCAGAGCGGTGGTAGGTTGATAGCTCGTACGTAGATCTATTCTTGTCCTGGAAAACCACTACTCATAATAGTTGTTAATCATGGCTGAATCTGATAGATTTATATGAAAAATATATCATTTATAGCTTTGTTTCACTTAAATTTCAAGTTGATCTAGAAAAAAACAACCCAATAAAACACGATCGATTGATTTTGCCAAGACCAATTCAAATATAATTGGTCATTGTCAAAATTTTCTTTTAAAAACAAAAAAATAACAATTGCTTTTAATTAATAAAAAAATTCACTTGAATTAACTCTTCACCCACAAGTTAAACCAATATATAATTTAATAATCTTAATTTTTTTCGGGTTAGTTCTCAAAACAGCTCTAACAATGATGAAAGACATTTAAATTCAGTACTGATGGAACCACTTAATACATTAATTAGTCTCGTTTGGGGTTGAGGCTGCATTGCAGCCACAATCTTAACCCCAAACAAGACTCCGGGCATGGCTGAAATTGCTGCCCTTCTTTGGACGCAATCTCCAGCTATGATTTAAGAGGCGTTGAAACTCTTCACCACGTGTGTTGCTAATAAAATACTCAACCATCAAGCGCTGACCTAAACAGCAATTATTATTATTTAAAGCGTTAGGTCAACCACCATTAACGAGCTTCGTCCGCTTGATCTAATGTAGACTCGTCCAACGGCTAGAAATTGATACCTGCTACACCACGTTTAGAAAATGGAAAGTCTGTAACAGTTTCACTTTTCATTTTCTCCCTTTTTTTTAAACAAAAGTCAAACAAAAACCTTGTTAAATAGGCTCTCCCTCCACCACCCCTTGATAGATTGGTGTTTTGACTTGTTTTTTGCATAGATATTAATTCCCCACTTGAAGTTTAAACCAAGCATAGTTTATTTTTAATGGATTTGGTTATCAATTTGATGAAATTCAAAAAAAAAAAAATCTTTGAATTTAACATCAATTTAGTTTTAGTTTTTATTTTTATTAGTATTTCTTTGAATTCGACATAAAAAATAAACCTTCCATGGTATTTCTTTTTGTTAGTATCCATTATTTAGTTGCTGAGTTATCAAGAAGTTTGCTGGTTATGAAATGACGAAGTAACTTGTAAGGTTGCAATAACTTGTAAGTAACAGATCTTGATTAACTTATTACTCTCAAACAAGAATGACTAAATTGTTAGTTTCTTGAAAACTACAAGGACTGCATTAGAATTAGACTAGTTAATCAATGTGAAAATTACCTTAATTAATTATTCTATAGTTTAATGTTTTAGCACCTATCCTTTTATATTTCAAAAAATTCTAAATTACAAGATGATTTAAGATATAAACTGTTTTGTATGTAGTAAAATTTAATATATAAATTGTAATTTTCAAAAACATGGAAAGCAATTGTAAAAATAACTAAACTAAATATGGTTTGGGTAATTTTTCTTAAGTAATACATATATCGTCATATTATTATTTCTTAATTTGTAAT
>Ga0325405_1001483_pt1 | contig 23803 bp, 16 predicted proteins | sample PopdelMetagenome_21_FD_205663 | JGI IMG/M metagenome (GOLD analysis project Ga0325405, IMG submission 205663) | Populus deltoides microbial communities from Bellville, Georgia, United States - Xylem-Control-R2 | ecosystem: Host-associated > Plants > Phyllosphere > Stem > Wood/Secondary xylem...
CAGTAGCGTTTTGTTTCAAAAACGATTTATTTCCAAATTAATTTGAATCTTATATATTTTCTTACAATTTATTTTCTCTCACATAGAAATAGAAAAAAAATTAAAAAATAACAACAGTACGCAATCACTTTCAATAAGCTCACTCTTCTTCCTTTCACCTCATCGTATTCACAACCCGTCACTAGATCACCGACCTATTCTCGCTAGCTCACTCTCGCACCAGTGCGGGCTCAGCTCGCTCGCATTCTCAGATCCTATAAAAACCGCCGCCGCCGCCGCCAACACATCAATTAATCATGAAACCACTCACCAATACAGATCTCATTAAAACCCCGCTAATCCTCAAAATCACAGCCTTCACTTTAATCTCAATCACATTTTTCTACCTTGGCAAACACTGGTCCAACGGTGGCTACCAGCAGCTCCTCTTCTTCTCCACACCACAAAACTCCATTTCCATCTCTCCTAACAACGACAGGTCGTTCAACATTACCCCTCTAGTTTCCCTAAACCAATCTGATCAACCCCTTACAGATCAAGCCACAACCATTTCTCCACCTCCCGATGAATCTCCACTACCCGATCCCAATCGGACGTTTGGGATCATTGATTCTGATGGAAAAATGAGTGATGATTTTGAAGCTGGGGAGTTTGATCCGGACATCGTGGAGAATTGGGGGAACGGGAGTGAAATTGAGAGTGCAAGTAAGGATTCTAGGTTTAGGGCCGAGAGATATGAGTTGTGTCCAGTGAGTATGAGAGAGTATATACCGTGTTTGGATAATGTGAATGCTATTAAGAGGTTGAAATCGACGGAGAAAGGGGAGAGATTCGAAAGGCATTGCCCGGAGAAGGGGGACGAACTGAATTGCTTGGTTCCCCCTCCTAAAGGATACCGGCCACCAATTCCATGGCCGCGGAGCCGTGATGAGGTATTGGAATCGAACTGGGGTTTGTTTTGTCGTAGAGAAAATGGAAAGAAAAAAAAGTATTTTTTTTCCCTTTTGTTTTGATGTCCTCCAGTTTTCGTTATTAACTGTGTACAGATTGAGGGATCGTTCTTTCGTGTTTGCCAAGACAGTGAAGCAAAATGAAAGAGCATGGGAAGTTGTTGATCAAATTTCTTGATCCTATCCAATTTTTACAGTGCGATTGCTGACTGTTCATGCACTAGCTCTTTTTATGAACTTAGCGCAAGTAAACAAGTGGTTATTTAGGGTAGCTGCACCACTCTTTTAGTAAATTTATTACAGTAGAAAGCAATTTTGTTTATATTGTGATGAGCTTTGTGGAATATATGGAGTTGTGTTCTATTTCTAACGTGATATACTTTACTGCATTTCCTGATTCAAGACAGTCAGTCTGTTCTGGGGGGTTTTGTTTGAAAACACCCTGATGCGCAATAGCCAGGACTGATATATTTTTGTTCTCACCGGAGGCTTAATTAAATGCCACTTCCCTACAGGTATGGTATAGCAATGTTCCTCATTCGCGATTAGTTGAAGATAAAGGGGGCCAAAACTGGATTTCTAAAGCGAAAGACAAGTTTACGTTTCCTGGCGGTGGTACACAGTTCATACACGGGGCGGATAAATATTTGGACCAGATTTCTGAGGTATGCCAATTTTTTTATCCGTATTTTTGGGAAGGAAATAATATTCATATCCTGTCCATTTGTTGTTTATGATATTGCTCTATTTGTAGATGGTTCCAGACATTGCATTTGGTCGCCATACTCGAGTGGTTCTAGATGTTGGGTGTGGCGTGGCAAGTTTTGGTGCCTATCTGCTATCACGGGATGTTATGACTATGTCTATTGCTCCCAAAGATGTTCACGAGAATCAAATTCAATTTGCTCTTGAGCGTGGTGTACCTGCAATGGTGGCTGCATTTGCAACTCACCGTCTTCCATATCCGAGTCAAGCATTTGAATTGATACATTGTTCAAGATGCAGAATCAATTGGACTCGGGATGGTATGTTGCTTCTGTTTTGACTAGTTTTGGTCACAGAATTGTTTCAATGAACTTGTAGAATAAGAGAAGAAGCATTGTATTACATGTTTGAAATGCCACCCACAGCTTTCCAACATAATTCTAAAATCAACTGCAGTTTTATATGCACTTGCTCTACACTCCTCTGACTATGTGAAGTTCTCCCATTCCCTTGCTGTTTTATTCCCCCCCCCCCCAGCCCGATTGTGTACATATTGTGTGAGATTATTGTATTCCTTAATGAGTTTGTGTTGCTAATGCACATCTCATGCTTTTAAGGTTTTGTACCTTTGAAAAATTTGCATTTTTCATCTTCGTTCTGGGATTCTGATAGTCTCTTTATTTTCAAACATTATGATGAAGATGGAATTTTGCTCCTCGAGGTCAATAGGATGCTTCGGGCAGGAGGATACTTTGCTTGGGCAGCACAACCGGTTTATAAGCATGAACAAGTCCTAGAGGAACAGTGGGAAGGTATCTATTTAGTTTCTCACTTGGAAATTGCATGTTAAAAAATCAAAGGTTTTGCATTCTTGATGACCTCTTTTGTTTCCCTTCAGATAATCCACACGAGTTTTGTTTTCTCCTCCTGTTCAGTGTCTGTAATCTAAATGTACTGAATTAATTGAATTTTTGATTTCTTTATGTGACAGGCTAGTTTTTTTGAATAATGAACATTGTCCAATCCAAAAAAACAGCATATCAACCTCAGACAGAAATATTTGTCGTGGGAGGGTTGAAACTACATTAGTAATTAACACATATAATTACTAAAGAATGGTGTGATGATGTTTGACTACAAATTGGTTGAACCAGTTTATTAGATATGTTGTGCCCTCATGCCATTGATAGGTTGTTATATTACTGTATTTAACTACGTTATGTCTTTCTATATTTTCAGAGATGCTTAATCTTACTACTCGTCTTTGCTGGGAGCTTGTTAAGAAGGAGGGATATATTGCAATATGGCAAAAACCCTTAAACAACAGCTGCTATCTAAGCCGTGACACTGGAGCAAAACCTCACTTGTGTGATTCAGATGATGACCCTGATAATGTTTGGTAAACTTGTTTCACCTAGAACTGCTTTTATGGTTTTCATGGCATATAGAATAGCCTTTTTTAGCTTGGCTCGAAAAACTGTTGTTATACAGGTAGATAGCCTGAGATAATCTGACCTTTGCTGCCATGGTAGTATAAAAACAGAAATTGGAGAGGAAGAAACATTTACTGGATTAAAAAATTAATGGAAGAGTAGAAAAACAAAACTCGCAACTCTCATTTGGAATGCAATTGGCTGTGGTCTTGGATATTTTAATTTCCTTGGTTACCCTTACTTGGGAAGAATTCTTTTGGAAAGGTGCCATATGTACTTGTATCTTACTCCTACTCTTCTACTTCCCCTTAGCCCTGGAAGAGTGAGTTTTCGTTATTGTTTTAACAGCAATGCTTAACCTCATGTCAACTCTTTTTTGATCATTTCAAGCAAGTTTCTACTGAGAAATCACTTGCAAGTGGTTATCATCTTTATACTTTTCACATTGCTTTGTTCAAACTAAAAAACCCTGGTGATCTCTTTCATGAAAGATCTCCTGCAATTCTCTCTTTTCAAATGATGAATTTGTTAATAATGTGGAGGATTTAATTAAATATTAAGTTGGAAAAGATGCAGCAATGACTTTCTGTTGAAGCTCTTCCACATTGATTTTTTGGGTTAAAATTCTCCAACTCTTTTACTAGGGACGTGCTGTTCACTGTCCGAAGAAGTTTCAAATTCTCATTATGTGGCTTAGATAGTATAACTATCTCTTCACTTTATCATGTGAACTAGATATAGTGTTTTATTGTAGTGACTATTTTGCCATTTAGGTGATTAAAAGATTTAGGAGTACAGGAGGCTTTTTTAGCAGTGTAAATGACACATCCCTTTTAGAAACTAGAGCTTTCATTTCCTGTCCCATTACTCTTGAATTTTTCGATTGATTACACTAAAAGGAAGAATGGAGGTGATTTAGTGCCATTTAAAAAAAAGGTGATGCAGCTCTTTGAAAGAAAACGAGGTAAGATTATCAGGCATGTTGCTCACTTTCTTATTTTTATTTTCCATATCTGTCATAGTGACAAACCTAATTCATTCAACGAAGAAACTGGTTTCCCTGTAAAATTTTTCTTAGTGAAACGATGAGTTTGTCCGAATGATCTCATAAACAAATGTTAGTTCATGCAGTCAATGAAAGACAAGTTTAGTTTGTCACTGATTCTGTACACTTTAGTTTATTGTAATCCTAATCTTATTAGGAACTGTCGTACTTGAGAATATTACTTCTAGTTATAAATCTTAGTATACTCAAGAAAGTAAACATCAATTAGGATTTCCTATTATTTATGGTTTTCCTTTTCCTTTTTGGCTTTTCTATTTCTTATGTAGTTTAAAACTGCTAGTACTTTTGATGCCTATTAAAGAAGCACCAATTCTGTGTAGAATAATGCTACCAATAACAATACTTAGTTTCCTAATAATGTGTCTATCTGCAATAGCTACTCCAAAAATGGAAGAAACTACATTAAATTGTGGATCGACGTCTTCATAATTTTAGAACTTTCTTATGTTATAGATGCCACATCTATTAGTGCCATACTTTGCAAGGACATGTTAGCATACCTAACATTACTCTTCTATGTAATACGGAGCACCTCAATATGTATTTTTTTCTTGCTACAGTAAAAATCTCATTCTTCCTAATTTCAATTTTTCCTGCCTACCTCATTGTGAATCCTTTTTTGGTCACAATCCTAATTTATCCTGCGTCACTAGTGAAGGAAACATTTTCTTGAATTAGATGAGTTTGTCTGAATGAAACTCATACAAATGCTAGTGAAGGAGAGGTTTCATTTATTCCTGGTTGCTGTCTTCATTTCTTCTTTCTGAATGAAATAATTCAGCCTTAACTGATTTCTAACCTGGATGGTTGCCTGTACCTTCTGGTTGTCTCTTACCATGATGGCAGACTTGCATCTAGTTTGGTTGTTGTTGATAGATGTAATTTACTTGATGCAAATTACAGCTGTAAAAGTTTTTTGTTTTCTTTCTGTGGTTTGGGGGATTATATCTTTAGGAAAAACCAGAGAGAACATGTTTAGAACTGTTAATTTTTTTTGACAGAGGTTACATATTTAGAACTGTTAGCCGAGCAGCTGAGCCCCTTGGGCCCACCGGTTAGGGTAGCTGCTGTTAAAAAATTGATGAAGAATTTTATACAATTGTTTGTGCGTAAAAAGTTAATTTGCTTATTCTACCGAGCTATCTATTTATCCTCTCTTATAGCTTTCATTGTATGATGTTGTTAGGTATGTTGATCTGAAGGCATGTATTAATCGACTTCCAGAGAATGGATATGGAGCAAATGTTTCCATGTGGCCTTCACGCTTGCACACTCCACCTGATAGACTCCAGAGCATACAATACGAGTCATTCATAGCCAGAAAAGAGCTATTAAAGGCAGAAAATAAGTTTTGGTCTGAAACAATAGCTGGCTATGTCCGTGCTTGGCATTGGAAGAAGTTTAAACTAAGAAATGTAATGGACATGAAAGCTGGCTTTGGAGGGTATCCCATCTACTATTCATCTCATCTTACACTGTTCCATTACAAAAGGTTATTTTAATTTGTCATATGTATGCTTTGATTGTTGATTTCGTTAGATTTGCGGCTGCATTGATTGAGCAAGGATTTGATTGCTGGGTTTTGAACGTGGTTCCAGTAAGCGGGTCCAACACCTTGCCTGTTTTATATGACCGTGGACTCCTAGGAGTCATGCATGATTGGTACTGTTCTAAACTGTCAGAGTAGCTGATGCATATAGTTTATTGGATCCTCATTTTGGAAACCATTTCTTGATTGTTTTCATAAATATTAACATCTGAAAATAATGATGCATGCCTTTGACCGTTCCTCCTTTCCTATTGGATTTTCCCCCTTCACTGATAAGAAATGCATGCAATGTTGAATTGATTTTGTTTAAAAGTTTGTTCACAATTTATAATTCTTGAACTTAGTCGAACAAGCTTCTGTTTCTCATGATGTTTCATTTATCAGGTGTGAACCATTTGATACGTACCCAAGAACCTATGATTTACTGCATGCAGCTGGCCTCTTTTCTGTTGAAAGGAAAAGGTATGCCTTATTCTTTGCTCAATTCGTGACCTGCCCAAGATCTTATAATTGAGTTTAAGCAGGAGGTTTTTCCTTCTCCTTCTCTTTTTTACGTGGTTTGTTTCTTTGACTCAGATGTAATATGTCTACAATCATGCTTGAGATGGATCGCATACTCAGACCTGGTGGTCGAGCATACATTCGTGACACTCTTGATGTCATGGATGAACTTCAACAGATAGCTAAAGTCATGGGTTGGGAAGCAACTGTGCGTGACACATCTGAGGGTCCTCATGCAAGTTACAGGATCTTGACATGTGACAAGCGCCTTTTGCTTCCTTGAATAAATGTAATCTAAAAGCTAGCAGTGATTTCTGGAGGTAGCTGTAAAGGATCAGATCAACCCGATGTCTCCTTAGCCACTTAGAGACACTGGAGAAAGATGGCTAAGAAAGGCTGGATTTCCAAGGAGGAAGGATTGTTTTGATTTTGCAGTGATTAGGACAGTGGGTGGCTGAGATTCATTGACTTCACCCCTTGTTGTTTGAGGACTTGCCCTGTTGTGACCCTGCTATCAGAACGTGGTTCATCCTGCCAAGAAGGGGAGCCCACTGTCTGCGTGTCTGGTGTAATTGTTGCAAAACACAATGTCTATAGTAGCAGAAGACCTTCTGAAATCAAAACCAGCTGTATTATCTATTATTTACTAACATTTGATGTAGAAATATACACAAACACTCAATCTCTAATCTCTAATTTCATCCACTTTTGGAATTGTAATTTTTTTGTCAGTGTCCTATGCTTTTCTTAAAATCCAATGATGAAATAGGAAGGCTACTAAGCAAGTTGATCAATAAATTTATAAATTTAGGGGGTATTTGGAAGTTTATTAGTAGTTGCATTTTAAAATATTTTTTACTTTAAAATGTATTAAATAATATTTTTTAATTTTATTTTTAATATTAGCATATTAAAATAGTTTAAAATTAAAAAAATTAAATTTTAACCATCTCCGTTTATATGTATCATCACAACCAAACCAAAACAAAGTACTACTGAACGTATAATTAGAAAATCATCCCCCGAAAAAAAATAAAGGAAAAAAAATAGAGAAAAAGACACCGTCCCCACTTAAAAAAAAGGGGCACTACAAAACAAAACATTATCCGTGGCCGCTTTCCCAGAGGTATCCTTCTCTTTTAAGAGAATTTGGGGCACATCAAGCCTCGATAAGATTAATTTTTGTTTTAATTTTATTTTGTTTCAAATTAATTTTCTTAACATTTTCAAATTATTTTGATATACTATATCAAAAATATATTTTAAATAATAAAAAAATATTAATTTAATATATTTTTAAATAAAAAATAATTTAAAAAATAACACTGACTCCAAATGCCCCATTACAAATGATTTTTGTTTCTTACGAAGGGCCATGGAAAAAAAATAATATTAGCCCACTGGAAAAATGACATCATAAGCCCAATAAGATTATTTCTTGAATTAATGTACGATCAAAACTCTAAAGGCCCAACCACAGCTTTATAGAAACAGCAGCTATTAGGGTTTTACGTTTCCACTTCCCAACAGCTTCACAGTGTAAGCCACTTTTAGCGAGAGAGAGAACGCATAGACTCGGAGTTGGAAAATGGTGAAGGGACGCCAAGGAGAGCGAGTCAGGTTTGCGATACTTTCTCTAATGTTTTAATAAGAAAAGAATCAAAATTTTAATTTTCAGTTAATAATTTGTTATTTAAGCTAATAAACAATTGCATTTTTTTTAACACTCTATATTTTCTTCTTCTTTAGGCTTTATGTCAGAGGCACAATCTTGGGTTACAAGAGGTAATAACTATAGCTTAGCTTTTATATTCTGGGAATTTATTATGTGTGTTTTCTTGATTTGTATTTTATTCACTCTGTTTGGTTACGGAGAAATCTGAATAAGAAAAGAAAGTTAAGGGCATTCAGGTCATGGGATTGGTTTTTTAGAAGCTATTATGTTTGATTTTGCTGTCTTAAATGAAATATTGGCATCAGGTTTGATGTCAAGTAAGTGCTGGCATTTTCTAGTTTATAGAGAATGCTTTGATCTTCTTTTGAAAGATAAGCAAAATAAAACATGTTTTATCAGTTCAAGATTTGTGGTTTTAACTATAACTATATTTGCAGCAAGTTGAATTGACAAAGTGCAGTAAATAATAGGATGGATTCATTGGAATTCTTTCATTCAAGTTTCAGAAATTGAATATAGTTTGTCAGAAATGGAATTAGGATTTTGTTTTTGTTGTGTGGATAGACTGGAGATTAAAATATTGTTTTGGTGGTTAGGTCGAAGTCCAACCAATATCCCAACACATCACTGATCCAGATTGAGGGAGTCAACACCAAGGAAGAAGTTGCATGGTATGCTGGTAAGCGCATGGCATACATCTACAAGGCCAAGGTGAAGAAGCAAGGATCCCATTATCGCTGCATTTGGGGCAAGGTCACAAGGCCTCATGGAAACAGCGGTGTTGTCAGAGCTAAGTTCAAGTCCAACCTGCCTCCAAAGTCCATGGTATTGTTTTTTAAAATAGCTGTTGTGATTGGTATGTCATAGTTTCTGGGTATTTGGCTTTTTGTGTATTAAATTTGTGTTTCATTTGCAGGGAACTCGTGTTAGAGTTTTCATGTATCCGAGCAACATTTGAGGTACAGATAACTTTATATCATCATTATGACTCTCTTTGTACGTGTTAATCTAGATGAGTGGTTCTAGTTTAGCTTTGCATGAATTTGAGTGCTTTGTTTATCCATGTTTTTTATGACTAATGCTTTGTTTCTTCATTTGAATTTTCTTCTTATGGTCAGTGTCCAACTTAAAAGTTTGATGGTAATGTACCTAATAACACTTGGTCTGCTTTTGGTTGTTTTGTGGGGAATGATTTTGAAGATTGGATACGGCTATCAACTTGAAATATGATTTTCTCATAATGAATCTATTGGCTTTTGGAGATGGATTGTAATGCTCTAATGATTCTTCATTGCAAATGCGTTCCTTTGGGAAGTGAATGGGGTGGGTTAAATGGTATCCTAAACACACCAGTGCTTCATTATCCACCAAAACTGTCAAAATGTGCTTCTGTTCTATTGAATTGGTACTGTACACAATCTTAATTCATGGTTGTACAATGTTGCGTTGCAGGTGTATTGGAGTGTAAGCATTTTACTTGCATATACATAATATAAGATGATCAAGGGACTCTGGTTTTTTCCTGCCTTTCTGTTGGTCACCCGAGTCTTGTCAAACTTGTACTGTTTAATCATACCTTTCTAGTAGTATATTAATTTCATTCTTTTTATAAATGGACGTGGTTTCAGGATACTGTTGTCATGTGTGCGATACTGATAGAGCTCAGCTTATGTTATTCTTTTGGATTCGTTTTATTCCATTGCTAACAATGCTCAGATAACATAAGAAACGTGTGTATTTTGATCCCCCGTATAGCGAGTCCACTTTTTAGTTTTATGCCGTGATTTAATTAGTTGCTTTAGTTTCATTAACGTGATGTTGTGTTGTGGTCAATTACCATGGTTCTGATGTCCATTATTTTTTTTTCTTGCAGTTCCTCAGGCGTTTTGGCAGGTAGCAGCGTGGGCTCGTTTGACGTCTTGTATTACTTATTATAAGTTTAAATATCGCTTGAGTTAAGAATGATGGGTGGACTTTGTTGCTAATTCCGGTCTCTGTTTTCCACCATTTTGTTCTTGATCCGAGTGGTTTTATTATCACCTTTAGGCTTTACCTCGATTTACACATCAAGTTCCTTGATATGATGAACAAATATGAGGCGCGCATTTATTTCCTTGATAATTTCTTATGTTATAACACAATTTCGTAGGGCCAAAGTGGTTAGGTTCAAAGTATGGACAAAAGCATGGCACATATTTTGCAAGGAAGCACAAAAAAAAAAAAAAAACGAACAAACAAACAAGGGATGCCAATTGTTATAATCTAATTTTGATAACATTTGTTTTTATTTTAATTTTTAAAGGGAGGTTAAATTTGGAATTAAATGATCGATGATTAATTTTGATCAACAGTGTGTTTGTTGAACTTGTGATAAAAATAGAGATTATAATGTGTTTTTGTTTTTTATCATTTTTTATCTTTAATTTTAAAACAAGATATGATAATTTTTAACACATTTGTTTTTATTATAAATTTTTAAAGAGAGAATAAATTTGGTATTAAATGATAAATGACTAATTTTGATAAAGAAAGTGATTTTTCAACTTGTGAAAAAAATAGAGGCTATAATGTATTTTTGTCTTTTTCTTTCCTAATCTTCAGCTTTTTTTTTTAAATAATTTTAGTTGTTCATTTTTAAATTTGAAAAATGTAGGTGAGATAAAAAAAAAAAAAACAGACATTGCACGTGGCAAGGTACTTTAAAAAATATCTTTGTGGTATATTCGGACATTGCATATAAAAAAACTTTGTTTTTCTAGCATTAATTTTTTTTTTTAGCATTTTTGTATTAAAAAAACAATACACAAATATTTTGCTTGTATTTTTGAACTTTATAACAAGTTTTTAAAGTCCCGTAGGACTTTGCTAAAATTAAAAGGTCAATTGAATCAACATCCAATATATATATATAATTTTTTTTAATTCAAGTAAATTTATTTCACTAATGTTAAAGTCAGGAATATCCATATCCATTAATATTAAAATTGAAAATACCCTTGATATTTACTAAAGTTGGAGTTATGAATATTGACACCAGAATCAGAAATAATTTTGAAACCCTAATATTTATTGAAATCATAGTAGAAATATCATACATGTTCTTCGTATAGTACTAACCAAAACCAGAGTTAGAAATATTTGTATCTGAATATTCAATGATATTAGAATCATAAATGTTATAGGCAGGTCATCAAAAGTAGAATATAACAAATCCCAAGCAATTTAAGATAAAATTAGCAATGCAACTTATCTTGGGTAAGACGTTTAAGGGGTGATAGTATATTTTTTTTGTGTAATCAATCTCATACCATAAATCTATGTTGACCAGTTAGGATTTCTAGTGACCATAATATTAGGTGACGACTCCTTAAACCAAACATTTTTCATTTTAAGAATAAGATGCTAGATATTTGTTATTTTTTCTTAAAATTAAAAGGTCGTCGCGATATTGAATACAGCAAAATGACAACTCCTCTGAACACTTAGGACTAAGCTTTGCTTTTTTCTTATTATTATTATCTTGTTTGTTTATTTATTTTCTTGTTTTTATTCCTTTAGCATGTATCTCTGTTTATATTTTCATATATTACAGAGCACACACATGATTTATTGTTCAAATTAAGAAACCTGGAGACTTTGACATGGATAAGAGCTAACAATCTAATTAGTAATGATACAATGTTCAAATTGACTAATCTTCGAAAGCTAGGAATGTTCTTTGATTGGACAGAGGAAGTTGAGGTGGAGAAGATTTTGACAAGGTCCGGCACATTCCAAACCCATGGGAGCTACTCGATTGTCTTGTGATAAGAACACACATGATTTATTGTGTTATTGTGTGTTGAATAATTTAAACCATGTAATCTTTTGTTTTGTTTTCTCGTTTTTAATCCAATTTTTTCACAGATAATAATTCCATTTCTTCTGGATGTTCTGTAACTGATACAATTATGATGAAGGAGAAGTCGCCAACGAAAAAGTATACATTTGAAAGCGGCAAAATATGAAAATAGAAAGGAGACGAGAAAAATAAATAAAATATGAGAGTTAAAATATTTATGTCCCATCTTTAAATATTATTATCCTGTACTCGGACACATTCTAAAAAATTCAAACATAAGAGTTCTCTCTGTAATTACATCACTTTCTTCTTGAATGATTTGATTTTTTTTATAAATAATATTGGAATCTACAACACTCTACATGTATATAAACAAAGAACCAGAGCCATCCCAGCAACCTGCAGACGCTGCAATGATCATAGCAAATTAAGACTTTGTTAGAGAATAATATAAATTATATTCTCAGACCTCACCTAACAGCTTAAGTTATTGGGTTGAGATGGTTCTTTGACATGGTATCAGAGCCTTGATGACCAAGTGGTCTCGAGTTCGAATCTCACCATCCCCATTTATTTGATAAAAATTAAGCACAAAGGTAATGTGAGTCTGTGCAAGTTTCAAGCCCAAAAAGCTTTCACTTGAGGGGGTGTGTTAGAGAATAATATAAATCATATCCTGGGACCTCACCTAACAGCTTAAGCTATTGGGTTGAGATGGTTCTTTGACAGGCTTTTCCATTCTTATTCTGCAATCTTCACATATATATATATGTAAATACAATTACAAATACAGTTGGATGTTATTAGTTAGTTAGTCATGACCGTTACAGTTAGTTAAATATTGTGAGTTAGTTCCTTCTTATCAGTTAAAATATGTGTATATATATTCATTCATGTAATCTACAAAGTTAAGAAAAATAATAGAGAAAAAGGAACTCTGCATGCAGTATATTCAGTTGTAAACAATTCTTGTTTTCCTTTCAAGGAATTCATTCTCTCCTTCTATTACAAACTTCATCTGCATATTTTACTTTCCTTGCGTTGGAATTCTTACAAATAAATTCGAGTTTTGTGCGGTGTCAATTGCTTGTTTTTTTGGTTATTTATTAATTCTCAAGTTTGGGTTTTGCGAGTGGTCGGAAAGTGCTTTCTCATGGCTCGGTTTGATAAATTTTATTAGTTTTACCCGCCCTAGATGTCAATTAGATTCTAGAAGCAATTATGCACTTACAATCCAACAAAATATTTTCCAGGGATGGATGCTGATGGATTCAAACACTGTGATATGTCCAGGGACTAGGCCTCGACCACATAACCCACCCAGGGACCGGTAAAATACGTCTGCAGGCTAAAATATCTGCACTGTACTATCTTCTTCATGACAACTAGTAGAAACTCTCAATTTGAGAACTGATGAAGACTCTCTTGATCTGATCTAGGCCTCCACTTTGGCTGTCCTTGACTGAGGTATTGTGGCAAGTGCCTTTGCTCGGTCGAACTGCTTGGACGACTTCCCTTTCTTTTCGTGCTCAAATTGTTGGGATGGCTTTCCTGTCTTGTGTTAGAGGGTTTGAAGCTGTGCTTACGATTGAGAACACACAGACCTACTTATTTGTGATCGGGTCATAAGATGTTGGCCAGCGGTGTAGCTTGAGTTCCCAACAGGAGTTCTAACATGGTGGCCACCAGCATTGCTTGAGTTTCCAGCTGGTGTTCCTGCAATAAAACGTGATATTCGTGGCCTGACTAACGCTTCCATGAGAGAGAACCGATTCTGATTAACCAAGAGAAGTTTATGGTAGGTTGTCTGAATGGCTTCAGATATCTTCACCAGGTTTCTAGCAGTGCTTTCTGGCTGCTCAAAGGGATCCTCAATCTAAAATAGCTTCTAATTTCTTCTGACTGCCTCGTGAATGGACAAATTCCTAGCTCTGTGGCCTTTGAACTTGTGTCATAGAACTGCAAATATTAAAAAATAGATCAGAGTATATCAATAAAAACACGGATGTCAGCTCCCCCAGGAAATGGGAAAAACAGGTCGAACTTTGAACAGCTTGCTTATCAGAGAAATTTCACCAAATTGTATCCATGATCCCATGTCAAGGTCATTATTGCATCATAATCGCACCTGAAAACATATAAAATGAAGACATAAACCAGCATTCATGCAAGCCGACACGTCTTTCATCATGTACTCCAATTGCAGGAATTACCTACCAGGCACATAGAATCGTAAAATAAAATTAAATCACACAATAATTATTACCTTTGCAATGAATGAAATGAATGGCCAGTGATTATCTACATCCTGTGGGATCCTATCTGGCCTGACTTCTTGTAATCTCGTTCCATATTATCTCATTATCATGACCATGACCATCATTAAGGATGGAACCAGAAAATAAAATTAAAAAGAGTAAAAATATTAGTTATTTTATTATTTAGATTAGAAATATAAATATTATTAAAAAAAAAGCTTCTTTTTTTTTTTTCCAGAGCCGGATCCTTGCCAACCCTCCCTGTCTCCACCCTGACCACCATCATTTTACTCCACGATCTTTCGAGAATTTATTACCGTCACTTTATCACCCCACTACTTTTATCATCCATTGTTATACTATTAATCACTATTTTATCCCATTACCACCCTCAAAGTCAAACTATTACTATAACTTAGAAGTGAGGAAAAAAAAAACTGATTAAATCAGGAAAAAAAAATTAAAAAATTAAACAATGAAAAAAACTAATTAAATTGATTGGAATATTTAAAAAAAATATTCAATTTAGTTTTATAAATCTAAAATTAAAAAACCTCTACTAAAAAAACCCTAGAAAATAATATAATTTTTGTTTTTTAATATAAAATAATCAAATTAAACTGAACATAACCAAAACCAATCGGTTGAATTTCTATTTTTAATATCAAATTAATCTAACTGAACTGAAATCCATCAATTTTTAATATATACTACTATTGTCACGTCATCACCATAATTCTTCATCAATATTTCATTACAAACTTTATTGTTATATTCTTTACATCACTACTAGTTGAATGTTGTAAAAAAGATTTCAATATAAATTTATTTTATATAAAACAAACGTCTTCTAAAAGAGTTAATTTTTTACTAAAGTAAAAAATATTGGCTGAATTTTCCAACCACTTTTTGATTTCAAACCGAAGGTTATTTATAGCAAAAATACATCTTTTTTTTATCGAAAATTAAAAAAAAATGATAACTACAAATAAATTTATAAAAGTTCTACAAAACGTAAACTCTATCAAATGACACACAAGCTAACTATAGATATCTGTGAAAGTAGGGGACCAAAAACAAAGCAATTAGAAGCTTATTATTATTGAATTTCATCTTCATTTTGCTTTTGCCTGCTGTTATCCCCCAATTGTTGTCGGCTTGGTTGTAGGAAAGACATCAACAACAAGAATCGTTCGCTCTCATAAGGGGTTTCATCAAATTAGCAATGCTGATTAATGGTGGTAATTTCTCGAACTGATAAGTTCACTTATTAGATAGACAAAGATCACATGGCTTGGCTGAAGGGGAGAATTATGCCCGTACTGGAAATGATGCCCTACCTAAGTGACAATGATATATGATGTATCAGGAGTTTTTGCTCTTCGATGAAATGCATTTGTTACTAGAATCTGATGCTCCATAATTCACTTCTTAGATCGTTCAAATGCTTATTCCCCGTACAAGTTCACAGCATTGCCTATCCATAAGAAGCATGAACTTTTATCACGAGTAGCATAAAACTAAAGTTCAGTTCAACATGTCAATTTCAGCACAAACCTGTTACGATTGTGGTCAGAATTCATGACAAGAGGCTTCAGAAATTTGACATCGTTTCATCTGATGTCTTAAATTTGATTTCCTTTTCCTTTTCTCCCCGTTGAGAATCAGAACATGCTGTCTTTTGGGAATGGGACACGATTCTGTTCAAAAATTAAACCCTCCTGGATAAATTGACAGTACAGTCGCTGTCTTTCGCAAACTGATCTTATCAGAATATCCGGTGCGGACAAGGACTACAGAGTATAGAGAATTAAAGGCGTCAAAGAGATACAAAGCTGATGCAAGCAACAAGCAAACGGCAAGAGAAATGTTTAGAACCTTTTTTCTACCGAACAACAGTATAAAGGAGGTATGATGCCATATTCCACGGCGTATGAAAATCTTGGACTGGGTTTTTTCGTTCGTTCGTTCTTTCTTTCTTTTCTTTTCTTTTTGATGAATCAGAAGACAGTATTATTAGAAAAGCTTAAAGAAAACAACAATGGCCCGGAGTGTGCTCCTGATTTTAGCACGGTACAAGGAAATCCAAAACTCAAATGCTAATCTCAAAGAAAAAATGTGAATATCTTGTATTTACTTCTGCAGGAGATAAAGCTAAGGGCTCAATTGGTATTATACGTGTTTTTATTTTATCTATATGTTTTCATATTAAAAACAGATTATTTTTTTGTTTTAATAAAAAATGTAAAATGTCCACCGTCGGTTGTCAGGTTTTTTTTAACACCAGAATAAAGCCATCTTCAGAACAAGAAAGTTTTATGTTTCAAAGTTCTCAGAAGTTAAAAAACAAAAAGGAAAACGGCAAATAATACCAAGCAACCTCTTGAGCAATCCTGCTATTTGATGTTCAATTCAGCACAGTCACACAATATGCTCATTGTTTCTCTTGAGCGCCGAATCCACAAAACTTTACTCATTTAGATTTGTTCTTATTTTAGTTCGTCGGCCTGGAGAGGAAACCAGGGGCGTACACCACAGAGAAACATCATACAAGTAGTTGAACAGCAACCACATCTCTGATGTCGCGCATTCCTTTTGTATTGTGTTCATTACTGGAAACTTAATTTCGTGTGTGTGTGTGTGTGTGTGTGTGTCATTGGCAGATTGTCACTTATGCAGAGAAAGGTGGCCGAACGTTGACCTCTCATCCTGAGGTCTGGCTTTATAGTGACTGGCCACGAACTAGTGTTCTGAATGATAGTAGTAATGCTATGAATATGAGCAATAGCGTCCCGTTATGGCCACCTTCCAGATGCCAAAGAGTGTACTCTGAGTCATCCAAAACAAGGCAAATGGCTGACCACTGATAGGTCTCCTCTCAAACAATAAGCTCTGTACTTTCATGTTTCCAAAGTGCAGAAACGCGATGGAGACCCATTTACCTACCTAGCTAGCTAGCTAGCTAGCTTGTCATTTGGATCGGGATTTACTGTTTCCGGAGTTCATTTTTTAAAATATATATTTTTTAAATTTATTAAAATAATATTTTCTCGTGATTTTATTTTTTATTTTTTACACTATAAAATATAGTAATTTAAATGTTTTTCAAAAAAAAAAAAAACAAAGGTGCAAGCACTATCCTGAACCGCCGTACTAACATAAATGGCCCAGACTCATTCCGCACATCATGCGCTTGATTCACAAATCCAGTCAAAATAATTTACTTTTTGAGCAAGTAAATTTACTTGCAAGAAATCAATTACCGCATGAGTGTCTTCAAGACAGGTTGTGCCATCATCATCAAATCAAAACCAAATCTAGGACAGCAGAGAGAACCGAGACAAAATGCTACGTGTCTGCTGATGATTGTATGTCCAGGTGAGCCCCCCACATCTTGTCAAGAATTTAGAATCAAATAATGGAACACGATATCCACCCTTCCATGTACCCCAGGAGGAACTTAATTATCATCTATCCATCCACAACATCCGCATTATCTCCACAGTTGACCCCCTCCTCCTCTCTCATGGTAATTTTCCTTCCGAAAGTAAAAAAGGAGCATAATCAATCATAATTAACCGGGGAGTATTTTAAACCAACAACCGCACAAGATGAAACATTTTGCTGGTCTCCGGCGATAGCAATCGACAGAGAAGCACAGTTACATGCATGCACATCATTTTTAATCGGATCGGCGGATGCCTTCATCTATCCGCCTTCATCTCATCTATGAAGAAAGCTAGTGGAAGAACCATCTCTTTGAATTGATTAGAAAGGATGAATTTTTTCCTTGGAACAACAAATAATCATATTTCTCATATGGTCATCCCTGCCTCCTCATTTCTCCGACGTGGGGGGAAACATAACGCAATTTCACAGAAATTCCTGGCGATTTAAAGGATATGATCAGACGTGGAGCACTGGCACCGGAAATTTACAATCATGGAACGAAAATAGAAAACTCAAAAAGGAAAATAACTCATTGATTGATTCATCGAGGAATAAAGAGCCCCTTAGTTCTTATACACAAATTAGAACCACATTCCCCGCCTCCTCAACCATGCATTCATATTCCTGCAAATTTTTGCAGCCTTGTATAGTAAAACTAACCATTCGTCAAGCTCAGGAGAAAAACCAATGTAAGATTTCCTTTTCCCTTCGAAAAAGGAAACTAGAAAATACAATAAAAAAACCGAATGGCACACTGCCCTCCGTATTTTTCTTTAACTGATATAAATTACATTTTTTTTTATCTACTATTGTACTGTTAATGTTGATTTCTTCTCAAATCCACAACAACAACACTAATATTGTCCGTGCTATTCCTAGCCAAGGCCAACTTGGTCAGCAGAACTGACGCATCTGAGCAGGCCTTATCAGAGCTCCCAAGGGCGCCATTAGAACCTGGTGGTGAAGGTGGCTTTTGGGCACGGAGGCACATTCGCACAACCCCACAAGCAGTGTCATTTGACACCACATCCCACAGTCCATCACTTGCCAATATCAAACACTCATCCTCCTCCATCCGTTCCGTCACAGTCACTTCCGGTTCCGGTATGACGTAGGGCTTCAAGTAATTGTCACCTGATGACAAGCCAAAAAAACATGAGTACATGAATCAAGCAGAAACCAGCCACAATTTGATGGGGGTGTAATAAATCAAGGTGCAATGTTAATTACCTATGGCTCTAGACATGGCCAAAACACCAAGGACTCTTGGGCCATCCCAGTAAATTACACGCCCACCAGCTTCTTGGATTCGAAGCAATTCATCTGGTCGATCAGGCTGTAATTACAAATATAAACAGAAGTCAGCAAAATAAAATCGAAATAAAATCTACATCATGATTGACAATAATATTATAATTAGGTCCTAAGAATTACAAATGTGCACGGCACACGCCGATTCCTAAAAAGTTCCTTAGCTATCAACAATCAACAAAGCTAAAGCTCAAACCTTGACCCACATCCTCACGCCTAATTCTTTTAGTGGAAACAACATTTCGACTTGTTCTTTAACATGGTTCATAAATAATCACTCCAAACAAAAACTAAAAGCATGGATCAATTTAAAGGAAATGATTAACCTCACCTTGTGATCAGAGGAGAGAGGAATAGCGACACCGTTTCGACAAAGCACGGCACGAGAATCGCCACAGTTGGAGACAATAATCTTCTCAGGCGTCACCACGGCAACCACAGCAGTAGATCCAACGGCGTCGCCTTGTGGCGTCTGTAACCCACACCTACAAGTAGAACTGTTTTCTCCTTCAACGCACCAATTACCCACTTCTTTATCCATCTTTACAAAACCACTCTCCATAGTTTCCTTCCATTCTACACTTTCTTCTTCTTTAAAACCTTCAACTTCTTGTTTTACTATCTCATGCAACCGATCTCTACACTTCATCGCCACCTAAATTAAAAATAACACACCAAAATCAGCACCATAAAATAACATGATAAAAAAAAAAGAAACTGGAAAGAAATTTAAGGGAGGAAGTTCGCTCTTACATGTGAGCAACCATGACCGTCGAAAACACCAAAATACGAGGTGTTTTTTGTAGTAAAAGAAGTGTGTATCGAAACAGCGTCTTCCATATCTCTTCTTCTACCACAAACAGAAGTCATGCCGAATTTAAGAGCTTCTTTCAATTTCACAGATTCTGGTTTACTTGAATCCGAGATGCTATTGTTTTTATTTTCTTCAATTCTTTTGCAGTTTTCTACTGCGTTACCACAATCACGTGAGATGGGAATGGGAAACAACTCGAGTTTCTTCCTTTTCGCCGGAGCGATATCCAAAATCGTCGACGGTGGAACAGACACGTCGGAAACCAACCGGAGTTCTAATCTCCTGCGTCTTGATGCTCGTGACCTTGCCTCAACTGCTGCAGCTGCTTCATTCTCAGCAACAACTCCGCAGCAAATCCCAGCCATTAGTTCAGATTCACAGGCAATAAAAATACTCAAGTGAGCAAAAACAAATCAACTATCTCCAAAATCCTCAAGTAATAATTAATTAAGGGGGGTAACAGAGAGAAATGAAAAGAGAGACGATAGATCTTTCTTGCACAGAGAGAGGAGCTATAAAATGACAACGAAAAGGAGGAGGGACTAAAAAAGCGAGATGTTTTCACCTGGGGGCCACGATGACGTGACGGGCAGGACTGCCCGTCACCGTCACGGGCAAGAAGGATCCGACATGTACAGATGGTATGACATTGATCTACTGAATACGAAGGTGCTGATCTTCACCGTCCATTTTTCTCTTTCCTTGTAGTAATTCACCACGTGTTAACCTTTCTATCGAAATATTGACGTGTCCCAATAGAGTACGAACACGCGTTGTTGCAGCTACCTTTGTTTCCTGACACGCATGTGGTCCTGAAATCTTATTTTAAGTATGATTTTGTTTATTTTAATAAATTTAGTTTGGTACTGTTTAAACGGAGGTCTCGTTTTCTAATTGCAAAGATATCACCACGTGGCAGAGATCTTCGAATACGAGATTCGTGTCTGATTACTCTCTCTTCACACGCGCTCCGCGGGTTACGAGTAAGGACACGGGTAATAAGTGCACGGCCTTTTTTACGTTATTGCAATATGCTGTCTTGGTGCCCTGCTCTTGGTTTTAGTTTTAGATCATGAGCCATGATCCCATGCGGCCACCGAAAAGAAGACCATGCTCTCATGTTGAAGAAACCTTCCCACGTGACACGTGGGTGATATTTTCATGGTTGTCAATATTTTATTAGATCATCTTGTGTAATTAAAATTTTTAAATTATACAGGACCGTATTTACAGCAACTGTCAACTTCTAATATAAGAAACAAATTTGCTCCGGTGAAATTCATATAATTTCAAAAATCATCAAAAAGTTTAGGTGTCAGTGCATTTTTATAATCAAATTTAAATCAATCTCTTAATGTGTTCGTTTTTCCACAGCAGGTTGTAAAATTAGTATGCAAACAATAATTAAAAACGTAAAAATAATATCTGGCTATCATGATAACTCTATGAGAGAGAGAGAGAGAGAGAAAAGCAATTTCACACAATTTCCTAAGAAGTTCTTGCATTCTATTCAATTTTTTTGAGAATAATAATGAATTACTTGAATATAATAAATGGGGCACTGATGATGATGGTGATGATGATTCACTTATTAAACAAAAATGATTTTTGGGAGTATGATTTTTTTTAAAGTGTTTTGCTTTAAAAAAATTATTAAAATAATATTTTTTTATTTTTTAAATTATTTTAATATCATCATTTCAAAATAAATTTAAAATAATAAAAATAAATTTTAACCGATCTGTACAGTACTCCTAAATTGTGGTTTTGTTTTCTTCTTTACTGGAAAGTAATAATTACCGGTATCTTTATCATAACAGTGGTAAACAGGGTGGTGGGGATGATATGCTCCTCTGCCTGCGCTTGTGTTGTCTAATAGAGCGTGATACAACGCGCGAGATGGTGCATCGACCAGTGATCAATCTGATGTAATCGCTTTATTCTGGTTGTTACAGTTGTTCGATGAAAGGGTCTACAAAACGAGGGAGATTTGGACACGTAATGTTCCTCATGCCAACATCAATTGACTCTGCCTTTTGCAGAATATCTTAATGTTTGGTTACTGTATTGCAAGACACGTGTCTATCAAGTGACGTGGAGCTGAAGGTGCAAACGCCCCTCCGTTTTTGAGCACAGACATGTCTCCAGCGTTCCCACTTGCCTTTCCATTAAATTTTGCCGTCCTCGACCCAATTTTGGATAGGTATCCACCTTCCGAGTTTTATTGGCTGTTCGGGTGGGTGATTGTGATTTCTTGTGCTTTAGTATTATTATTATTATTTTTTTTTATCATTTAACTTCTGACCTTATATTATGAACAATTACTTTAATATTTTTAAATGTATTAAAGTATTTTTGAAATGTAAAAATAAAAAATGTTTCCGCATTCTAAAAGATAAATAGAGACATTAAAAAAAAAACTAAAATTGGAGTCAGGTATAGCTTCATAATTATCCTTTTCAAGTTGGAACAATTATAACGTTACGTGAGTTTTCGAATTTGATTCTTGTTCGAGCAAAAAACAAGATGCGTCCTTGTATTGATTTGTGATGCCGTGATTCATGTCATGAGGGAAAATAAATAGAAGGGAAGGAAGAGTTTTTTTTATTATTATTAATGTGGGTGTTTGGTCAGTTTATGTGTATCTTGATTAATCTCACGGATCCTGAAATTAACAATCATATAAATTTTCGGTAACTCTAAAACTTGTAAAACTTAAACTAGTAATTTTTAGAAAACAAATATAGAATTTGATCAATAAAATTACACTTTCAAATATTAATAAAAAAAAGAATTTTAGTTACGTGCGTGAATGCAAAACATCTCATATGATGGAATGTCCTCCATCATGCTCCCACGTGCCTATATATTATTATTATTATTATTATTATTATTATAAATATTTAAATTAATTCATGTGTACCATAATTAATTTTATAAATTTTAAAATTAACAATCATATAAGTTTTCAATAATATTATGGTTTGGGAGACTAATCTAATAACTTTTTAAAAATAAATTTAAAATCTAAACAATTAAAATAAATAATCGATATATCAGAATTCATGCTTACTTTTCTTTCATTCTCCGTGGCTCGTTGATTGTTGTAGCAAATCAATAACTTCTGACCCTATATTATGAACAAGAGGCGGTGTTATATGCTTTTTGAAGTTTTTTCTAAGTGTTTTTTCATAATTTTAATATGATAATATTAGAAAAATTATTTTTTTAATATATTTTTTATACACGAGATATTTTTATAAAATATAATGTACCATTACCGAACATCTTTTGACTGGCATCCTTGATTTTTCGAAACTCCATGACAATTAATGTATTTGAACTCCCAGAAATTGTTTACATTATTTATGTAAATGATGGTTTAACAAACCATTTGGTGCCGACCACCATGCACGGGACATGGGCACCGGAGAATTTCTGAGAAGGGACGGCCTCGATCTGTGATTTATATATTTGATTACATTTTTTTAAATCGATCTGCTTTCCTTGTCTAGATCTGCCAGAACTTCAGCTAATCGATCGAGATATGAAAAATTGATGCATCTTAGTGGATTGAGGTCTCATCTATAAAAATAAAAAGATATACTTTTTAAAATAAAATAGCATGTGCATGTACATTAATTTTTGAGAAAACGAGTTAAAACGTGACATACCATTAAAATAGGCCCGTCAATCAGACACTCCCTCTACATCCCAGTTTCAACGGCTCTCTCGAGATCAATTTTTAAACATATTTTTTTGATTAATTTTTCGAACCAGATAAAGATTTTAAAACAATAGCTTTAAATAAAAATATAAACTTTAATCTTTCGAAAACTTGATTCTTTATTGTTTTTTTTTTGGATCATTAAAGTCAGCTATTGCTTAAAGTTTAATATTTCTGTTTACTTTTCAAAACTAACGATTAGGATTATAAACTTTCACTATAAGTCCAGAGCAAAAAAAACTGGAAAGAATCGAACAAGATTTGGAGATGGATTACGACAATTGTGTAATTTGAAATTTGAAATCCCATCAACCCACAGTAATTATTCACACCAGCCCTTGAGAAGTAAAACAAGCTTCCAGACGTTATTAATTTGAGAGGTGTACCTTATTGGTAAGGTTTATTAATTTGAGAGGTGTACCTTATTGGTAAGGTTTTAAATTTACTTCGTAGAGATTATTAGTTCGAGTTTTATAAATTTTATAGTCATTGAAGACTTTCATGATCGTTAATTTTAGAATTT
>Ga0325405_1001484_pt1 | contig 23792 bp, 18 predicted proteins | sample PopdelMetagenome_21_FD_205663 | JGI IMG/M metagenome (GOLD analysis project Ga0325405, IMG submission 205663) | Populus deltoides microbial communities from Bellville, Georgia, United States - Xylem-Control-R2 | ecosystem: Host-associated > Plants > Phyllosphere > Stem > Wood/Secondary xylem...
AACAGGATTAAAGCAAAATAATTGTCCGTTGACGAACGTCTCCCATTCCCATTGCTGGATGAACTATCAAGAAATGGTAAAATTCACTGAACAAACGAAAAGTGAGGGTGTGTTTATACCGAACCAGGATCCAATGTAACCACCATGTTTTAATCTTATCCAAATATCCAAGCAGGACCTACCATTTACTTTTCACTGTTTACCCCTTTATGGAATGGGAATTGGGAAGACTCTTGTTCGCGTCAGAAGTTGTGCCTGGAAAGTTAATTTTGAGCTCTTTGCGGTAACTCATGTGCAGGTCAAATCTTCAAGGAGCTGGATTGGTGATCAAGTAGAGGTATTTCATTTTTTTTATTTTTTAAATTAAAATGAATATTCAGAACAATTTATTAAGTGTTTTTAAATATATAAAATCAATGTGAAGAATGTGACTTTATAATTGTTTAAGAATATGGTTCTAAGGATATTTTTATTTTTAACAAGAATAAAAGGCCTTTATGTGCTCCATATGTTTTGCTGTTCGTGCCCCCAGACAAAACTGAAACTAGACCCGCATGCTAACATCCTCCATATGTTTAGCTGTTTGTGCCCAAACAAAACTGAAACCAGACCCCCGCATGCTGACATCCATTTTACTGTGTTTTTTTACTAGTTATTTTTTTTATGTCTTAAAATTACTTTTAAAACATTTTAAATTTTTTTGTTTTTTTTACTTTAAATTAATATTTTTTTTATATTTTCAAATCATTTTAATACACTAATATTAAAAATAATTTTTTAAAAATAAAAAAATAATATTTTAATATATTTTTAAATAAAAAATAATTTAAAAAACAACCACAATCTCACATTCAATCAAATTAACCCACTTTCAATCAAGTTAACCGAGAACATCTTCTCTTAATTTACACAGAACAGGTGTCTGTGAGTACAGTAATTTCATTTTATTTTTTAAAGCAAAAGCCGTAGGATTTCCATGGAACCATATTAGGCTAACATCTATTTTACTGTTTTTTTTATTAGTAATTTGTTTTTATGTTTTAAAAGTGTTTTTAAAAAATTTAAAATTTTTTATTTTTTTTAAATTAATATTTTTTTAGTATTTTGAGATATTTTAATATGCTAATATCAAAAATAATTTTAAAAAATAAAAAAATTATTTTAATATATTTTTAAATAAAAAAATAATTTAAAAAATAACTACAATCGATTTACGCAGAACAGGTGTATGTGAGTACAGTAATTTCATTTTATTTTTTAAAGCAAAAACAGTAGGATTTCCATGGAACCATATTACAACAAAGCAATGATTTTCATAATGATGGACGCAGGACTCGATGGACAGCATCGTCCTCAATATGCAGCAAGGTGGAGTCATAATCTTTTGTTTCTCTTCCAAAACTCACAAGGGATTCCTTATTTTCAATTATTCAGTTCGCTCGTGAATCAATGATCGCTTGGCCGAATCGAAAACAACACATTGTTCGAAGTTGCTCGCTGTCAAAATAAGGTAACTTGTGACAAATGCAAGAGGACCGTCTGCATGTTTTTCAAAATTCTTGATTTATTTTAATAATTTCATATTTTTAATGTATTTTTACTTTAAAAAACAACCCCCCTAGCTATAATCTCAGATCTACTAACCATGTTTTTTCCAGGAAAATATTGAAAACAAATATTTTCCATTGCCGTGCTCTAGTGGTGGTGTTCAACTTGGTACATTATCTTTCCCGTTGGTGGAGGAGGGGAAGAAGAGAGTTAAAAAGCCAAAAAGCATGGATGAGAGTCGTCAAATAAACAGTAAGCACATGATGAAAAAGTGAGGAGGAACATGATGGACTATAATTACAGACAACCCCACCTTGTCAAAATAATTGTCTAACAACTCCCAACTACTCCAAAATTACAATAAACAGCTACAAATTACTATATAATAATAATAATAAAAAAAAAAAGTGTTCTCTCTGAGTCCCTTAATTTCACCTAGTCTTGAGTGGAAGCCAGCCCTCCCCTACTTGTGGGCATTTTTACATTCAATATCCCGTTGGAAACTCGCACACTCCAAACTCTGCAAAAAAGACGAAAACATCCTCCATGTTAGTATATACAGTATAATAGTGTATGAAGCTATAAGCGAGGGTATCAGCAAAGGAGCAAAGGCCACAATTTTTTTACACTCAAAACTCAAATGTCACCATTCCTTTAGACAGATTTTACCGTCAATAGCCTAGTAATTACCCTGGTTGATGTTAAAACAGACCACTTAATGCCGCCTCGGTAACAAACACCGACCCTCCACGGTTAAAAACAAAGCTCCAATTATTGACTAAAGATTTACGGAGGTCAGAAATGGGGTCCATGGTCTACCTCAGTCACGTGGTTTCTTTTCTTTACCCTTTCTCTGACCTGGCTGGCACCAATAGTCCATCCTTTGTGGACCAGCACTAACTTACACACGGTGGCCGCAACCACAGTACCCCCTCCCCACCCCCACGCTGGAGCATGTTATCAAGTTTGGGCACTCGTTTTCTAAATTAAGCCTACCATGCGCATGTTAGCAAGCAATAACGAAAATAAGCAAGATAAAGAAGAGATGAGGCTAAAATACGCACTGGGTTCTTGGGTGACAACAAAAGCTGCTCCTCCGAAATAACAGTCCCCCATCCCACGTCCTTTCTTCTGATAATAACTGTTGAAAGCAAACGAAGAGTGGGCCACCAGAGTGTTAGGACTATAACACGTTGCATCAGGCTGGATCGGACGGCAATCAGCACCTCCCTCACCACAAGCGAAGTCCAGAGCCGCCTGTAGCTTTTCTTTTCCCGCATCAGGATTCGCGACGCACCACGTGTTCCCTGTAGTGCTCTTGGAAACACCTCCACGAACAGGAGCTGAAACCTGTTGACCGCCGGAGACCGGAGAACGGCTAGGAGCCTTGTAATTCTTGAGCCCCTCCACAGTAAATGGGATATCATACACCTTCTGCTGGTCGGGGTAAAAAAGCCCATAATTTCTTTCCGATGTGGGCCCATCCTTCTCGTTTTCGTTGAAGAGAGCGAAGAGATATACGGTTAGATCTGCCTGTGGTTTTAAAGGGGTCCCACCACCAGTGAGAATCCTGCGGACGAGATTGCCGTTGTAAGCAGCTGCATTTTCCACGCTGGCACCAACCTCATTCTCGTCGCCTTTGGAGGGCCACCCTGTCTCGGTGACAACCATTTTGACGTCGTCATACTTCAAAGCAGACAACGCTGCAAAAACGGCGTCGATTTGGGCATCAAAGAGATTAAAGTATTTTAACCCGTTACCCGAATCCACAACACCCGGGTTTTCTCTAAACAAAGCGTAATCTAATGAAATGACATCAGAGTTGGACTCGTAGGCGAAAAACGGGTAGGCATTGACCATGAGGTAGGACCCGGTTTGACGGAGGAAATCCAACATGGGCTTGAAAACTGGTTCGATCAATTCGGGTCGGAATGATCCGGCAGAAGATGGGTAAGAGGATTGAAGAGCGCTTAAAGCTATAGGAGAAGAGACTTTAATGGAAGAGTGGAGGTTAAACTTGACCAAAGCTTGATGAATATTTTTCATGGCTGGAATGAGGAACTTGGTGGTGTTATGAGGGTCAACGAAAACTTCATTACCAACGGCAATGGATTCGATTTGAGTAGAAGGGTGGTAAGCAACGATGTTTTTCTGTACCCAAGAGCGGGCAAAGTTAGGGTACTTAGCAGCAGAGTAAAGAAGTTGGTTTGGTAAATCGACAGTAACTTTTATACCGGAACCAGACAAGGCTTTGAGCACAGCAGGATCAGTGTCGTAAACCTTGACACGCTCTAAACCTTGAGATTTAACGAGGTTCACCACTTTCACAGCTGATGGCAAGTTGTTTGCTATTCTTCCATAGTTCACCCCGACTGATCCCGCATCTGCAAAACGAACAGCACATTGTCAAAAAAAAATAAAAGAAGAGACGAAACCAACAAAATAGACACAGCATTAGTTACTCATACCTGCAAAAGCGACAATGCAAAGAAGTAAGAGAAAGCAGGGGAGGAAGTTAGGATCCATGCTCTTGTTCTTAGGGAAGCAGAGCAAGCAAGAGAGAGGGAGTGTTATAATAGAAATGGTACGTGGGAGATTGAGAGGGTTTGAAGGTAGAGTATAAAAAGAGAAGGAGAAGAGGGAGGGTGCGTTGAGGAGACCTAGGTGGTGGGGTGGGTCCCAATTTCCTGCCAATTTACAAGAACAAGAGGCAGAGAATCGAGAGAGAGGAGGGAGAGAGATGCAGCCGCTGCACGCACCACGATCCAGGCTACACTACTGACTTCACTACCCACGTGGCCCCACAACTCACATGGGCCCACACAAAAACTCGACCGTTCTATTATCAACAGAAAAGCTAAAGAAAATAAAAAGATCGTGTCCGTTTAAGACGGCTAAGGTTCATCGTTCACGATGTGGTCTTGCCCTGTGTTTTCTTCACGTGTCGTTCAGAGAGCTGGATGTTGAAATTGAGAAGACAAGAGGGTGACGCTCATTGATGATGATGGTGGTGTGCTGCACTGGATGAGGGAACTCAGAAGATACTGCTATGTTTTTTTTTTTTGGCATAAAAAGATACTGCTATGTTTCTTTGCTTTTATGAACGTTGGGTTTGGGGAAAAAACAAAGTTGTGATTAACGGGAAAATCAAAAGAAATTGGGTCAGTAATAATGATGTAAACAGGAAATTGAGTAGGTCCGGTAATCAAAGTCAAATCCAAACACTAGTTAACAACGTTCAGTTTCTTCCTGCGGCCAGGTTAATTCTTTTTTATAGTGTAAATAACGATATTAAAACGCTGTTATTATATTTTAAAGAATAAATAAATTAATGAAAAAAAACTAAAAAAATAATAATTGTCAAACCCTAAAAATCAAACTTTGAAAGAATAAAATCAAGAAATAAAATATTAAAAAATAAAGCACCAATAAAATTACGAAAGGTTGTCAAAACCAGCAAAAAAATATCATGCGGAAAGGATAATTCAATAAAAATAAAAATATATATAAAAAAACAAAGTTTAATTTTTTTAAAAAATCGAATTTTGAAGGATAAAATAAAAAAATAACTTCTAAAAAAACTCGAGCTACTCGGATGAACTTTTCATCTAAATTATGAGATAGGGATAACTTAATTGAAAAGAAAATTAAAGAAAATAACAAAGTTTATTTTTAAAACAAACAATTTCAAATGATATAATTGGAAAAGAAAAAGACGTCAAACCATAATAACTTTTCAAACTCATGACTCGACCCAACGGGTTGACCTGTGTCCTAGGTGATCCTTGGTTTAGACCGGCTCGAGTTTCAAAAACAATTTTATAGAGAATTGATCCAATGTAAAAATTAGAGAAGGGAGATTCATAACCTTCTTACTGAGGATTCTAACGAGTTTTTATAGCTCATCCTTTCTTTTGTCAAAGAGAAAAAAAATTCTCTCTAACTTGATAAAGGATAAAATATCTCTGCTTGATTAAAGGGAGAATATCTTTGTATGCTTAGGCTCAGCGTTTGGTTGAGCCTTAGAGAGATGGGTATGACAGATCACCAGATCCATATATGATTGGTCTCAGCACTTGGTTGTGCCCATGTGAGCTAGGTGTGGTAGATCATCAAACTCATTCATGCCTAAGTTCAGCGAGAGCTGGGTCTAGTAGATTGCAGAACCGTATATATATGTGTTGAGCATTGATAGATCGTCAGACTCATACATGATTAGGCTCAGACATTTGGTTGAGCCTAAGAGAGCTGGATCTAGCAGATCGCTAGACCCATATGTATAGAGACTCAGCGTTTGGTTGAACCTAAAAATATTGGGCTATCACCTAGTTTTTGGTTTCTCTAAATGAGAATACAAAACAAAAATAAAATATATCAATCTATTAGTAGCCCCTCAAGTCTTTGTTTATTTATTACATAAATATTAAGAAGGTTATTAGTAGTAAATAAGAGCCCCTTTTACTTTCTTCGTAAGATTTGTCTGTCCTATAGAGAATTGTTGGGATTCCTCGTAGTTAGATGACTCATTTCTATTTTAAAGAAGTGTCTCTTGGGAAGCAAAATGATGGCATGCATTTAATGCAATAATTGAGTGGATTTTTAGAGATTTTAGATTGTATGAAAAAGCACTCATCTAACGGTAAGGGTAGAAAGATGTTCCTTTATAACCCTAGTCGTTCTTGCATTTGTCTTTTCTTTTACTTTTTGTAATATTTAAAAAACCATTATGTTAAAGATCCTGAACTATTTTAGTTCTAATATTAGGAGACAAACTTATTAATAAAGTATTCTTCACTGTCAACTTCTTTCCTTCCCCACTTTATACCAAAATACACGAAAAAAAAATCAAAATTGTTTCTAAAAAGAGGTGTTACTACCCTTGAAAAGGAGTTTAGGTTCCAACCTGAGGCTAAAAGAAGTGACAGGGGGTAAGGGTCCATCAGACTAGGCCACATAACTAGAAGAAGTGACACCTCGGTATCCATATCTAACTAGAGGAAAATAGCTCTCCTCGCTAAAGTCCTTTTCCTGTCAGTGTCTTCAAAATTTGTTATCATTTGGTTGTTGGCACATTGTGGCATTGATATACGTTGGTTTTTTTTTTTACCTTTTCCAACATACCCACATAAACCATAAAAGGGACTATATGTGGGAAGCTTACACATGTAAAAAAATAGAGGTGAAGATGGCTAATACTGCGGTACAACAGGTTAATCAACCCTATAGGTGAAATGCAATAAATCTAAAGTTATTCTTATTATTGAAGAGTTCCCCCCCTAATGTAAACTATAAGCCTCATTTGAGATTGGATAAAGAGAAAACATATGATTTGTTGGCCTCAACTTTAATATAGCATGAAATCAATAAGATGGCTAAAAGATATTATCTAATTGTTTTGCAAAGTATACCCCTTACATATTATTTTTTCGCTTTATTGCCAAGTTGATTAATGACTTCTTATTCTTATATGCAGGGCTAACAACAGAAAGAGATACAGAAAATTCAGCAAGGTTTGCAGAAGAGAGTTCACCAAAGAAGTCTTCATCTCTTGTTATGGTTGAAGGTAGGGCTGACAAAGTGATGGAGAATTACCCCATCATTGTTGATAAAGTCTCTATTCCTAAGAAAACAATAGCGGGAGTTAGAACTCCCATAAAAAAATAAAGTTGAGGTTAGTTGTACTCCCCCAACTAAGGGTTAAATAGATTTCATTCCCTCTAAAGTGTTCACAAGTGTTGCCGCCCACTTTAAAAGGATGTGGGTCTCCATCCCAGTAGAGCTTGGTTTTTCAACTTCGATTGTAAAGGTTTCTATGGTAGCATTTCTTCTGCCTTAATTTATAAACTTTCTTACAGAGGCTGCAACAGCTAGGCCTTTTATTTGGATTGTTCCTGAGGGAGTTGAGTTTGAGGATGCTTTGGCTGAGCTAGGTAGCCCGAGCTCCTTTTAATTTCCTCATCTTGACTAATGAGGAAAGGTAGCTTATGGAAGCTATTATTGGTAAAAGGTTATATAATCATCATTTAACCATAACTGGTCAAATTTCGTTTAATGTAAAGAACCTTCTCATTCACCTTTTGTTTAGTTCTATAACTATTATTCCTAACATTTATTTCTTGACAGATCTTTATGATGTGCGTCCATTCTAGAAGGCATTGGGTGGTCGAGAGGAATTATATAAGGGAGGTTATTTCTACTAATAGGGCAAACCAAACTATCTTCGAGCATTCAAAGAAGGAAAACAATTATTGTAGAGGTTAATTGAAGAGCCTTGGAATGGCTTATTCAACCCTGATGGAACAAATACGAGACATTGTTCTTCAGTTGGGCTATAATGACAAATTTTTTCTCATCGTCTATAACCAAATGGATTCCCTAAAACGGAAGATTCTTGAGTCAAAGACCATCTAAGATGGTTTAAAAGTTGAGCTTTTTACTGTTAGGAAATAAGCCTAGAGTTTTTGGACTCAATTGAAGGCTTTGAGAAACTCTCTTAGAGAGTTTTTTAAAAAAAAATTGAGGGGTCTATGACTTTGATAGAAATTGTTGGAGACAAGATATTTTTTACAATATCTAATTTGCATTTCTTCAATCAATCAAGGGGAGTGTGAGTGGATTTTAATGTTGCCTTCAACCTAGTCTTGGTGCCTGACATCGCGGATGTATTCCCAATTGGGGTTGTTGCTACCCAACATGGAGAGGAGCTTGAGCTAGATATTTAAGGCTTATTTCCCTCTTTTCCCTTATCAATGTACACACCCCTTATTTTAAAGGGTTTATTTATATGATATTTTTATTTTTTAATATTTTGATTCTTATTTATTTCTCTATTTACTAGTGTGTATAGATCTCATGCCTATAGTAAACATTCCACACAGGGTTTAAGACCTTTAAAAAAACTTTGAAATTTTATATGGATCGAACGTCTGCACATATAAAAATATTTATCAAATTTGAACTTGTATAGGTCCAACACCCATATTAAAAATTCTATACAAGTCCATAAACCTTTATGAAATTGTGAAAATTTGTGGGGGTCTAATGCTCGCATAAAAGAAAATATTTAACAAATTTGAACTTTAAATTGTCTAGCTTTAATCAAGATTTAGAAGGGATCTACCCCCTACCTAGAATCAAGAAAAAATCTTGGTTTCATTTATATTCCTGTCAACCTAGATGAATCTGTAGTGGATTGTTAAAAAATTGTTAGATAGGAGGTTAGGAGGTGGGGATTGAGGTTGTTATCCTTTGGTAAAACATCATTGTGGAGGTAGTTTAGCTCATCCTTTGATGGAGATGAGGTTGTTACATTGGAGAGGTGTCGTGTCAATCTCATCCTTAAAGAGTTATTCAATCGCATTAAGGAGGCTTCCAATCCATCCTTTCTAAGGTAATTTATGCAATCGTTTTAACAAAACTAACTCGATCCCTTCCAAGGTAAATTGCGTAATCGCACTAGGTAGACTGAGTCCATCTTATCTTTTAAAGGTTGTGAATTCGTTGCTTTGGAGAGGTGTCATGCCAATCTCATTCTTGAAGAGTTATGTAATCGTATTATGGAGGCTTTAGATCCATCCCTTCCAATGTAATTTATGCATTCGCATTAGGAAGACCGAGTTAATCTCTTCTAAAGTAAATTATGTAATCATATTAGGGAGACTTAGTCTATCTCATCGTTGAAAGGTTGTGAGGCTGATACCCTAGAGAGGAATCGTGTCAATCTCATCCTTGAAGAGTTGTGCAATTAAAGAACTTCAAATTCATCCCTTCTAAGGTAATTTATGCAATCACACTAGAAAGACTGAGTCGATCACATCTAAAGTAAATTGTGCAATCGCACCAGGAAAATTGATTCCATATCATTCATGAAAGGTTGTGAGGTTGCCCTAGATATCACTTAAAGAGAAGAAGACATCATTACTATGAATAATTTAATTCATATATAAAAAACTTACATTCTTAATCATTGACCATGGTATATTTTTATTGCTTTTTGGGGCATAATCTTCTTGACAACATTTTTATTGAGGTCATAATCTTATCTCCCAAAGAGGAGAGAGTAGAGTTTTTTTAGTAGATGTCTTCTAAATAGTTGACAAACAAATTTCATATATTTTACGGTTTGACCCAACATTCACTTGTATTTGAAAGCTTTCCAAAATCTCAAGGCTTCAACTGTATTCATAAATATGCAAATGCGTAGCCCAAATTTGGTCGCCTCAATAAGCCCATAAGTAAGTATAAAAACCATATTGACCTAGGGCATTCAAATTATTTTATAGCATTTCCTTCTTATTAAAGAGTCGTTGAAGCTTTAATATAACAAAAGTGTCTACATCTGTAAAAAGGTCTGTGATACATACCATTCCAGGAGTGTTTTAATTTCTTGCCATTGATGGTGATTGGGGACATCGATAAACTAGTTTTAGAAGAATTATCAATGGCTTTTTTATTTATTTCCTATGAAAAATTATCAATAGTTTTAGAAGAACAAGGTTTAGATATTGGATAATTGGTTAATCTCTTAATTCAAGCAACCCCATTCATTCTCCCTTGTCAAAATGGCTGGTGGTTAGTGCTTGATACCTGTAAAAGATCATCTTGTGAGCTTAGAGACTCTTTGATGCTTAAGTAAGTATTTTTTTCAGAGAAAATATCATGATGTTTGAGAGGATACTCTAAAAATAAATATGCTATGGAGAAGGGAGATTCAAAACCTCTTTTATAAGAATTTCAATGTGTAACATCTCCGCTATACCAGGATAAAAGCAACAATCTCATGTCAACCGAAAACAGAGTAATTTTATATATATATATATATATATATATATATATATATATATATGGTCTTCGTATTAACATCTACTGAAATTTCAACAAGGTCCCCCTTATACCGGAAGGTTCCAAGTTATCGACATGTAACATGTTTACACTTCTAGTAACTCGCGTCTCATAACTCAATCCCGACCCAATCAACTCGGTTTTCAATTCTACAAATATTATCACACCGACCAACCACAATATTTATGATACACATTATATAACAAAATATTATTGTGGATGGATTCAATTATACAAGCATTTTCATGTTTACAAAATATAAAGGTATACTCCCTAGAACCTAGATTACAATAATGGAAACATAAGTTAGGATCTACTCCTATCGTGCATACGATGATCCTGAAATAAAATGCATATTATTGAAATGTGAATATCACAATAAATATAACAACATAAATATCTAACAATTTAAAAAGGATAACATGCATTCATCTTTTGTTCACTTCTCCCTTCTGGTTTTTCATTAGAATCTCTTCCTTATTCAACTATTAATAATCGTTCCCTCTTCCATCATCAACCTTCATTTCCAACTTTATAAGATCAACCATGATTATTTTTGCATAACACATTACCGATACTAATTTCACTGGTATCATCATCATCACCCCGTAGTAGTCGATGCAAGGTCATCCCCTTATCCGGGATCCTAACATACACTAAATGTATGCTAGTCATTACATGGTGATCCCTCGCCCGAGATCCTAACATACACTAAATGTATGCTAGTCAATACCTGCTTGATCCCCTTACCCGGGATCCTAACATACACTAAATGTATGCTAGTCAATACCTGCTTGATCCCCTTACCCGGGATCCTAACATACACTAAATGTATGTTAGTTCATGCCTCAAATCACACTTTTCATATTTCTTTTGTCAACGATGATTTCACTACTCGGCAATTCACACAACAACCTTTCACCATAATTACACATACATTCAGTAATTCACATTTCACATTGGTAATATATATTAAATCATGGAATTTAACTTAGAAAGTACAGGTGCGATTCACCTACCTGCAATAGAAGCTCTATTCGTGCTCCTCTGCTGCTGCTGTTGCACCACACCTGTGGTCCCTCCTGCAAATCACAGGTTTATCTCATAAATTTTCCTCACCCAAGATATGTTTTATAGTAACCATATCAACAATCAATAAATCTTTCTTTCAGTTATTTCTCAATATTTTATATTTTTTTTTCATTTCACCCATTAATATTGTCGTTATTTGTCCAACTATAATTATCATTCCTTTCTTTAGATTTAGACTATTACTGTCCAACTATTATTGTCTAGACATTTGAACTGTTACTATCCAGCTTCTCCTCAGATGTTTAATTGTATCTAGAGTTATAGAACTCCGTTTCAAACGAGATTACTCTCGTTGGAAGCTAAGACATAAGGCTATAAGTTTTCTAGAAGGAAGGAGAACCCAGATCTGCCTCCAAGGCAGTTACAATTGTTTATCAACGAACCAGACCTATTACCCTATAGGGTCTGTTGTGACCCAATCTTAGTTGGTGACCTATAACTGGAGTTCTATAACTCCAAATTGAGCAAGACCAATTTTCTTAGTTAGTTGACATCTAAAACTACAATTTATATAAGGAACCTGATCCTAATTCCTTCATCCTCCTACCCAAAATCCCTTTGAAAGTGAAGAGACGAAACTGTCCAGATTCGTCAACCTTAATACACACAACACCTGAAGTTATTTAATTTAGCGACTCATATATTTTCCTTAAATTCAAGTCTAAGAACCCTAACTATAATTCAACATCTAGATATCAATTTATAATCGACTTTGAAATAACTTACAAAACCATGTTTAGAACACCTTACCCGGTACGAATCAATGTTTCGATCTTCAACTCCCTCTTTTTCTTTCTAATGACAGTTGGCCTTCCCCTCTTCTCTTCTTGTTCAAATTTTCTTGTTAATCCCTTGCCCACCAGTGTTTATTCTATGAATAACCCTTAATATTGGATGAGTTCTTGAAATTTTTTGTGTTTCTCTCTTGATTTGTAAAAAAAATAGATACAAAACTCCCTCTTTTCTTTCTTTATGATAGCTGCAGATCTTTATTTATTTATTTATTTATTTATTTATTTATTATTTTCATTTAGACCCTATTTTCTTTAAGTGTATACGTTTTGCCCCCACTTCTTTTTAGTTTAGTTTAGTTTATTTTTTTTAATTTAATCCATCCTTAATTTTTCTCGAGATTTACACAATGTGTCTTTATAATCCAACCTCTCCTCTCACTTGTAAAAAACAAAAAAACTCTTTGACTTGTCTAGAGGGAAAATATCTCTTACTTGATCAGAAAGAAAATATCTGTATACGCATGTGCTCAACGTTTGACTGAGCTCAGGTGAATTGGGTCTGACAAATTGCCAGACCCATATATGTATAGGCTCAGTGCTTGACTAAGCCTGGGTGAGTCGGGTATGACAGATCATCAGACCCATTTATTCTTGGGCTTAGCGCTTGGCTGAGACCAAGTAGGCTAGGTTTGCTAGATCACCAGACCCATACATGATTAGGCTCGGCGCTTGGCTAAGCCTTGAAGAGTTAGGTCTAATAGATCACTAGAGCCATATGTATATGGGCCTAATGCTTTGTTGAGAATAAGGATGTTAGGTTATTACCTAATTTCTAGTTTCTTTAAATGAGAATCCAAAATAAAAATAAAATATGTTAATCCATCAATAGTTTAATAGTGATTGTTGATCCAAATTTTTGGAGATGACATTTAAGTTAGTGCTCCATGAATCAATTTTTAAAGTAATATTGAAAAAGAACAATTTATTAATTTTAAAGGAGAGGGATTATAGACATTAAGTATATCTCTGTCTGGGGATGTTAAAGGAAGTTAGAGAACAACTTTTTTTGTACGTGCAAGGCTTGGACTACGGATATAGAGGGAGAACATGGGTATGAGAGCTAAGAATTCCACTCGTAGTTTTTAGTTTTTAAAGAGTCAAGGACAAGGCTGTATATTAAGTGATTGGAGGATGGACCAATGAAAAGACTAAGATTATCCAAACATGTACAAAACTAGTATAAGAAATGTGAAAAACACTTTTCATCTCAAAAGAAGTGGTTAAAAGCAAGAAAGTTCGATACAAATACACCTAAAGATTCATTGATAATGAGTCGAATGTAATATGATCTTTTAGTGGTAACTATTATTATAGGATGAAAATATAAAGAGTAGGTAGAGAAAAATTATATTTTGACCATTAAAAAATTAAAAATATATTTTTTTTCATTTTCAAAATACATTTATAAAAATGTATATTTTCTCCCCAAAAACTATTTTTTTAATTAGTATCTTTCATGTTTTTTTAATCCTGTTTATACATATCTCTTTTAATTGTAATTTTTAACATAACTTAAGCATCATAGAATATTTCCTTACAAGGCATGTCATGAGCGCATCTAGGGATCTTAAGTTTGCAAAAAGCAAAATACATTTCATCCCTTACACAAAAATATATGTGTGATTGCATCCTTGAAACTGAATATTGAATGTGTTATAGAGTGAGGGTTAATCCTCCATTATGTAACAAAACCAATTAGATCTCTCTTAATTAAGACAATAAAAGGTTTTTAAGTAAAGACTTATAATCATCAAAGATATGATTATAGTTGATTGCAATCAATATTCAAGTTATGAGAGAATTACGAATTTGTTTTTGTATTTTTAAAAAATAAAATTTTAGTCTCCTTAATTAAAAATATTTCATTTTCAATCCTTATATTTTTTTATATTTGCTTATAACTTAGTTATTTTTTTAATTTTCAATACTACAGTCTAATTTATGCTTTTCCACGTCAAATTGAAATGGTAACAATATGTTAGTGAGTTAATAGTTAAAAGTTGTCAAAAAACTAACTTATAATTCTGCAAACTAGAGAGATTAAAGTATCAGTTTCTTAAGAAAACATGAACAAACTTGAGATTTTCTATTTAGTCATTACAATAGTGTTTTTGGTTATTGTTATGAGACAAAAAAGACAGAGGAAACAAGATAAGAAAAAAAATAGAGATAAAATTGTGTTTAATAATGGTATAGAAGACAAAGTGATTATCTCTCTACCCTGTTTGGTTTTCATGGACAAGACATTATAAAATATGAAAAACTCTATTTTACTCTTAATATGTATTATTGTCATATTTGCATATTAAAAAAAATAGATATTATTTTTCTTACATCAGTTTATATTGAGTGTTGAAATTAATAATACTATAATAATTATGGTTATAAAACCATAACTAACTTGATTGGTTGACTTGGAAATGGGTCGGCCTAGGGCCTAAACTGGTTAAAGTTTAAGAAAAAATAGAGAAAGAATTGACTCAATCTGACCTAGTCAAAAACCTGGGTTGATATAGTATAAAACACGGGCCAAAAACCGTTGATTGTTTTTTGAAAATTTCTTTTGGTTAAAACAAGATTGCTTAGATTATTTTTATATTTTTTTCATCAACCAAGTTGACCCTCTTGACCTATAAAGTGAACATTGTCATTAATTTACTCTCAAACCTAGTTTTAAAACTATAATAATAACCAATTTTATCCATACATTGACTCAGGCTAACCTAAATTGATCATCCCGTCCCATGACTCGAGCCTTATCCCAGTCAACCCCTGAGTCGGGTTTTAAAAATATGATAATAACAACTTTTATCCTTATTTAACTTGAGTCAACTCGAGTTCCTCTAATCCGTGATCTTGATCTTTCCTCAGGTTGACCTTCGAATTAAGTTTTAAAATTATTATAACAATTATTTGTATTCTTATGTTAACATGGGTTGACCCTCCCGTCATATGACCCGAGTCTTTCCCCTGATCAATCGTTGAATCAGGTTTTAAAAATATAATAATAACCATTTTGATTTCTATATTGACTCGGGTCAACCCGAGTCAACCTGACCCGTGACTCGAGTTTTGTCTTGGCTCAAACCTTGTGTTGGTTTCTAAAAAATTTAGTAATAATATTTTTATTTTTAAATATCTTAGTTGAATAATTTTAAAATTGAAAGTTTTTACATGGAAATTTTAGAAATTAAAAATAATAAATATTATCTCTACAGATAATTTTTTTTGTGTATTTTATTTTAAAAGTATAAAAATTTATTTTAAAATTATTTCAAAAATAATTTTTTTATTTTTATTTTTTCAATTAAATATATTTTTATCTTATTCTCTTGATAACAATAGAATCCAAAGTAACACATCTAATTTATAGTACGTACGGATTCAGCAATTGGGCATGCTCACCAGTCACCAGCAGTCACCAACAATGGGCCTTACAGCTTTGTCCATTACCGAATGGGCCTCTAACCAATCTCCCTTAGTAAATTGCCATGGTTATCAGGTGTACTCTAGTCTACCCAGTCCTTCCACAATTCCATTCCTTACTGGACAGAATCCGAACTGTCAAAAAGAATTAATAAAATCAGAACACCAAACCAATCAGCCATCGACACATACTCTTAAAGAATTGACCACTGAGTTTCAGAGAAAGTCGTCGGGAGCAGAATAAAATAAAGTGAACATAAATAAATAAATATTACAAACACTTAGACAGTCGCAGCGAAGGTGAGGAAAAGAAACCCTGATTTCTTGTCTTTTCCTACTTGAAGAAAAAGAAGAGAGCGAGAGGGAGAAGAGAAAATGTCTGGGGTGACAGGTCAGCCGCAAGAGGAAGATAAGAAGCCCAACGATCAGTCTGCTCACATCAACCTAAAAGTGAAAGGCCAGGTATCTTTTTGTGTTTGGTTGATGTTGTGATTTTTCTTTGTTATGGGGGTTTGTTTCCTTTTCATCCTTACATATATGTGGTTTTAGTTTTTCTCTCGCAATGTTTTTATCGATCTGTTAAGTTTTAGCTTTGCGCTTAGGTTGTTTGACAGTGTTTTGTTTGGAGTTTCTGTTATTTATTTATTGTTTTGGAATTTGTTTTGCGGCTTTTTGCTACTGCAAAACTCATATGGGTTTATTGGTTTGTGAATGTGTTTATTGTGTCCATGAAAATAAAGGGGTTGTGGGTTTTCAGTACTTGTGTAGTGTTTGGAGAATGATAGTGATCTTCAGAATCTCTTTGAGGTATAAATTGTTTCAGTTTTTATTAAGTGATCTGCTTCTTTGTAATATTTTGAGTTCTTGATTAAAAATGGGTTATGTTTAGGGAAAACTCCCATGAAACTCCACGTCGTCGTGCCACTGTTATTTTGGCTTCTTTAGGACAGTTTGGCAGGGGTTAAAACGGTTTGGATAAGAATAAGAATGCAATTAGTCTTATGTGAACAGAAATTGTGTTGGAGAAAATCCATGCGTGTCAGACGAGTGGAAGAATTTGAGAAAGTTATGCTTTTAGTAGTTGCTCATCTTGTGTATCTTGGTCATTGCCCCTGTGAATCGTGGTTGTTTTCGTAGATTGGGGAACTTTGTTGCTGAACCCTTCAAAATGCTGAATTACAAGTTTCAAGTTGCGTCTTTAATTGAATTTTCATCCTGGGATCGTTCATACTTGTCTTTTTTTTTTTTTTATGATATGAGTTATTAGAAGTTTGTTATCTGTATGGATGTTATAAGAGTCCTATTTTCAAGAACATGCTGGTTAAAGTCTTTTTTTACTATGATTGTAGGATGGAAATGAAGTATTTTTCAGGATCAAAAGAAGCACACAATTGAAGAAGCTGATGAATGCCTATTGTGATCGCCAGTCTGTTGAGTTCAACTCAATTGCCTTCTTGTTTGATGGTCGTCGTCTCCGTGGAGAGCAAACTCCTGATGAGGTATCTCTCTCCATGCTTGTGCATGCACACAGTCGCTCATGCGTTGATAAATAAAAGCATGGATTATAGATAGCAAGTTAAAGTTAATGCATATATTGATTTTCATCTTTTTCTTTATGCAGCTGGACATGGAAGATGGGGATGAGATCGATGCTATGCTGCACCAAACTGGTGGTGCTATGAAAACAAGTAATTAAAAGCTGATGGAAAGATAATCTATCTAGTGGATGTAGGTGGCAATAGGTTCTTAGGATTGTTTGTAATGAACATCGATACACTGGTCTTGTTTTGGTATAAAAGCTCTCACCAAGAGCTTTGACAGTAACTGTGCTATCTGCTAGGATTTGGATTTGCAATGTTTCAGTTTGCTGGGATATGGCTCCTCTCTCATTCCTTGCTCTCCCCTCCATTTACTTCTCCATGTGTTATTTATTGTGTTGGTTGAGGGTGCTATCAGAGGGAATGTTTTATCTGACCTCCTTGATTGTATAGTTAAGTAGATCGAAACTAATCACATTGTGGCTTGGGGGATTTCTTTCGGTGGGGATTGAGCTACATAAAAAAAAGTCTCCCACCCCATCAACGTTTTCGAATTCGAATGAACTTGATTTCGGAACTCTGAATTTGTATTTTTCAAGTCCTGTAAGTCACACCAGGAAGACGGGCATGGGAAAAACAACCTCTCACCCGTTGAAATACTCTGCTTGGATGTCGAAAGTTTTTGACCCAACGCAGACTGTGCTCTAAGAACATCTAAATTCGGGATTCGTGCAGAAGGAAACGTTACAACAGAATCCACTCTTGCAGTAGCAATCATTAGCATATCTCAGCTGCACCTGTAAATGGTCTGAAGCCTGAGCATATAGTGAGGCAAGGAGTGAACGGATAGTTTCCTTTTCTGGTCTCTTGTTTTAACAAAAATCTTAGTACGTTCACTTTCCCAGCCTCTAGGATCCATGATAAGTTTGCTGAGATGGAGACGCAGTGCATTCCCATTACAAGAATTTGTTTCAACATAATCAACAGAGACACCAAGTCACGAACTGTTGCCAGTTACATCGTGTCATCTCTATTAACCTTATTAGACTGAATCTTGATCACGTCTGAGATGGGGGAGAGAGTCTCATTCTGCGGTACTCCGTCAACACTCAGAGGGAACCTTACAGCTTAAAAAAGCTTTTTGATATTTGATAACTGTACAAGCTGTCTATACATGCTATTTACATCTAATTGGAGAGCATGAAAAAGAAATTCATACAACACGAAACAAACAAAAGAATAAAGCTCTTTCTATGATACTTCTGTAACTAATTGCAGAATATGCTGCCCTGTTTAAACCATTTTGGTTTTAGCAGTTAGTTTTTTTTTTGTCGTCAAATATATTTTGCAGCGGAAAACTGGCTCTGCATCCATTTGTATAGTTTCCTTAGGACCCCAAAAAACTTGCTCAGCTTCATCTGATGTGAATTTTCCTACTCCCTTCAGACTGCAAAATCAGAAGCAACTGTCAGGCTAAAAAATATGCAATTAGGTAGCTGAATCTAAAGCAGAGAACTGAAGTCTAGACGTTGACACACATTATAAGAAGTGCCGATTTTTTTCCACCAGTGATGTGGAGAGACTACTAAGACAATTACTAACACTAGTTGCATCTAGCCATTGATGTCTCAGGTATAAACCGCAGTAGCTCCTGGAAATCTCAAATAATCCCTACTGATTTCCTCTTCTATTTCTATAAACTTTTTTTCTTTCCTCTTTCTAAAATCACATCTTTTATGTAACAAATCTATCATCGGTTGTTAGATCCATAACATCAGAAAGCATTTTGACAACTTACCACCAGACTTCGAGTCTCGGGTGTCACCCTACTGTTCCTATAATCCGATGGTTGTGACCTTGGCGCCTGGCCAAGTAATCTCTGGATGAAATCCTGTATGTGATTATAAATGCTGTACACCAGCACATCAGAAAAGAAAAATATAGTAAGAAGCAGAGTTTATCAATTAATCTGTAGGCTAGAAAGCAATGAATGAAAAATTCAACGATAATTCCAACACAGCAATTAGAAGGGAATCTTAGCTAAATCCTTGAAATATTTCTTGTTTTAAAAATTGTTCTGCAAGGATATATAATATCTTCATAAAAGTACAAAAGAATGAAATCTCAATGCAACTGTCTTGGATCTGAAGAGAATGGTCTTGAAAATCTCTTTCTTTATCCACTATACTGGCTTAAATTCAGATATTTTATACACAAACCAATGATAATCAAGCACCGTATTATCCAGAAATAAAGCATATAGAAGCTGGGTTTTTTATCTCACTGATGTGAAATTACCTTAGGCGATGCCTGTTGCAGGCTGTGAAGAAGGCAACAAAACCATTTAATATACTCCTAACAGCACGAAAAACCTGAAAAAGTTACAAACATAAATACCATTGACTTCATAATTGCATACTTGTGATCAAAATGCACTTAGCAATTACAGTGTCTTCCAACCTGAGAAAAAAGGTCATTCCAAAGCGAACGCCACACTGAAACTTCATATGTACTCACTGTTGCCTTAGAAACTGAAGCAAGCTGGAATATTCCACTTACAGATTGCCAAAGATCCCCAATCATTTCTGATATCCACCCACAAGTGAAAGCCACAAAACCAGCTAGTGCAAGGACCAAGCGAATTGGAGCATAAAGTATTTCCCAAACAGTCCAGAATATGGGATATATGATGGAAGTTGCTGCAGCACAAAAAGCAACAAACATATAATGGAATTTGTACAACCTTATAAAATAAGAGAGTATTGCTTACAAAGTAGCATATGACCAAAACAGCTGAGAACCTACCAATGCTCCAGAGAAACCATATAGGCCATGCAAAAATCTCAATTAGGTCTCCTAATACACTGCAAGATGATTCAATCACAATCCAAACAAAGGAATACGAGCTCTCTGCTACTTCAATGAACATATTCCACGCTGGAAGAAGAAAGCCTAAGATCTCAGCAAGCGGTTCAACCAGTGGCTGCGTGAAAACTGAAAAGAAGGATCTAGTGGTGCGTGTGACCATCAGAAACCAAGTAACAGCTTTCTCAAAGTTATGTAGAAATAGCATTGTTCCCAGGTACTTGATCCTTGAAACCATCTCCCAAGTCTCTATCCAGTCAAAAAGCGGACCACACAAACTAGATGCAGTTGCCTTCAGAACAGGGACATTTTTGTACAAGTCATAAAATCCAATGAGAACAGTGATAATTGAGATTAACACATACAAAGCTCTTGCTAGAGGGCACATCCAAGGACGATAAAGATGGCAAAACCCTGGATATGACTGAAGAAAGATAACCCAAGATGGAAGCCCAGCTTCCAATAAAGTTAGTAACCGCAGGTCAGACATTACCACTTGCCTTAGTTTAAATGGCAGGTCATGATCATTGAACCTAAACAAAATCAAAACATCCCTGTATTGCTTAGCCTCAATAGCATTTTCACAAACACTGGCATCAGTCTCTGAGCTGTCTATGAAGTCTTCATGTCCACATGGTGTTTCCTCAGTATAACAATCAACTTCAACCCCAGTTCCAATGGACTTCATCACTCTTCTTCTCTTATAAGGCCCAGTGGGTGGTGGAGTGTGCGGCTCACTCGCTATATCATCCAGGGTTCCAGGACATACATCAAACCTGCCACCAAGGCAGTATGAAGAATTATCTTCCATCCACAGATCACCATCATCAATAGGGGATGTCATTGAGAAATTTTCTTCGGCGTCATAAAAGGTATCTCCTGAAAATTTCAGGCAACATTAAACATGGTAATTTTAAGCTCATTTCACTCACTGAAAAGAAATATGTAGCCCCATCAGTATATCAACATAATAATTACACCAGCAAGATGTTAACATGTCAGTTAGGTTGCACCTCACCTGAACCGGAAAAGGATGCAATAATCAAGGATCAAATGTCAGTTGTTAATGCCCGGAAAGGTCCTACTTATTGGCCTAAATTGAGCTTTTATTCATGAATACCATCTAAACAGTAAGACGATGGTGATGGTGGTGAACCAAACCATTGGAAATTTGTACTTCATTTATTTTCCAATGTGAAAAGAAGCACCTCTACAAAAAGTTAAAATCCTAAAGGAAAAGCTTCAGACCTCGTGCATACTAACCCCACTCTTCACTTTACAGACACAAAACTATGCATTTTACAACCATCACACATCAATTTGGATGCCACAAGTTCTACAATTTATGACCATACCTATTGGAACACAGACTGCGTTTCTCTATGAAAAGTGACTATACTTTAAGCATTTCATATAAAAAAATCCCTCGATCCCCACATGAATATAAAAGACAGTCCTATCAGTTAACATGTTAATTTATACACATGGGGCATGATCCTTGCAATGGCGAACCAGATAAAGGCAGTTATCAAAACCAGTCACCACCTACATCCAGCAGGTAGTTTCTTTCAACACAAATGGAGGCATGCCCCAATATCTATCTGTATTCATCATCATATCCTTCTTATCAATCCAGAACAACAAAGATAGTTGCTTTCTTCTACTATAGTAAAATAAGGAATCGTGCGTGCAACAGAATACCTGTAGCAGAATCCAGAAAATCTTTCAATTTTAGCAGCTCAGAGAGACTTCCTGAGAACCATGAAGATAAACAGCTTGCAGCTTGGGCTACACTATCAAATTCCCATCTCCGCATAATCTTAGCTTCGATAGCCAGAGATGTGTCAGTCTGCAATTGAAATGATAATCATTGACCAAAACAATGCTCAGCATCAAACAATGTATGGACCATTTAGAAAGGCAGTACCTGAAGCTCGTTTATGTAGTTAATACCCCGCACATCTTTCCATGCAACTTCAAAGACAATAAAACCATAAAGCGTCCTGTGCAATTCACTGCTTAAGAGCAAAGAGTTCCTTAATTTATTCACAGGTGGCAAACCCTTCTTCCGGGACAAAGTTGCCACTTCAATCAATGAGAACCATCTCTCAAATTTCTTTGATTTACTAGGATTACACTGAGAAGAAGCCCCCTTTTCTTCTTTTCTCCCGCTCTTTGCCTTAGTGTTTGCAAAAGGAGATAACCTGGACTGTAGATGAATAAGAAAATGACATTAAATCCACAGATGGTTAAGGGCAAACTTGAAAAGGAGAGTTTTTGACAAAGGTAATTCAAGAGTTAACAACCTTGGTAACCATCAATTGCCACAAGTGAGCTGGGTGTGAACCTAGGTTTCTCAGCCATGGCCGATTGTCCACCAAAATATATAATTTGCGACTTTCAAACGCAATGAAAAGGCTAAGATCTGAGAGATAAGACTGCAAGTCTCTAAAATCACAGGAGGCCAAAAAAAGTTCAAAAAGAGTTAGCATTCAGTAACCATACTCAACACACTAAAACACTAACAGTCCTCCCATGATCTTAACACTACAAGGTTCCCAACCATATGATATATTCTAAAAAAGGAAAGAATTAAAAAAAAAAATCTTCAGCATTTTCAAAGCAGGCAGATCCATCATGTACTTAGATGCGATCAAACACACCAACGATAGCGGGTACCCAAAACATTGGTTTTGATAGTCATGCTACAAGTTGCATGAAGTCATTTAGGGACAAGTGAAATTTATTCCTACATCAAATAAAATACAAAAAATTATCAAAACAAATTAATTACAAATCATAGACTACCATGGTGGCCAATATAGACCATGTCTTCCAAAAACACAAGTGTTTTCGACAAGAGAACAAGATTCCAAAATAGCAATGAAAAGTCACCAGGGTAGATTCTCATTCATATGCTTCCTAATCTGAAATTGTAATATTAATTTTGTCTTACTTTTTCCTCCACTTTTCCCCTTTTTATTCCATTTTACCTAGAAAGAAAGTACTCTATTAGAATTGCAAAAGCATAATACCATGTACAAACTCACACTTCAAGTTTGGAATAACGAATCAATGATTGATTGGCATTCCAAGTATATCAGACAAACAATCAAATTTAATAACCTTTTTTCCTAAAAATAACAAGATATTCCTTTTTACTAAAAAAAACAGAAATTGAAAATTCCGAGTTCTTTCCCAGATGAAATTCAAACAAGTTTGAGGTACATGAAAGTTACAGGAACTGATGATAAAAGGCAAGAAATACCCAATCTGGAGACTTGTCAAAGGAAAAACGCATTTAGAAGAATCAGCTTTCCCCATTAGAATTTGGTCCAAAATCACAATTCACTGCACAGCAACACATGCATTTCTTATTATTAGCCTTGGATTAATTCCATTCATTAAATTAAACACACAATATAATTAAATAATGTAAAAAAGGACCTTGAGAATGAGGATGAGAATTCCATGAAGATAGTGAAAGAGAGGAGGAGAGAAAAGAATCACCGGCGAACTTCATAACAGGCGAGAGCAAGAAGAAGAGGAAATCAATGGTTGTGATAATTGAAGGACGGCAATGAGATCATCATCATTATCATCAAAACATCAACACAATAACCAACGACAAGCACATCGAAACAAAAAAAAAAAAAACAGAGACAAAGACAACTTCTGTAACCGAACC
>Ga0325405_1001485_pt1 | contig 23791 bp, 24 predicted proteins | sample PopdelMetagenome_21_FD_205663 | JGI IMG/M metagenome (GOLD analysis project Ga0325405, IMG submission 205663) | Populus deltoides microbial communities from Bellville, Georgia, United States - Xylem-Control-R2 | ecosystem: Host-associated > Plants > Phyllosphere > Stem > Wood/Secondary xylem...
TCTTGATTAATCAACTTATCTAGTTCTTAAGGCTACCATTAAATTAAATTACTAGTGCGGACACTGTGGTTGTTTAATGGTTAGGGTTAGTTATACGGCGGATCCGTTAACTAACCAATGTTAAGAAGAGATAAATATTCAGAATATAAATTGATGTTTTGTTTCCATGATCAGTTCTGATTTCTGTAGGTGGATGTGTGCTTGTGACCAATGTTTGTTCTCTTGATAATTTTCTGATTTTATTAAATTTTGTTTTATAGTTTTCTGTTTTCTTTTGCTTTAGCCTAGATAATGTCCAAACCCCCCCAAATTGCATATCATCTAGCATAAAAATCTGACTTGAATCTTCCTCGTCGGATCGACCCCTTGCTTGCTCTATACTATCTTGTGTGTTGTGTTTAAAGCTAGGGTAATTAATTTGTGCGACCGCGACATTACAACACGTTCTTTTCAATGTGCATGACATCAAGGTTATGGCAGAGAAGATTGGTTTTCCAATAAGGAAGCTCCCAAAAGATACTTCGCTTTACCCAATTATAGGTCAAACCAAAACCAGGGAACTTCTGCTTGCCTAATTGGAGACCAAAGACAATGTCACCGTACAATTTTACAACATCATGCAATTCTTCACCAGAAATACGCGGGGGTGCAACATCCTTTTAAACTCCGCCAACAAAGAAATCTTTTCTGTTCTTTCTATACCTATGATTATGTGGCAAGAAACAACGGTGATAGTAAAAAAAAGAAGCTTTACCTCCATTTCTTAGCGTGAATGCCTTGTTATTTTCCATGCAGTATGGACATGCTAGTTTCCCATGCGTGCTTCAACCAGAAAGCATTCCATAAGCTGGAAAATCATTGATAGTCCACATCAAAGTCGCTTTCATAACAAAATTCTGTTTCCTCGAGATGTCATAAGTCAAAGCTCTAGAGGACCACAACTGTGTCAACTCATCAATCAACGGACGAAGACAAGCATCTATATTCCGCCCCGGATTGCTCGGACCTGGTATGACCATAGATAAAAACATGAATTCTGGCCTCATACACATCCTTGATGACAAGTTATAAATCGTCAGTATGACCAGCCAACAAGAATAAGGAGCAGCAAATGACCCGAATGGGTTGAATCCGTCTGCACACAACCCAAGACGCACGTTCCTTGTTTCAGCTGAAAAGTGAGGATGCACACTATTAAAGTGTTTCCACACTTCGCCGTCAGAAGGATGCACCAGCACTTTATCAACTGCATCATGTGATTTTGTGCCATGTCATGTGCTCAGCAGTCCTTGGTGACATGAATAACCTCTACAGTCTAGATGTGATTGGGAAGTATCTAAGTTTTTTATATGCCATTAGAGTCTTTCCCCTACCAGTTCTGGGTTTGTAACGGGAATGCCCGCATGTCATGCACTCGGTCATCTAGCATTTTCATGGTAGTATAACATGCAGAAGTTAGGGCACATGTCAATTTTCTGGTATCCTAAACCGAGGGATTTCATCATGGACTTCGCAACATAGAAGTTCTCTTTCAGCCTGTTCCCTTCAGGTAAAATGCTTCTCGCCCATTCAATAATCTTGTCATACCCGGCCTCACTCAACCTGTGATCTGACTTGATGGTGAACACCTGTGCTACTGCCGAAAATTTACTGTGGTTCGTGCAGCCATCCCATAATGGTTCATCAGAATTTTTCAACAAATCAAAAAACCTAGCTGCATCTGCATTAGGTTCTTTTTCTACAATTGGACATTGACTGACATTACCTTGATCCATTCTCATTGCATCCATAACCATATTCTTGTAAGGATTAGTGTTGTCATTTGTCGCTTCATGCACGTTGCTAGCACTAGAAGTTGACCCAACCACCCTTTCTTCCATTCTCCTCTTACTAATAAATACTTCTCCGTGTGCATACCAACACTGGTAATTCTCCATAAACCCTTTGTGTAGAACATGCATCGTTACAACATCTGGATGCATATACCTTTTATTTTGACACTTCCTGCATGGACACCTAATACCGCCTCCAGTAAAATTTATGGGAATAGATGTTGTGAAATTAATAAAACCCTAAATCCCATTACAATAATCCATCCTCCGCAATCCTTGGGATGAATCTCGATACATCTATGAACGATCATCCATGACTTCTATCGAATCTCTATAAAATTATGATGACAACATATATTAATTAATTAACTATGTTAGGTAAATAAATTTGCAAAAATATTGGTTTACCTCGAGATAATCCAACAAGCTAATTACAACTTCTCATAAATTTCATTATCAATTATCAATGTCCATACAAATTAATACATATATATCAATTTACGGAAATTACAACTCCGCAATACCATTGATGATAAAAATTAAAACGGACCCATTAAACAAGCTATTAATTATTTCAAAACAACACATGTGATTCGGTAATTCAATAAAGTTTCAACAATTTACAAACAAATACAATCTTACAAAATCTAAAACAAACCATAACAAGTATAAAATTATACATTCATATACTACAAGTTTGTTTGAGAAATAACAATAAAACATGTATATTTACTAACAAAATACATATACTAAAAAAACAATAAAAACTGTGATATTTAAATGTTAAAATTTAAAAAGATAGAATTACTTACAAAAACTGATAAAAATCCGTCGGTAAATCAGAACATGGATGTTATGACAAGAAAACTTCAAGATATATGACTTGTTGTGCTGAGAAGAGGGAGATTTTTTTGGGGGGGTGGCGCTGGTTGTTTGCAGTTGGGGAGAGTTGAGATGAGGAAGCTTTTTCTGATGGCTTCAGCGACAGATATTTCTGTCTGTGACTCCATCGGCTAATCTGTCGGCAAAAAGGGCACGTCACCGTACGGTGCTGCCGTTTTGAATCCGTCGGTTATTCTATTGGTAGTTTCATCGGCGAATCATTCGCGTCACCATACGGGACTGATGTTTTGAATCCCTCGGTGAGTCCGTCGGTATTTCCATCGGTGAATCAGTCACGTCATCGTACGGAGCTGACGTTTTGAATCCCTCGGTGATTCCGTCGGTAAAAAAGACCCCCAATAACCTCCACGTCAGCGGACCGCCTTTTTTTTTAATTCTCAACATTCTGTCCGTAATTTTGTCGGTATATACCGACAGATTTTGGCAGTCAGTAGTTACAAACGAAAGTACCGACGAAGTAAAGGCTATCGGTAACGGCGACCCCAAATTACCGACATAATTATTCCGTCAGTAATTCTGTTGGTATTTAGCGAATTTCTGGTAGTGTTATCTGTTATGGAAAGCTCAAGTCATACCAATTCTGAGAGGCCATGGTCTTCTTGGTTATGTAACCAATGACATTTCTTGTCCTGACTCAACCATTGCTGGTGCAGATGGCACCTTGCAACCAAATCCAGCAGCAGCAACTTGGCTGCGTACTAATCAGTTGATCCTTAGATGGATCAATAACTCTTTGTCAGATGGTCTTCTTTCTCAAGTCATCAATAGTGAATCCTGTCATAATGCTTGGATTGTATTAGAGACTCTTTATGGAAGTCACACTCGAGACCATATACAACAAATGAAGGGAGAGTTGCAGACTCTCAGCAAAGGTTCTTATTCCTTGGAAGACTATCTGCACAAGGCCAAATCTCTGGCCTTGTCACTCCGTGGTGTAGGCAAACCAATGGATGACGATGACCTCATTGTTTGCATTCTGCGTGGCTTAGGATCTGAGTTTGATCCCATTGTTGCAGCACTTAATGCTAGTGATATGTTTCCTTCTCTTGAACCCGTGATTAGCAAACTACGTGATTTTGAAATCAGGCTTCAAAATGCAAAAACTACTTCGTCCATTGTTGCCTTTTACACAAACATAAACCGTTCTTATACAAAACCTCAAGGAAGCTCTACTATGCGTGACCATCCTGATGGCTATTCAAAAATGCAATTTCAGGGACGTAACAGAGATGCTTACAACACACGATCTGGTGATAATTCCTCTAGAACAAGATTGTCTTCATTCACTCGTACAGGTCACAACTCTGGTCGCGGATGAGGAGGTATCACCTATTTTCGCTGTGGTGGTCCAAATCAAAAAGCTGATGGTTGTTTTGCTTCAGATGATGATGCTGCACAGTATAAAGCTTTTGCTGCCATTGGATAGTTGGTATCCTGATACCGGTGCCAACCATCATATGACATCAAATCCCAGTGAGGTGCAAGGTATTGATTCCTACTCTGGTACTGATACTGCTATGGTTGGAAATGGTAATGGCCTCACTATAGTAGGCACAAGACACACTAATCTACCTACCACTACTCTTAAGCTCAATAATGTGCTGGTTGTTCCTAATATAAAAAAGAAACTGTTATCTGTATCTCAATTTACATGAGATAATAATTGTTACTTTCTTTTTTATCCATGGGATTCCTTCTCAAGGACATGAAAACAAAGCAAGTTATTCTTAAAGGTTCCATGGAAGATGGTTTATATCCCATCAATCTACGGCAGTTTCCACATCATTCCTTCAGTTTCTTAGCAAATACAGTTCCAGGCAGCCTGTGGCATGCACGCCTTGGCCATCCTCATTCTCAAATTATTAGCAGATTATCCCTACCATCATTGCATGAGAAAATAGATTTTTATGAGAGCTGTATGTTGGGCAAGTCTGCAAAGCTGCCCTTTCATTCTCGACAATCTTATTCAACTTCTTTTTTGCATACATTACATACTGATGTTTGGGGGTTTGCATCAGTCCTCTCTTTTGATGGTTTTTGATTTTATTTGATTATTGTTGATGAATATTCTCGTTACATATGGTTGTTTCCTATGGCTCGCAAATCTGATGTTGCAACTATATTTCTTACATTCATTACACAAATGGCAAATCAGTTCAATACATCTTTAAAAATTGTTCAAAGTGATGGTGGTGGTGAATTCATGAACACGGTTCTGCAGAATCACTTTGCAACTCATGGTATAATCCATCGACTCTCATGTCTTGGGACACCAGAACAAAATGGTCTTGTTGAAAGGCGACATCGTCATGTTATTGACACAAGACTAACTCTAATGGCACATGCATCTGTTCCAACCAAATACTGGACAACAACATTTTGAACTGTTGTGTTTCTTATCAATCGCCTTCCATCTTCAGCTATTAAGCATAAGTCTCCTCATGAGCTTGTATTCGGGTCTTCACCTAGTCTTGACTTCTTACGGGTTTTTGGTTGTTATTGCTACCCCTTACTGTCCCCTTTTCGTCAATCCAAGCTAGACTACAAATCAGTCCGCTGTGTTTTTATTGGCTACTCAGCTAACCACAAGGGATACTGTTGCCTTGAACCGCACTCTGGTCGTCTCTTTATCAGTAGACATGTCAAATTCAATGAGCTGCACTTTCCTTTCAAGACTGCTGAAATTTCAAAGTGAACTAATCCTAGATTATTTCAGCTATAAACTCGTCCTAAGTCTCTTGAAAATCATGCTCTGCCTTGACCACCGATCAGTGTGCCAACCAATGAAGTTTCTGCTTCAGAGCCTGTGACATATCAATCTTCAGAGTTTCAGCCTGCAGTCCCAATTCACCTGTAGTCAGTCTTGCCCTCTTCCCCAACCGAGTTATCAACTCCCATTTTACCATCACGTATTCATCTCATGGTTACACGTGCTCAAACAGGCAACCTTAAACCAAAAACATTCTTCACAACTAGACATCTTATACCTATATGTTTTCTTGTTGATCTTACAGTACAACCTTCATAGCCTTCTTGGAAGAAGGCTATGCAAGATGTGAAGAAGGCTATCCAATACCATCAAGCTCTTCGACTTCCTCATTGGAAGAAGGCTATGCAAGATGAAATGGATGCCCTGCATGCCAATCACACGTGGACCTTGGTACCCAAGACATCAACTATGAATTTGGTCAGTAGTAAGTGGATATTTAAAGTTAAAACACAATCTGATGGCACAATTGATAGGTACAAAGCCAGACTTGTGGCTAGAGGCTTTACTCAACTTCCAGGATTGGATTATGATGAAACCTTTAGTCCTGTTGTCAAACCAGGAACTATTCGGTTAATTCTTAACATTAGTCTCTCTCACGGGTGGCTTATTCGGTAGTTAGATGTCAGCAATGTATTTCTTCATGGTGATTTACATGAACGTGTCTATTTGGCTCAACCACCGGGATTTGAGGATCCTGCTCATCCAAATCATTTTTGTCTTCTTTTCTTCATAAGGTTCTCTATGGTTTAAAGCAAGCACCATGTGCTTGGTATCTGAAATTCAGCAACTACATACAGCAGATGGGCTACACACGATGTCCCTATTATCAGTCTTTATTCTATCGTCAACAAGGTTCAAATGTTCTTCTCCTACTGATCTATGTCGATGACATTCTTCTTACTGGGTCATCTCCATCTCAAATATCTTCCTTCATTACTCATCTTTCGTTTGTGTTTCGCATGAAAGATCTTGGTGATGTCCACTACTTCCTTGGTCTCCAAATTACTAGGACTGACACAGCACTCACCATTACTCAAACAAGGTATCTACTGTCACTTCTACACAAGTTTGGATTAGCTGGTATTAAACCAGTTGCCACTCCTATAGCATCGGGCACCGGTGACACGATCAAAGAGTTGATGTCTTATTCCAAGTGCAGGAGTGTCGAAGTAATAAATAACCTGACAAGATCGGGATCGAACCACAGGGAAGTGAACTATATAAATTATAAATAATAATATGATATTGATGTTGAAAAGAACTTTGAGATGTGATAATGATGAAAATATTAAACAATGATAAAAACAGTTTTCAAGGTTAGAGGATCCACTAATGGTATTTCAAATAAATATAATATAAACTCTTTTTATTACTCAACTGGAAACCACACATAAAGGAGGTTCCAATCGGATGATTTATCGTTATTAGCTCATTATAAATTATTAACATGATCATATTAATTATCTTATTTAAGTAACATAATACTTGCAAATATCATTAGGCATTCATGTTGCTAACTTATGTTAACAACAAATCAAGTTCCTCTCATAACAACGATGTCAACCGAAAACTATGAAGGATTAAGCATTTGATGTACCAAGTGTTATACAACACAAATCTAGTGATGCGATCCAACCATCAAAGGATCCATTGGAGGTTCCAGTTGGTCCAGTTACTAGGCTTAGGGCTAAGAAGTTCAAAGAAGCTTTCAATGGACTTATTCAAGATACATGGGCTAAGGTGGACTTCAAGAGAATTTGTAATAATAAAGAGCAAGCCTTGATTAATCTGATTCATGTTCACGAGGGGCTTGTTGGTGGAACCAAGACCATTACACAAGGATTGGGAGAAGAAGACTAGATTCGGACAGTTTGACCTTTTGTTACTCTTTTGGTCATAACTGGAGCTATATGTCGAATGTTTATGTGATTCTAGTTGGGCTAGAAACTAGACTTCCATACCTTTCAAACAGTATATGGCACGCCTTCTAATTCATTAAGAAGAGAGAGAACCATCCATTTTAAGTTGGGTCTTACTGCATCCAGACAAAATACGGAAAGACCGAACTTGTCTTATTTAATTAGTTGGGCTATCAAACTTTATTTATTTTGAGAGGAGACAATTTGTTTGGGTTTTAGACTTGTTTATTTTGTTTATTTTATTTAGTTTGGGCTAGTTTTAGCTTGGGTTGATTATTATTTAAATTGGGTTTATGTGAGACCCATTAGGAAAACTAGGGTTTTGGCTTGGAGTTTAAATACTTTTTAGGAATAATTTTAGGTTAGACTTTTGATGATATTTTTAGCATTGTAGCCGACTTTTGGTTGCTCAATCTTGGTTCTTGATTGAACTTTCAACTCTTCAAAGAATTGACCATTCTTTGTTGTGAATTTATACTTTCTTTGCTCGTCTCCAGGTGTAGACGTTGTGATCGAGTTGGTTTATAGTCTTGTTGCCTTGGAGCAAGTCTTTTATTGTGATAAGCTCATTCAAATCTCAACAAACTTGGGTTATATTGATCTTGGGGTCGCGAATACCATTAAATTCCGCTATGGTTCGCATTAGTTGATATCAGAGCTGATCTAATCATAGGCTATATCCTTCAATTTGAGTCTTTATTGTTTCTTGTTTGATTCTTGATAGATTAGGCCACCTGTATATATATAATAGGGATCTTACTTTTTATTGCTTTGTTGAACACTTAATCATAAGTTAGTGTTCTTTTGATACTTCCTTGATCAAAATCAGCATACACACCTAAGTTCTTGATTTTGTTTTGTTCTTGCTGAAATACATATATATATATATATATATATAAAAGGAGGCTTGATCTTGAAATCTTGATTGCTGCCACACAAAAAAAAAAATCACTTTTTTTGTTTTGACCGAATACATGCTTGAGAAAACCTTGATCATTGGGAAATTGGTTAGTCTTGATTCGTTAATCTTTTAGTAGTCTTGTTTGTGTTTCTTGAAAATTTGGGTAGTTTAGTTGATTTTCTTGATTTTCTGGAATTTTCTTGAATTAAATCCTTCTTGATAATTCATAATTGTTTAGCTCTTTTCTGATTTTTTTTTCGTGTCTTCAAATCGTCATATTATTCGTACAAATTTGAATTGCTATTCATGAACTTGTTATCGAGTTTCGTTTTGTTAGTTTCGTAATTTCTTGCTTCTGGAGTCTATATCAAATTTATAAATTCACTGTATAGTTGGTTGCTTTTTCTGAATTGTTGCTAAGTGATTTCAAGAACTAAAGAAAGGCAATTTGAGTGGAAAAAGGCATAGGGAGCATATTCGAGTGAAAAGCCTATAAATTTGTGTGAAACACGAGTGTGTGAGGTGCTATTTTTATTGCTAATGATTTTCTTGCGGGTTTAAAAAAAAAATGTCTTCTAATAGTGTGCCACAAAAGAAGGGTGAAATCTAAGATGATGGGCTTTCGAGAATACAACAGATGAAATTTATGTTTGGTGAGCTAATGACTAGGATTGAAAAAGTAGAGACTAGGTCTGATGGAGGGTGTAGTAAAAGGGGTAGAGAAGCTAGGAAGGAGGAGAGTGTTGCTGGAAACTCTGCAGATGAAGCTGAGGATGATCTTAACCGTGGTGGTGGGTTTCGTACACGTAGGGGAGAGAGGTATAAGAATCGGTCAAGGAGGGGATATATTCGGCCACATAGGGATTTTGAGCATAGAGGGGATTTTGATGATCTAGGAGATATAGACCGGAATTTGGGTAGTATTAAGTTAAAAATCCTTGACTTTAAAGGAAAAACTGATATGGAAGCTTATTTAGATTGGGAAAAAAAGGTGGAGATGATTTTTGACATCCATAGGTACTCTAAAGAAAAGAAGGTTAAGTTAGCTGTAGTGGAGTTTATTGATTATGCAATGGTTTGGTGGGAGAGATTGGTGGTAGAAAGAAGAAGGAATAGAGAAAGACCAATTAGCACATGGGAGGAGTTGAAGACAATAATGAAGAAGAGGTATGTTCCTAAACATTATTATCGAGAATTGTTTAATCGTTTACAAATGATTACACAGGGTAATAAGAGTGTGGAGGAGTATCAGAAAGAATTAGAGGTGGCTATGATTAGAGCTAATGTTAATGAAGATGAGGAAGTTACTATGTCTAGGTTTTTGAATGGCTTGAATAGAGACATAACTAATGTTGTGGAGTTGCAATCATATGTTGATTTGGAGGAGTTAGGACACTTGGCCATTAAGGTTGAAGGACAATTGAAAAGGAAGGGTAATACACAATCTGGAGCTTATACGGGGTCTTCTTTGGGTTGGAAGATGAATTATAGGAGAGAGGGTAGTGCATCATTGAAGCTCTTGGTGACTTCTAAAGTTGCCGAACCTACCTCCATGAGGAAGCAGGTTTCGGCCAATGATAAAAAACTTAAGGGAGAAGTTCAACCGAAGCGTAATCGTGATATAAAGTGTTTCAAGTGTCAGGGATTGGGACACTATGCATCAAAATATGCAAATCTTCGAGTTATGATTGTAAAGGATGATGGAGAGATTGTGTCCACTAGTGAGGAGTCTGATTGTGATGACATGCCCCCATTTGAGGATGCTAGTGATTTAGAGTATGCTGTTGGTTATAATGTTTTGGTGATTAGAAGGTCACTTAGTGTTCAAACTAAGGAGGATGATGTGGAGCAACAATGGGAGAACATCTTCCATACTAGATGCCTAATCAACGATAAGGTATGTAGTATAATCATTGATAGTGGTAGTTGTACTAATGTTGCTAATGTTACTTTGGTTAGAAAGTTGGGATTGAATACTATAATAAAGCATGAGAGGCCTTATCAACTTCAATGGTTGAATGAATGTGGTGTTGTTAGGGTGAATAGACAGGTGATGATTTCTTTTTCAATAGGCAAATATAAGGATGAAGTGTTATGTGATGTTGTGCCTATGCATGCTACTCATTTGTTACTAGGGAGGCCTTGGCAATTTGATAGAAAAGCCAAGCATGATGGGTATAAGAACAGGTATTCATTAGAGAAGGATGGAAGGTTTATACACTTGCCCCACTCTCACCAAAGCAAGTGTATGAAGATCAAATTCAATTGAAGAAGGGCTATGAGGAAGAGCAACATGTTTCGACCAAAGTGGAGGAGCAAAAAGTTTTGGCCAAAATGGAAAAACAAACTGAACAACATGGTGAGGATGTGAGGAAGAGAGAAAAGAAAGTGAGCCATGAGTTGAAAACAAAAGGGAACAAAGTTTCGGCCCTTAGGACATTAGGGGAGGGTCATGGTCAAGAACAAAAAAATGAAAAGAAGGCCGAGAGTGGAGAGAAAATGAGTGGAGAGAAGAAAGAAAGGGTGAGAAAATAAGAGTGTGTAGAAAAAGTAGGGAAACACCTTAATTTTTTTACAAAATCTAATGATCTTAAACATGCCTATCTTTCTGACTTGCCTATGATTTTACTTGTGTATAAAGAGGCATTCTTTAACTCAGATGATTTAGATTCTTATGTTCCTAGTGTTGTTAAAGTTCTTTTACAGGAATTTGAGGATGTATTTCCGGATGACATTCCTAGTGGTTTGCCGCCAATTAGAGGTACTGAGCATCAAATTGACTTTGTTCCAAGAGCATCTATACCAAATAGGCCGGCTTATAGGAGCAATCCTGAAGAGACTAAGGAGCTTCAAAGGCAAGTGGGGGAGTTGATGTTGAAAGGATACATTCGAGAGAGCATGAGTCCTTGTGCAGTTTCCGTGCTTCTTGTTCCAAAAAAGGACAAAACCTGGCGAATGTGTGTGGATTGTCGAGCCATCAATAACATCACTGTAAAGTATCGACATCTCATTCCTAGATTAGATGATATGTTGGATGAATTACTTGGTTCAAAATTATTTTCGAAAATTGATTTGAAAAGTGGTTATCGTCAAATTAGGATGAAAGAAAGGGATGAATGGAAAACTGCTTTTAAAACTAAATATGGTTTGTATGAGAGGTTGGTTATGCCTTTTAGACTTACTAATGCACCTAGTACTTTTATGATATTGATGAATCATGTGTTGCGTGCTTTTAATGGTAAGTTTGTAATCGTTTACTTTGATGATATCTTGATTTATAGTAAGGAGATTGATGAGCATATAAGTCATTTGAGACAAGTTCATGATGTGCTTAGAAGTCCTTATATGCTAATTTGAAAAAGTGTGACTTTTACATGGATAGGATTGTTTTTCTTGGATATGTGGTTAGTGCAAAAGGTATAGAAATGGATGAGGCTAAGGTTAAGGCTATTCAAGAATGGCCTACACCAAAATCCATAATAGACATTAGGAGTTTTCATGGTTTGGCTAGTTTTTATAGGAGATTTGTTAAAGACTTTAGTACGATAGCCTTTCCATTGACTGGAATTGTTAAGAAAGCCGTGGGTTTCAAATGGGGAGAAGAACAAGAAAATGCTTTTAGTTTGTTAAAATCAAAGTTGATTTCGGCACCTTTACTATCTTTACCTGATTTTAATAAAGCTTTTGAGATTGAATGTGATGCTTCAGGAATAGGTATTGGAGCTGTTTTAATGCAAGAAAAACGGCTCATCGCTTATTTTAGTGAGAAACTCAATGGTGCAACTCTTAACTATCCCACTTATGATAAAGAGTTGTATGCAGTCGTGCCGGCTTTGGAGACTTGACAACATTATCTGTGGCCCCGAGAGTTTGTCATACATACTTGTTGCGATGTCACGGTCGCACAAATTAATTACCCTAGCTTCAAACACAACACACAAGATAGTATAGAGCAAGCAAGGGGTTGATCCCACGAGGAAGATTCAAGTCAGATTTTTATGCTAGATGATATGCAATTTGGGGGGGGGGTTGGACGTTATCTAGGCTAAAGTAAAAGAAAACAGAAAACTATCAAACAAAATTTAATAAAATCAGAAAATTATCAAGAGAACAAACCTTGGTTGCAAGCACACATCCACCTACAAAAATCAGAACTGATCATGGAAACGAAACATCAATTTATATTCTAAATATTTATCTCTTCTTAACATTGGTTAGTTAACGAATCCGCCGTATAACTAACCCTAACCATCAAACAACCACAATGTCCGCACTAGTAATTTAATTCAATAGCAGACTTAAGAACTAGATAAGTTGATTAATCAAGAAAACATAATTGTCCGCAGTCTATGTTTGATTTGATTGAATGTTCTCCCTAAGATTAATAACATAGATCCGCCATAATTATTAAACTCAGTTGCTTCACAAGTTCATATACCACAACTTCGGTTTTGATATCAAACTTAGCAATAGATTATCTACAATAATAACTTAGAGTCCGCTTTAGCAATTAAAATAAACAATCATAGAAAAAATAAGCTTAGGAGAACAAACATATTCATCATATAAACTAAAAAGAAAGGTAAAATAAATCTCACAGTTCTTGAAATCCGAAGGTTTCCGTGTCCTTACAACCAAGAAAAAGTGTTTAGCCTTGCATGTTTGTTGAACAACTAATCAAAAAGAAGGAAGAATGCATAATTTCATGTTTCTTAGAGGAGGTTTCTCCTCTTGGTTGGCTGCCCCCCTTCTCTTCTCTCATTCTTTTTATATCCTAGGAAACCCTAGTCTCTATTTTACAAAATAGTCCTCCCTTAAGTAGATTGTTTACATTTAAATACTTCAATAACTCTTTTTCTAAAAAAGAAGAAATACCTTTGCATGAAATCTTCAAGATTTGACTTAGAGGAGCTAAATTGCTGAAATAAAAACTTGGATATCGGTTTAAATGCTTCGGAATGTAATTTGGACTCGTTTCTTCACGAAACTTGTTTGCTGGCAGAATTCAGTTGTCATCTTTGAAAAATCATATCTCCCTCATATGAAATCTTTTTTTGCTGCAATTTGGAGTGTTTATATACCTTTGAGTCAGGAATCCAAAACAATTGAGTTTGGATCAATTGGACTTCTGTAGCTCCAGATATTCAAGTCGGAATGCCCAAAGGTCAACACTGGCAGATTTGACTTCCATGCTCTTCCTTATTTTATTTTCTTGCCTTATATTTCCAAAAAGGTATGGATGTTAGCTTTTTAATGCCACTAGAATCACTTCATTTCAACCTCTAAAGCTCACGCTCTGCACAAAACATTGACTGAAGGTCAAATCTGGCAATTATCTTCAATTTACTCCTTTTTGCATCTTTCATCCAAAAGTGCCTTCAAAACATAAAACAAAGAATATCAAGGCATTTTATATATAAAACATAGGCAAAAAAATAGTTAAATGTGGGTGAAACTATCGAATAATATGGTTGCATCAATACTGATCACCAATCGTTGAAACATTTGAAGCGTCAAGGTAAGTTAAGTAGGAGACATGCTAAGTGGGTTGAGTTTATTGAAACTTTTCCATGTGTGATGAAATACAAGCAAGGTCAGGAAAATGTGGTCGTCGATGCCTTGTTGTGAAGGTATGTTCTTCTTAATACTCTTAATACTAAATTGCTAGGATTTGAGTATATTAAGGAATTTTACCTTGATGATCATGATTTCAGTGCTATATATGACATATGCAAAGTTTCAGCCAAGGATAAATATTTTAGGCATGATGGATTTTGTTTAAGGAAAATAAGTTATGTGTGCCTAATTGTTATTTACGTGAATTGCTTGTGAGGGAAGCATATGGGAGAGGTTTAATGGGGCATTTTGGAATTACAAAAACTTTGGAGGTTCTGCATGAGCACTTTTATTGGCTTAATATGAAAAAAGATGTACAAAGAATGTGTGATATATGCATAACATGTAGACAAGCTAAGTCTAGGGTAATGCCTCTTAGACTATACACACCTTTGCCTGTTCCCTAAGGAACCTTGGGTTGATATTTCTATGGATTTCATTTTGGGTCTACCAAGGTTTAGGAAAGAGAGAGATTCTATATTTGTTGTTGTGGATAGATTTTCTAAGATGACACATTTTATTGCTTGCCATAAAACAGATGATGCAATAAATATAGCTGACCTATTCTTTAGAGAGGTCATTAGGCTACATGGTCTTCCTAGGAGCATTGTATCCGATCGAGACGTTAAGTTTTTGAGTTACTTTTGGAAGGTTTTGTGAGGTGAGTTAGGAACTAAACTTTTGTATTCTACTACTTGTCATCTACAAACAGATGGTTAAACTGAAGCTGTTAATCATACTTTAATTAAACTATTAAGGGCTATCATTCAAAAGAATCTTAAAAATTAGGAAGATTGTATGCCATTCATTGAATTTGCATATAATCGTAGTCTGTATTCTACTACTGATTATTCACCATTTGAGATTGTTTATGGTTTTAACCCTTTGACACCATTAGGTTTGATTCCTTTTCCTGTAAATGAAAGGGTTAGTCTTGATGGTAATCAAAAAGCATAGGTGGTGAAAGATCTCCATGCAAAAAATCAACAACAAATAGAAAAGAAGAATGAACAATATGCAAACAAAGCCAATAAGGGACAAAAATTAGTGAGATTTGAACCAGGTGATTGGGTTTGGGTGCATATGAGAAAGGAAAGGTTTCCTGAACAAAGAAGATCAAAGTTGATGCCTCGAGGAGATGGTCCTTATTAGATCATAGAAAGAATTAATGATAATGCCTACAAAGTGGATCTACCAGGTGAGTATGGTGTTAGTGCTACAGACATTCAATGTTTCTGATCTTTCTTCATTTGATGTAGGTGATGATTCGAGGTCGAATCCTTTTTAGGAGTGAGGGGATGACGCAATCTAACCATCAAAGGATCCATTGGAGGTTCCAGTTGGTCTAGTTACTAGGCTTAGGGCTAAGAAGTTCAAAGAAGCTTTCAATGGACTTCTTCAAGATACATGGGCTAAAGTGGACTTCAAGAGGATTTGTAATAATAAAGAGCAAGCCTTGATTAATCTGATTCATGTTCATGAGGGGCTTGTTGGTGGAACTATGACCATTAGGATTGTGAGAAGAAGACTAAATTCGGATAATTTGACCTTTCGTTACTCTTTTGGTCATAACTAGAGGTACAGTTCAAATGTTTATGTGATTCTAGTTGGGCTAGAAACTAGACTTCCATACCTTTCAACAGTATATGGCATGCCTTCTAATTCATTAAGAAGAGAGAGAACCATCTATTTTAAGTTGGGCCTTATTGCTGCCAGACAGAATGCGGAAAACAACTAACTTGTCTTATTTAATTAGTTGGGCTATCAAACTTTATTTATTTTGAGAGGAGACAATTTTTTTGGGTTTTAGACTTGTTTATTTTTTTTTATTTTAATTAGTTTGGGCTAGTTTTAGCTTGGGTTGATTATTATTTAAATTGGGTTTATGTGAGACCCATTAGGGAAACTAGGGTTTTGGCTTGGAGTTTAAATACTTTTTAGGAATAATTTTAGGTTAGACTTTTGATGATATTTTTAGCATTGTAGCCGACTTTTGGTTGCTCAATCTTGGTTCTTGATTGAACTTTCAACTCTTGAAAGAATTGACCATTCTTTGTTGTGAATTTATACTTCCTTTGCTCGTCTCCAGGTGTAGGCGTTGAAATCGAGTTGGTTTATAATCTTGTTGCCTTGGAGCAAGTCTTCCATTGTGATAAGCTCATTCAAATCTCAACAAACTTGGGTTAGATTGATCTTGGGGTCGCAAATACCATTAAATTCTGCTAGGGTTCGCATCATCTAGATTAACCATTTAACAAGGTATTACAAATTGGTAAGATAAAAAGACAAGACATGTTAATAGCAAACTTTCTTGGATATAAACATTGAAGCCCATGTTGAGTTTATATTATACCTATTCTAACACCATTAGTGAAACCTTTTAACCTTGACATAATTAACTTAGCTAAACATAATGAAGAAGAAAAACATAAATAAACAATATAAGAACATAAACATGATATAAATTAACTAAGTATAGGAAAGTAAACGAAAAAGTATAAACAAGAGATTAATATAACATGAAAGAAAACTTGAACATTACAAAAAGAGAAAGCAAGAAGATAATCTTGATCTGAAAACCAAGATGATTAAATACAGGGCAAATGTCTCATTTTATAGGCTACATTACAAAAAGAGAAAGCAAGAAGATAATCTTGATCTGAAAACCAAGATGATTAAATACAGGGCAAATGTCTTATTTTATAGGCTAAAATTTGGAACTATTGATTGATTGACAAACTATTTAGTTGGTGGCCAACCATTGGCTTGGTGATTGGTTTCTGACATTGCTGGCTGCTGGTTATTGATATTGTTGGCTCGTTATTAATATTGTTGGTTGGCCAAAACATCTTTGCTAACATCAGAATTTCAGCATATAGTCTGAATGAAAGTTGTGGGCAATTGTCGCAGCTTTTCAACAAAAAAAACCAGAGCTCATTTGCACTTTTAGAACTCGAGATATGAGCTGAAAACCAAACATTGTCTGGGTTACAGGACAAATTCCGACTTCTCCGTTGTTGCTAAGATTTGAACTTGAAAATGGTAGAATTGAGTCTTGGGCTCTGCATGAAAGTTTTAGGCCTATGTCTTAGCTTTCCATACATATAAACCAGACCTAAATCCAAGTTCTACAGCTCCAATTATAACTCAATAACTAAATGGTGTTCCAGTTTGAATTGAACCAGCATCTCTTCTCTTAACCCTTTCTTTGTCTTCTCAATTTCAATAGTTAATCACATCAATTAATCCTTTGAGTTGTGGGATAAATCTGCATTTAAAATGAGCATTTACCATAAATTAAAGGTATCTTATATTATCAGACTTGTTATTACAAAACATGCTTAAGTTAGGGAATTTAATGATACTTTAAGTGCAATATGATGATATAAAGCTTTAATGAGAATGCACTTTTACTAATTACACCCCCCAACCAGCTTATTACTAATCCCTAGTAATCAAAGCGTTAAAATAGAAAAACAATTTGCAAGTTCCACAAAGCAAGACATTCATCATTCAACTTCCATTAATCTATCCAAATAAACAAACTCTCATTAAATTTATATATTTGCTTCATACTTCTTAAACAATATATTAATAAACCTTCTTTTCATATGTTCAATGTATGAAAACATAGATGATAGGGCTTTTATTGGAAGAAAACAATATTCTACTCTAATGTTTTTCTAAGGTTAACTTCCTTGGGTTGAGATTATTATCTTTTTTTTTTTGTATATATACATATAACTTAAAACACAATGCATCCTTAACCCATATAGCGAGCTTTAGGCTAATGACTCCCAAACCAGTTGGTCTTAAGGCATCAAGTGTTGAGACACCCCTTCGACCTTAGTAACTCGGGTTGCAAATACCGATATGTAGATAGTGCAATGTTTGATTCCCTTAAGCTTTCTCCTCAACCCATGTAACAAGCACTGGGCCAATAGCTCCCAGGTCAGTTGACTTTAGGGTACTAGGTGTTAAAACACCCCTTCGGGCTTAATTGCTTAAGTCAAGGAGGCTATGAAACCAAACTTATCTACCTTTTTATTTATTCATTTTATTAGCAATTTGTTTTTTTTTTTTTTTGTTTTTGTTTTGCATATTATATACTATCCCTTTCTCTTAGTTGTTACCTTTAACAAAAGAACATAAATAATGTAATAATCCAATGTGCAACCCACAATCATATGTTAAAGTGTGTGTGTGTAAATGAAGGTTTAGGAATACTTGTTAAATGAGTATATGAGCAGAATCAAGTGATAACAATGTAAGAGTTTGTAAACCTGAATATTTCAAGAAGTATTCTGATAGACCTTGTTAAGAATGTTTACTAAGATACGTCTCAAGAGTCATTAAAATTCCTCATTTACTCTGACATCCTAGTAACAACAGTTTTGCTATTTTAATAATAGAAAACACAGTTAGTTAATTTTTTTTTAATATCAACTACTACCCTCTCCCCCCAACCAAAACGAGACATTATCCTCAATGTTCTAAGGTAGAAAGATAGAGTATAGAAGACATCACCTGAAACAACAACTACTGACAAACCTGAAACACACTTAAACAAATATAAGAAAGAACCAAACACAAATAATATGCTATTAATAAAACCAAAAGACACAAGTTTTTACAAACTAAGGCTCAAATCCAATCTAAGCTTTTTACAGCGTTCCATGATTGACCAATTGAGTCGACTTATAGAGGAATCAACTATAGGGATGAAAGATTGTAGTTCATCAATCAATTGCTCAGTAGTAGCAGCAGAGATGAGGATTTGTCGCACTGAAAATGTTAGAAATTGTTGTTCCACAACATGATCAAGAAAAGACAGTAAAGTATTATAAAAACCATTAACATTTAGCAAACCTTTAGGTTTCTGCTGAATTTTCAGTTGAGCCCAAGAAGAAATATGGAATATCTCTTCTAAAGTGCCCAGACCACCTGGTAAAGCAATGAAGGCGTCAGCATGTTCAAACATTACAGACAGTCGTTCATACATTGTGGAGACTTGTAGTTCCTCTCCAACTATTTTTCCAATGATGTCCCCTTCATCTAAAGCTTTGGGGATGACCCCCAAAACTTGACTGCCTCCTAAAAATACAGCTATTGAAACACCCTCCATTAACCCAAGGCTGCCTCCCCCATACACTAAATGAATCTTTCTCTCAACTAGTACCTGACCAAGATGATTTGCTGATTCTAAAAACTCTTTTTCTTTCCCAGGACTGGATCCACCAAAAACACAAATATTTTTTATTTTAGGAACTGAGGAACTTGCCATTTCGACACACTTCTATATTTGTTGAATGAATGGGAAGAAAGAGAAGATTTTATAGATAAGAGATTGAAAAGGCAATCATACCACCTATATGTAGGCTAGCTGGGGTCTCACTCTCCTTTTTTATTATTTCTTTTTTATTTCAATTTTTTTTAAACATGTGTATGTACAAGCAGTTGTGATTGTGGCTCACATCTTCCCTTGGTTTTACATCCAAGAACTACTTAAATGCCCTCTATGGGTCGGGGATATGCTTCCCATCCAGTTTTCTTAAAAACTGGCAAATAGGGTCTTTTTTAGTCAGATTCCCAAGACTAAGTCGATCGTGTTCTTTATGAAAATGGGACTATAAATCATGAATTGCACGATGTATATCTCCACTATGATGAGACTTAAGAGTCAATAGAAGATTATCTAAAGACTCTCTATGCTTTAAAATAAATCCCATCTTTTGACAATTTTCACAGGTTTTGCAGAATGCATGTGTATTTGAACATGATGGGCCAATGAATCCACATTGTACGATTTTTGCAGTCATCTTTTTTGACGAGAAATGATCTCCACATGCCTCAAAATGACAAAATTTAATGACACTACTTACTTCATTGTCAGAAAGCATCTTTGATATATTTGATCAGAACAATATTTGAATAGGTAAGGGTCATCCCAATAAAAGTTCTACACGTCGCTCAAAAACTTTCTTTTGTCTTGGGTATCCAAATGAGCTGGCAAAAATCCTGAAGCAAGAAAATTGTCAATATTAGCAGACTAAGGTATCGAAGCAATAGAAAGTGAAGATTGACCAGGAAAGTATTCCTCAATTGGTGAGATGTCAAATGTTGAATCTATTGTCAATTTTGACAAATGATCCGCGACAACATTTTCGGTGCCTTTTTCATCCTCATTTCTTTCTTGTTTGAAAGTTTTAAAGATTTCAGAATCGTGATTGACTTCCCATTGTTTGGTCATAGCATGAGGAAATGGAAATATTGGTGGGGAATCAGTCTTTTCTTTGCAATGTTCAGGTTCAACCCCTTCTTTACCCTCAGAGATTAACTCATCATCTTTCTCACAAGGTTCAAGAATAGGTTTTTTAATAACCTTACCACTGTGAAGAGTAATGGTTGATTTGACTTGATCCATGTGTTGGCTTCCAGAGCTACTCGCACTTGAAAACTGAGAGCATATGTGAATTTTGCAAGAGTATCTTTAAAATCTATCATGCTTTGAGCAAGTTGAGTGTTGATTGTCTCTTGCTTTTCAATGAATGCATGCAAAGTTTCCTCAAGATTTCCTCTAGGAGGGGGAACATAAGGAGGTGCATATCTATGAGAATTTTGAAAATTATGGTGTGCTTGAAATGGTGGCTATGAAGTTTGTGCATTATTGGTACCACTCTTGCAACTGAAATTTGGGTGGTTTCTCTAACCAGGGTTGTACATATGCGAGTATGGATCATGATTGGGCCTTTGGAAACTGTTTAAAGCACGGGCTTGTTCATGGAAACATTCCTTAAAAAAAGGCAAAGTTGGACAGCCATTGGTTGAATGTTCATTGGTTTCACAGATTTGACACACAATGTCTTGAACAGATTTTAATTTACCACTCTTTTTCAATTCTAGTGCCTCAACTTTTCTAGCTAAAGATGCAAACTTGGCTTGGAGGTCATGATCTTCCTTAAGGTTGTACATCCCTCCACTAGATGTATGAGGTTGAGTTTTACTTGGTGCCTCATAAGTGCCTATAGTCTCCCAATTTTGAGCATTCTCAACTAGCAAGTCTAGGTACTCCATTGCTTCATCAAGGTCTTTGTTTTCAAAAGTTCCATTACACATCAATTCCACCATTTGCTTATCTTTAGATGTTAACCCTTCATAAAATTGTGAAACCAATCTCCATATTTCAAAACCATGATGAGGACATGTATTAAGCAAGTCCTTATATCTATCCCAACACTGGTAAAATGTTTCTCCTGGTTTTTGAGTGAAAGTGGTGATTTGTCTTTTGAAAGAGTTTGTTCTATAAGAAGGGAAAAACTTTTTTAAAAATTGTTGTTGCATTTCATCCTAAGCACGAATGGATCCTGACCTAAGATTTTGTAGCCATGTTTTAGCTTTATCTTTTAATGAAAAAGGAAAAAGCTTTAATCTGATGGTGCTCATGTTACAATTTAAGTCATTAGAAGTGGTACAAACTTCTTCAAATTCTCTTAAATGCAAGTATGGATTTTCTAATTCTAAGCCATGAAAAGTTGGTAAAAGTGGAATAATGTCTGGCTTAAAATTAAAATGAGATGCATCAAGAGGAAAAATTATACATGATCGTGCACTTGTTCTTGTTGGATTCATATAGTCTCTAAGTGTTCTAACACAATTATTCTTATTATTCTCATTATGAATTGACTGGTTATCTTCTTCGGCCATGTTTTCTTAAGAAAATGAGGATTTCTTAGAAAGTCTACCATTTAATGTACGTGTCCAAACTCTCATGCAAGTGAATAAGAAAAGAAAAGAAAAGAAAAAGAAAAAAAACAAAAATTAGAAAAACAAATAAAAGTAAAAAGAAAATAAAAGAAATATATAATATATACAATACTTACCTCCCCAGCAACAACGCCAACAACTTGACACGATCAAAGAGCTGATGTCTTATCCCAAATGCAGGAGTGTCGAAATAATAAATAACCCAGCAAGACCAGGGTCGAACCACAGAGAGATGAACTATATAAATTATAAATAATGATAATGATATTGATGTTGAAGAGAACTTTGAGATATGATAATGATGAAAATATTAAATAATGATAAAAACAGTTGTCAAGGTTAGTGGATCCACTATTGGTATTTTAAATAAATATAATATAAACTCTTTCTATTACTCAACTGGAAACCACACACAAAGGAGGTTCCAATCGAATGATTTATCGTTATTAGCTCATTATAAATTATTAATATGATCATTTTCATTATCTTATTTAAGTAACATAATACTTGCAAATATCATCAGGCATTCATGTTGCTAACTTATGTTAACAACAAATCAAGTTCCTCTCATAACAACTGTCGCACGTCACCCGCGCGGCATCGGTTGATGATTTTTTTCTTTTAATTTGCTTTGATTCGTTCGTTGGAGTCGCCACCTAGTATTTAATTGAAGGCTACTAGGAAACCCGGGTGCTGGTATTGCCAGAGATTCACGGGTAAGGGACTGGTTGTGGTTAAGGAAGGTATTAGCACCCCTAACGTACCCTACCTGAGATAAGCTGCTTCGTGGACTTGATGTGTTAAAGAAGTTTTAAAAATTATGTTCTTTCATCGAATTTTAGAAATATGACTTACGTGTAAGTTCATAATTCTTTATCCGTGAGCAAATCAAAATATTAAATTCTTCTTTATTCTTGCAATTTTATCATCAAATAATATCCATAAAAACATACAAACCATACATACACTTTTGACTATATTTTTTTCCTTTTCTTTTCTTTTCTTTTTTCTTTTTTCTTTTTTTTAATCAGCAATACAAAATACAAATTCAAAACAACTAAACAAAAATTACATTAAAATTACAATAATAGCCCCAAAACAATCTGGAATTTATAGGGAACACCTTCTACACCACTGGAACAGTGTCAGGCAAACTTCTAGAGCCGCAAGACAGTGGCAGCGCGTCTCCTCCACGCACCACCGCCACTAGCGGTGCGTCGCGCCGCCACAAGAAACTCCACTGGATGGGGCGATCTGGAACGGCTGCCTCCCCTCTTCCTTTCCTCGCCGGCAGTGACCTGTACAAACAGCAAAATCGCAACAACCAGTTTGATTAGTACTTAAAAGTGCATTTTTATCAAGGTTCTATATCATCATTTTGCACTTGAAGTATCAATAACTCCTTAACTAAAGCATGTTTTATACTAACATATCTAATAATATAAGATACCTTTAATTTATGGTAAATGTTCATCTTAAATGCAGGCCTATCACATAAATGAAAGAATTGATTGATGAGTTGAAGTACTAAAATTGAAAGGACAGAAAGATGGCCAAACTTAGAAAAGAGATGTTGGTGCTGTCCAAACTAGAACACTGTTTGGTAATCGGGTCATATCTGGAGTTGTAGATCTCGGATTTAGGTCTACCTTATATGGATGGAAAGCTAAGACATAGGCCTACAACTTTCATGGGAGTCCAAGATTTAACAAGGCCTTTTTTAAGTCCAAATTGTAGCAACAACGAAGAAGTCCGAATCTGTCCTGCATCCCAGACACTGTTCAGTGTTTAGCCCATATCTCGAGTTCTAGAAGTCCAAATGATCTCAAACTTTTACCCTGGAAATATGACACAATTCCTTAGAACTTTCATGATTGAAGTCTGTTCAAATTATGACGTTATCAATGACGTTTTTGGCAGACAAGAAGATAAGAATCGTCACCAAGTCAAGATGTGGCAACCCATTCATCAATTAGTCAACAAATCAATAGTTCCGAATTTTGGCCTATAAAAGGAGGCATTTGCCATGTATTTAGGCATCTTGGTGTTCAGATCAAGATCATGCTCTTGCTCTCTCTTTATATTT
>Ga0325405_1001486_pt1 | contig 23782 bp, 7 predicted proteins | sample PopdelMetagenome_21_FD_205663 | JGI IMG/M metagenome (GOLD analysis project Ga0325405, IMG submission 205663) | Populus deltoides microbial communities from Bellville, Georgia, United States - Xylem-Control-R2 | ecosystem: Host-associated > Plants > Phyllosphere > Stem > Wood/Secondary xylem...
TTTAAAAAAACACAACTATTATTAATTTGCTAGGTGTGTGACACTGACCAACTATTTATTTATTTTTTCTAGATGGTTTGGAGAAGGTTTAGAATGTTAAATTGTTGTTTCAAAAGTTTATAGTTTCTTCTTAGACTTTAATATTTCAATAATTAGATCATTTTATGATCATAGACTTGTAATTTATTTGATTTTATTTGATTTTTAAGTTAGGTTATTTGATGTGAGAATATTTATATATATTAGGTTTAGTTAATTTATAATTCAAGGTATTTTTTTTAAGGAAGTATTATTTTTGTTATAATTTCATGTTACTGTTATTGATTTACATGAATGAAGCTATTCATTAATTATTCTCCACACAAAGGTACATTCCGTAGAGACAAATATTGCTTCTATTGTTGGACAATAAAAGAGAATAAGAGTCTTTGTTTACAAGGGTTAACATGCCTTCGATAAAATCATCGTGGTCTTGTTATAGGCAGTGTCACTTCCTTTAGAAAAATAATAAAAAAGAGTCGATATATCAATCCTCGACACCATATTATAAAAAAAAAGAGGTATCTAGTGACGTGGAAGGTACCCCGTAGTCGTTGAAACGAACAGTGATAATCCAACCTAGCAGCTAGTAATTGAATTCACATTGTTACCAAAGGTATTTGAAGTGTCGGTGATATTATATATGTTGTATGGTTATTTTTAAAAATTTATTAAAATATTTATTTTTAATACCAACATACCAAAAACACTCTTGAAAAATATTAAAAAATTAATTTAATTTTTTTTAAATAAAATATACTCTTGAAACACGTACAAAAACAATAACCACTGCCCTCAGGCAGATCTCTTGAGATGCTTTTCACCATGGAATTGGAGTCGTTCAGCCACAAGCTCATTGGCAGTGGTTTAGCATCCCGCCTGTTGAATTGTTTTAGCATATTGTTCAAAAAGCTCTTACTTTATGATTGTTATTTCAACCCACAAGTTTAGATTTACAAGCCACCGAGTTTGTTTTCCAGAGGAGCAAGTAAATTCAATGGCGTTTCAATGGGCGCGCAACTCATTGGTAGTATGGTTGTATGGCTAGTTTTGGAACAAGACTTGGAAAGCGACCAAAATTCAATGCTTTTTTGTTCAGATTATATCTGATATCGTAAATAGTAAATACATTTAGCTTGTTGATCCCTAGGAGTTTTTTCTCTATGACCAAGGAAATTTCATGTATTGTGTTCTAAATTTTATGTTCATCTTGTAATAATGCTATTGGAGACAAAGCATGTATAGATTGTCCACGAAGATATGCATCTAAAGAAAACGACTTTGGAAAATCCTATCTCTTGAAAGATCCTCTTTACCTGTATCTAAACAATCTTTTCCCACCTCACTAGAATTCATCTTGATGCTTTTCCTCTCCTTTTAGGAGTCTGGGGAAGTGGGGTGTTGAATTTTGGTGAAAAGTTGACACAAAAAGCATCTATTAATATGATCTATCATATCATAGCATGCTTAGTTATATTCCGTTCTTCCAACTGACACATACGCACACATATTCGTATACGTAGTATTAATTCTCGAAACTGAGGATATTAATTTCCTTGTAGCGTCATGTCAAAAATTTTGACAGCCAAGAACAACATAGCTAATGCTCGAATAGGCAGGGCCGTTGATGGTGTTGGTCTAAATCTGCTATATATATTTGGTCTTCAAAGAAGAATTGCCCCAACTTAAGCCTTTGTTTTGGCATGCATGTAGGTTACGGTGAATTTGGTGCTAAAAAATTAAGGCATTTCTTAAGTGCTCATAGGCGAGTTGCGTCTTCAATTCCTAGTTAATATATATGGGATATTGCCCGGATCATTTTGGTCTTCCACTTTCGTTAAAGGACAAAAAAAATTGAACATTGAACAAAAACCGACTGTCGTTTTGTGTGTGTCCATTTCGGGATGCAATGGTTCCTTCATTTAAACAGACACAGACACCCAAATTGATGGATTTTATCTAAGTATTATCTACCAACGTAATTAATTTCCTTTAATATTCAAGAGAACATAAGAAGATGAGGAATTTGCATTCCATGTCATTCTTCTCCAATGAAATTGCACCGAGGGAGCTGTGAAGATTACGTGATGAATGAATGATCTGGTCACCAATGGCAACACATTGTATTTTCCCCAACACACTCATTAAATAACTTGCATTTTCAGACTCTAAAAACTCTCAAAGATCATATCTTGATCGATCTTTCTGTGCTGCACTTTCGGTTTGATATTCTCAACTTGCTAAGATCTTTGAAATCATCGATCCAAAGCTGTCACCGTTGTTCTTTGTATAAAACAACGAAGTTGCCAAAGCTGGATTCAGTTGCCTGAGGAGAAGATCAGTAATTACCAATTTAATTTTAGATTTTCTTTCTCTATTTCTCGGCAAACTTGTAAATTTTTACTGAAAGGAAACAGAATATTTCCACCAGGGGTAGGCTGTATTACATCTATAATCCAGAAAAATACATGAAAAGATAATTAAATAGTTTATCTATAAAATTTATATAAAAAGATTTATAAAAGAAGAGGATATATCATGTGACGATTAGCATTTCTGAAAAACAAAATTACAAATGTTGAATCGATTTTTTGTTAATCTATTTTGATGCCTTCTAATCTATTTCATTCACGTTTCATCGAGAAAAATAAATATGCTGTGTTTGTTCCATTAATTTGGCACCCAACTAGTAACTAATACATTGAACCCAAAAAAAATAGAAGAAGAAGAAGAAAAGAAAAGAAAAAACGGGGGGCTAGTTTTATCATACAAGTGGATAAGTGAAAATCTTTGTCTTTAGGATGCATGATTTTCATCTTGACAGTTTGTCGTTACTGATCTGACATTTCATCGACCATTATTTCAAGGTTTGTTTCTTAGAAAGGTCAGTCTTATTATGTTGGTGCCACTGACCATTACCTTAACTCTTATTAATGATATCATGGAGATTTGTCTTACTTGTTTGATAGGTCTTTCTGACATAGTTTCATATGTTTGAGTGTTTCAACTTAACAAGTCTCTTAAACTAATTTAGATGACTTGTAAAATAAGCGTACATTGGATTTTTCGCAAGTCCCATAATTCAGTGGGAAGAAGGCCTTATTTCCTGCAGGGCCTCGGAATATGCTGGTGAATCTTGAAATGAGGTCAGAACAATCAATTTGAGGAGGAGTCGTACGAGTTGTGAGAGGGAAAACAAGGGAAAAAAAACTCTGCTCAATAATATTAGTAGGAGGTGATGGGCAAACATTAATTATGATCAAAAGTATTCAGTTCTTTTCTTCCTTTTTTTTTTTCTTTTCATTTTTTTTTTTACTTTTCTTCCACTCAAACACTTGATTGCGATGGTTGAGAATGACTTGTATTGCTAAGAAGGATGGCACTTAGCTACAGGTTGTGCACATATATGCTTCTAAAAATGGGCACTCTTTCTTCTAACTTGGAAGATGACATCTGTGCTTCGATATTGTCTAATATGAATATCTAGCAGCCTAGCTAGATGCCTACTTAGTTAGGTCCGTAAAAATGGAAATAAGATCATTAAACTTTAGTTTTGTTGACCATCTGATCATGTCAAATTGTCAATGATGAAGCGAAAGCAACTGAAAAAAAAAATGCCAACTTAAAAAAAAAAAAAAAAAAAGGACTGAAAAACTATACAAATTTGAGGTAACCATTATTATCAGTTTGAAAGTTAATAGTAGTCTACCATCTGAAAATTAAGTGCCTGTACGCTTTCCTCATTTAAGTGTCTTTTCCCTGTAAAAAAATAGTTGCCTTTTTGAAGTTCGTCTTTTGTTCTAGTTACATTTTCCCTGTATAAAAAAAAATGAATGCAATATATACAGTGAAGATAAAGAAAAAATGATCAATTCTCTTGACACTGAGGGGTAGTATATTTGTTTCTGTGATTCAACATGTTTTAAAATTATTTTATTTAAAAAATATTAAATTAATAATCTTTTAAAAGTTTTTCAATAGTTTCGATATACTTATATTAAAAATAAAACAAATCTAAAAATTATTATTTTAATATATTTCAGAAAAACACTTTCACATAATTACCCAACATCAAATTACAAAACGCACACTTAGTCCATTGCATAGTGATGCAGCGTACAGTAGGATAATAAAATTCATTAATTCCTTAAAATTCCGGTAACAACACTTAGCAAAGACGAAAGATGAGGAGATAAATTTTCAGGTGTATAATTTTAATTCAAAGATAACCAATGGCCTCAAACTAACAAAATTGATTGAAGAGTCCACTTTAGTTGACTAAAGACTAAATAAAAAAACCAAAAATAACATTAAAATTAAAGTTAAAGTTAAAGTTAATAAAAACAAAGATAGAAAATAAGAAAATAGATCAATGAGAAGTTATAATCCTAAAACCATAGAAATATGGACATGATATGCAAGTTGAATTACTAAAAATGTGTGTTAGTTATTATTTTTTAGATTTCTATAAAAATCATTTATTTTGTCCTCAATGTTTTTATTTTGTTTCCTAAACTTGACGGGTTGTTCTAAGTATATAACAATTATTATACCATGTATTGAGAATCTTTAGTGAAATTTTGAATTGTGAAGTGTTAGTTACGAATTGTCAAGATTTTTATCAAAATCATTTATTTTGCCCTCAATTCTGTCATAATTCATTAAACCATCTATTGAGAATCTTTGGTGAAAATTTGAATTGAGAAATATTTGACTTGTGTTTTTGGTACCATATTTAGTTTTGTATCTCTTTGTGAGTAATAAACTTTTATCCCTTAACTTTGTTTCTCTAAAGTGATGAGTAAATTTGTATCCTTAGAGTGGTGGGTTATTTATATTTGTATCTCTTTGATTTTATACTTTATAGTGGTGAGAATAAACTATCATTCATGCGAGTGAACTATTTCTACTATATATTTATACCATCCCTGATATCAAGTTAGAACCAGCTAGAACTTAGGATTTACAACTATGGTTGTTCATGGATGTCGTGTGCAAGAATTAGAGAAGGACATCCATGTTTTTGCAATAGACGAATTGATAAGGCAAATCTAAAAGATCTAAGAGTGTCTTGAACAATATGAGAATCGAGATGATGATGATGATGATGATGAGAATGACTCTGAAAGTGGTTCTTCTAGTAATAATGATGAGGATGTTAATCCATCACGGTCCAAACAATGATGCTAGTGATAGTTCTTCTTCTCAACATCAAAGAAAAAAGAATAGAAGGCCTCATTAAGATTCTGATGTAAAAGATGATATACTTGAATTCAACAGAAAAATACAACATAACAAGTTCATTGATTGGCTCCAAACTATTACGAAGGCTTTTGATTTCAAAAAGTATCCTTATGAAAAAAAAAGTGAAGTTTATTGATCTTAAACTTAGAAAACACGCTTCCTTATAATGGGAAAATCTTAAGAAGCAAAGAGCTCTTGAGGGCAACAATATGATCAACTCGATCCTAGGAGAAGATGAGAATGGAGCTTGAAAAAAGGTTCTTTCCTTAACACTATCTATAAAAGACCTTTTTTATTTTTTAAAATCTAAAGCATTTTGGACTAACCGTAGAAGAGTATCATATGGAATTTGAATTGTTCATGCTAAGGTATGATATTTTTTCAATTTGGTCTTTTTTTTTTTGCCTTTTGTTAAATTGATTTTTATTTTTAATTTCACCTTTCAAATCAAAGATCAATTATATTTTATATTTTAATTTTTATCCTCATTCTTTTAATTGTTATTCTTTGCTTTGAATCCTTTTGTATAATTGAAATTATTTTTTCAATTTCATACTTCAACATTTGATTGAATGAGAATTAGGTTTCATGGTTATTTCAAATATGGTGCTTCCAATCTAATAACTTGGGTCATAAGTTTAAAAAGTTAAAGCATGTTGGCATTGTTTTTTATATAAAAAAAATAGGCTTTGTGATTTTCATTATTTTCTTTTCTATCAGGTTAAGCTGATCTAATGACATGGATCGTGGGTTTGACGTGATAAACCGGGTTGGTATGTCCCTGATTACTAAGATTAAAAGTTTATCATACTAACTCGGGTTGAATCAGACCAACTATTTTAGGTCCTTTTTACCCAATTTAGTTATTTTGTATTTAATGGTCTAGAAATTGATTATATTATTTATCTCCTTTTAAAAAAAAATCTAAGTTATAACTATCACTTTTTTTTTTAATTTGATCCATATGTTGTCTTTGTCTATTTTTTTTAATCTAATTAAAATAAAATCAACTTATTTGATCAATTTATGTCCATGACCCACATTATGGATTTGTCTTCCTTCTTTGAAATGTGTTTGCGGCAGCTACGCATTATTTTTTATGCAAAAAAAAAATAGACCCATAACATAGCGCAGGCCTATGGCTAGTGAATTTTTATTTTGAAAGTTCAATCTTTTTGTTTGGAAAATATTATGACAACAATAATGGTGAAAATTGTTATTTTAAGTAACATACATAGCGCTATTAAATTCAATTTGGCATGATGATTCAACCTGGTAACCAACAATTAGAATTTTGGATAGGCTAGAAACAATAATAATGGTGAAAATTAGAATTTCAAGTAACAACAATATCTATTAAATCCGACCTAGCATGATTATTGGACCTGGTAACTCATCGACTGAGAGCCTAGCCCAAGTAAGATATCATTTAGAATCAACTTGAAGATTAAACCGATTAAACTTGGGTTGACCTAACTAAGCTCGAGTTGGTCTAATTAAATATGAGTGACTTGGTTGACCTGACAAACCTGGGTGAAACCTAACCAAGTCAATTCTAAGAAATTTTTTTTTATCTCAAAATATTTTTATTTATTTAAAAAAAACTAAAATGGCGTTCTTTCAAGTTGAAGTAGAAAAATTCCCAACCTTAACCTTGAATTGGATATGATAATTATATATGGTAGCAACTTGTAATTTTATCGATATGAACAATAAACTAAACTTTTTAGCATACCCAAACTTAGGTTGTCCTTACAAAGACTTGTATCACCACATCCTTATAGAGTAATTTGAGGTACCATGAATTAATGTGGCAACATGCCACATAACTCCATTGGTGAAGAATCCATTTACGCTGATTATTATCAATTTTTTCAACCACCTAGAAATAATAACTAAATATTTATTCTAGAATTTAAAACTTTAAAAAAGAGGGACCAAACCTTAAAAAAAAAACAAATACAAACAAAACATCCATGAAAAATATAAATATAGGTATTAATATAGATCCATTCACAACCACGCCACTAATTCAATCTAAAACTAATGTAGATCGAATCGTTATTCAAACAAAAAAGTAAAAAACAAGGATCTAAAGGAGAGAAAACAAGAAGACAGAAACAGGTGAAAAAGAAAAAATCACAAAAGAAAACCAAAGGTATTGCCGCTAGTGAAATAACACCAGTGGGAGCTGAGAAAATCTTTTCTGAAGGTTTTTGTTTCATTTTTCTTAAATATATTACGGGTGTTTTTAATTTAAAAATTTATTTTGGTATATTATTATTAGAATATAATTTGATGACATGATGATTACATGTATTTTTGGTGCAAAATATAAGTAGCCACTTATTCAACCATTGTTGAACAAGTGAACCGATAACCCGAAGATTCAATAGCTTTATCAGGTAAGATTCTAGAATGGGCCGGTCTCACATCTATATAGCTTTAATTGGCACCGAATCATTAGCTATTCTACGTTCTGGGTCAAATTAATTTTTTTAATATAAAAAAATATTTAAATGTGACTATATAAAATTAAAATATAATACATATTAGATTATTATTTTTAATATTGATACCGTGTTATATTAAATGACATGGATCGATTTGGGTTAAATTATCAAATTTGAGAACTCAATTATGAGACTATGATACCTCTATAAAAAGCAAATCAAAATAAATTATGAATATCAATTTCTAATTAACTTAATGTTGAACAACAAAATTAAAAACAAAAATATTAAATTAAAAAAAAGGACAAACCCCAATTAACCTGGATTAACCTAGCCAAACACCCGAGTCATGAGATTAAGATAACCACATATAAAGCAAATAAAAAAATATCATGAAGCCCAATTTCCAATAAACACAATGTTAAAGGATAAAATCTAAAAAAAAATCAATTAAAAAAAAACACTCCAAGTCAACATGAGCTAACATGTTAAACCTATAACCAGATTATGAGACTAGAATAACTTCATAGAAAGTAAAAACAAATACGAAATTTTATTTTCAACAGATCTAATGTTCAAGTTTAAATCGAGAGTAAAAACTAAATCAATGAGACATTTATAACTCTACTTAAAGCAATTTGAAAAAAAATAATTATGCGTCCCAATTCTCAAATAACCTAATATTAAAGGATAAAATTAAAAAAAATATATAAGGATTGAATTGTTGGAGGGTAAATGAAAAATCAAATTAAAAATGAATCTAAAAAAATGAATTAAGTCAACCCGAGATAATCTACCAAACTCGTGACTCCGATCATGAAATCGTGATAACCACGTAGATTGATATATAAACCAATAAAAAAAAGCTAAAAAAAATACTCTATTCTGTCAATTTGTTAGCAGAATTATTGGTTTTATTGTTTTTTCTTATAATTGTGGTTGGTAATACATTCTACAATAGTTATTATATCATCAAAAGATTTACTTTCCATATCTAATGAAGTGCCACAACACTTGATAAGATATATTTTATAAAATATTTAATTACCCGATAATTATTACACACACACACACGTTAGGATACACTGTTTAGGCGTGTAAGGTGTCGAAATTTTAAGGTAGAAAACAAGTTGGTTATTGTCTCTATCAGTTTGCCCTTTGCAATAACAGGAAATAATGTGCGGTTGATGCCCCTCTTGTAACTGAAAAGGAAAGCAAGTTTTTTTGACGGCTATATAGTCTAGAGGTTCCGGCGTCCCCCCCCCCCCAAATCAGCTGCCTTGTAAACAAATTACATCACAGATTTCAGCTCAATTGAAAACGATATTAAGGGCTACAATTTATTTGACCATTTGAGTTCATTTTCTTGGGAAATGCATAATAATTACCCATCTAATTATCCCCGACAAATGCCATGCCTCCATATGTATTCATGCTATACTTCGAAGGACGACCTTAATGACTGCTGATTAGTTTTTTTACCTGTTTAAAATTATTTTTTTTTTGTATTTTTAGGTTATTTTTAATATATTTAAATAATTGTTATTATATTTTCCAACAGCATTCAAAAAAGAGAACTTACTTGAATAGGAGACCCATTAACACTATAATCATTTTATTTATCATACAAGAATTTCTAAATCGTCAATATTTGGCGACAAGTAAAATAAATTCTTTGCTTGTTACGCTAAATTACACGATGAACAGAATTTCAGCTTTTCTATTTTATGCTCGAAACTGTGGGGACTCTGACTCGGATAAACATGAGACCCTACACGCATCAACCCTCTTTTTTTTATGTTTTTTTTCCCCTACGAAACGAAGTTATCTATATTTTCATTCCCAGCTCTAAAATAGAAAAAAAAAAAAAAATGTAAGCATTTTCTTTCCCTCGGTAGCCTAAATGCCAAGCAGACACACAAAGCCAGATGGCTGCTCATTATAGATAGTAACGTTTCTGTCCCTCCTTCCCCCCATCTCACACGCACCCCGTCTCTCTCTCTGTCATGCATTAGCTTCCTCGCCCATTCGCCCATTTATAGCCATCAGTCCCACCAGCCTCTCTAGTACCTCACCAAGCCAAATTCTTCTCTTCCTTCTGCAGTCTCTTATCTTGCTTGTCTTTTTAGTGTGGAGAAACTAATAACAAGCCATGGTAGTACTTTCCCAACTAGCTCTAGAACCTTTCTCAGTTATCAAAACATGCAAGCCTATAGGCTTGTTTTCCGAGATACCCGTTATAGACTTGACAGACCCTCATGCCAAGACTCTCATAATCAAGGCCTGTGAAGAGTTTGGATTCTTCAAGCTGGTAAATCATGGAGTTCCAATGGAAGCCATGACCAAATTGGAAGCTCTTGCTACCAACTTCTTTAACCTCCCCCAGCCTGAGAAAGACAAGGCTGGACCTCCTAACCCTTTTGGCTACGGAAACAAGAAAATTGGCCCTAATGGTGATGTTGGTTGGGTTGAATATCTCCTCCTTAACACCAACCCTCAAATCTCCTCCCAAAAAACGTCCATTTTTCAGGAAAACCCACAGATTTTCCGGTAAATATATTTTACAAGACAGCACCACCCTGTTGCTTAATTTTCTTGCTTTCTTTTCGTGCCTCCTGTTAAACAGGATAAGCTTTTAAAGCACTACATAAAATCCTGAATTATGCTGTTTGTTAAGATTTTATTATATTTAGCATGATAAACAAATTACGGTACTATATATTCTTGTTACTGCTAGCTAGTAAATATTGAAGTTTTGTATTTTCATTTTTTATTTGTGGGAATGGTGTAGCTCTGCTGTTGAAGATTACATACTGGCAGTGAAGAGAATGGCTTTTGAAGTATTGGAATTGATGGCTGATGGGCTGGAGATTGAGTCAAGGAATGTGTTCAGTAGGCTGTTGAGGGATGATAAGAGTGATTCATGTTTCAGGCTAAACCACTACCCACCATGCTCAGAGCTGCAAGCATTGAGTGGTGGAAATTTGATTGGGTTTGGCGAGCACACAGACCCACAGATAATATCTGTTCTAAGATCTAACAACACAAGTGGCCTGCAAATTTGTCTGAAAGAGGGAACTTGGGTTTCAGTCCCCCCTGATCAGACCTCTTTTTTCATCAATGTTGGTGATGCCTTGCAGGTCTGTTTACTTTGTGTTTTTATTCTTTTCTCGTAAGTATGTTTTTTTACTTGTAATTATCACCGTGTCCGTGTTTTGTATTGATGGGATCTCCCTGGACTCACCCTCTCTCTCTCTCTCTCTCCACGTCCAGCTACGGCCATTTGGTTTTCCTTGTTTTTTTTTGTTTTTTTTCCTTAAATCGAATCTGGCAAATTACCAAGTAAGTTCAAAATATGCCTTTAAAACTCAATTCTATTCTTGTGGTCCCACCTAACTTACTAGCTTTTTTCTTCTTCTTTTTTTTTGAGAAAAAAAAGAAGAAGAAAGAATTCAGCTGTGGACACAACTCTCACGTATTTTTCTGTCCTTAAACGTCATGCCATTTATGCTCTCAAGCACATGTTCACTTCAAAAGTTCTTAATTTCTTTGTTGACTAGTTTTTTGGGCTTGGACGCAGGTGATGACAAATGGAAGGTTTAGGAGTGTCAAGCACAGGGTTTTGGCTGATCCCCTGAAACCAAGGATTTCCATGATTTTCTTCGGTGGTCCACCTTTAAGTGAAAAGATAGCACCTTTACCCTCCTTAATGGCAGAAAGAGAAGGCAGCTTATACAAGGAGTTCACATGGTTTGAATACAAAAGGTCCGCATACAAGTCAAGGCTAGCTGATTACAGACTTGGGCTATTTGAGAAAACTGCAGGCCAATGATGTGGTCAATTCGTATTGTAGTAAAAATTAGGGTTTCGCGAAAACTCAAAATTAATAGGTGTGAAGACTTTACCCAACTAGCCACAGATGGAAAGCAAATAGGCTCTTCGTTTACTCTTCTTCATGACTTCTTACCCCCCCCCCCCTGTTTTTTTACTTTCTCGTTTAAATGTATCGACAATCACTCTTCTATCATTAATGCATTTTATCATCATGTCATGATGTATTTTATGCCAACTTTTCTAAGATTCCACTTCAGAACATTTCTTTTTATCCAAAACTATAAGCTTTTACCAGCTGGGGGCTTCCCCACTTTTCTGGTCAGATTGCCCATTGTTATTACTTTCCACCATTATCTTAAAAAATATCCCCATCACATCAAACCATGAATAAGAAGAGTTTTGGGAAGATTGGTGTTTGACACAGTGATGGTAATCATGCTGATGCAAAGCCACAATGGGCCACCTTGACTCATGAGAAGCATAGCTACAATTACTAGGCTATAAAACTTATGGTTCCCATTTCTATAATTCATTGTCTGTCGTTCTCATTAGGAGAAGAAAAATAAAGCTAGCGCAACGTATCATATATCCTGACAGTTACTTGGAGGGATGAAGAGAATGAAACGGAGGAAATCTTAGCTTTAATCCCTACCATTGCCTCTAGATAAACAAAATGTAAGAACAATCTTACTGTAGACATAAATGCTCCCAATGTAAGCACGTGATTTCACTCTCAAAAACAATAATAAAGTGCAAGCAAATTAATGCTAGGACAATAATTTCCGAAATGACACCATTATTTCTAATTCCGGCACTTCTGGCCAGGAGTATCATTGAAGTAAATCCATATCAAGCTCATGGTTTTCAGGAAAGCCCCCACTCAAGTAAGACGGTGCTTATTAAATTCTGAAAGGGAAAGGTCTTAAAAGAGTCAAGTCGCCCTTCCAAATTGTTTGTAGTGACCATCCGAGTGCAATTCGCTATATATCTCAGTCTCGAACCTTTTTCTGACTCGACATTTCGTCACCATTAGTTCACCATCAGGAGATGGCACTTTCTCACTCATTCATATACTGCTCAAAATCATCAAATCATACATACATACATACCTGCCTACTTACATACATACATGAAAGGACATTATGAAAGTAGCTTTCCAGTGCTGTATGTAAGACCTCTTCTGTTGTTCGGTCTGCTAACAGCAATTATCAACATAGATAATGAAGCACTTCGCTTTAGAAGTAAACAGAAACAGAGGTCCATTTATGAGGTCCACGCACAACATTTAATGTCACGTTGCATCTTATGTGGTCACACAAGAATGCATTTCTAGAAGTGACAACGTTAATATTCAGTGAAATACATTCAAACTTTCAATCAAGCACTTAATTTGATGTGGATGAAAATGAGGCGAATAAATAACAGAACATCCATATCAACATTTTTTACAACATCTCTTACCTGTAAATATTCGGTGGTCATCGCCACAATCTCATCCCGTGAATAAGACATCTCTCTTGTTCTCCTCTTAAAAGAGAATGGATTGTGCAACCCAACATAGATAAGGAATGTTCATTGAAAAATCATATCAACTCAAAACCTACCTTAAGTTATATAGAAAGAACCTAATAATATATAGTTTTATGTTAACTCACTAATAATATATCTTAAGTCTAGGATTTTAACTTGTTATCGTTCGATCATTAAATCTTTGTTACCATGTCAAATAACTGTTTTAATATAAAAGTTTAAGTTCTTGAATGAGGACTTAATTGGCACAAGGGTGTCGGTATGTCCGTCAGTGAATTTGACATATAATTGTCTATTTTTTTTTTGGTAAGTAAACAATGAAAGTGGTATTTGTAGTAATTCATTTTCAACTCTCTGGAATAATCGTCGGTAACTCTGTCATTAATAATTTTAAAACATATTTTTTAAAAAAATATTAAACATAAACAGGAGATAATTAAAAAAATAAACTACTATAAAATTCAAATATTTATTATAAATTTAAATATTTATAAGTTCAAATGCAATTAATCTAGAATAAAGACGTTGAAGGAGGCGAGTCTTCGACTGGAGCATGGGTCGAATAAGAGGGAGCACATGTACCACCCATCTGTTATCTCATCTCCATTACTAATCGCTAGAGTTCGACCATCTCAACATTGAGTTATTCATAATCAGTAGCAATATGGGTCGTATGATCTTTAACTTGATAGTCTAAAATCATCTTGAACTCTAAAGTTTGAGTGTCAGGAACTGATTGCGAGCATTCAATTGTTGAAACATTGTGGATTGTCTGCAAGTCCCTGGTCATAGTGTTAGAGAGACCATATATACCTGATTTTTATTGGGTTCACTGAATGATCCTGCCTCTAACCACAAATCCAGATTGAGATCCAAATGAGTTAAAGGATTGTCACCATATTTCTTCTTCAACCATGTGTTGTTTGTTAAAAAAAGATTTTAACAACATACCAAAAAGTGATGAACTTGGCCTATGAGTTGTTGCATCCTTTTTTAGCAGTCATCAATCCGCAAGTGCGTTTCCATAAAAAGATCCATCGGGCTTGGTTCGCATCCAAGAACTATAGCCTGTAAGAGAAAATTATTGTTTGTTATATATATATAAACAAAAACAATGGATGTAATTAAAAAAAATATTACCATCTGCTTCCCATGCAAAACGAACAAAATGGAGTTGCTGGTGTGTGTGGTAACAAAACTGTGAACACACCGATTGCAGTTCATCGCACCGAAGTGTGATCCTAGAAGCTCTCTTTCTTATGCATATTTTTTGTTTTTCTTTTGCACCTCATACCAAAAATCATGCAACTTATATGGTATAAATAAATTATCTGTTAGTAAGTGAATAATAAAATTTTATTTTGATTTCAATCTTCCCTAATTGCAACATGATTCTTCCAAACTCTCATTGCAATAGCGTTGTTAGCTCTATCACATTAAAATTTATCCTTGTAGTTCAAATTTTTACAAGAGAAATTTCATTAATATTAATAAACTAACCAATTAACATAAAAAATATTTAAGTTAATATTAATCTTAAACCTTCTGAACCATGCATCAATGATAGGTTTCCATTCAGGATGTTTGGAAACCTAACTTCATTGAAACAATGAAATTTTCATCGACAATTTCATCATCGATGTTATGGTTCTGACAGCATCAATATTTGTAAACCTAATATTTATGATATTGCTTCAAATTAATTCTTCCAAAATTATTAACATATCGATGTGAAAGGAACAAACTTACATTGAAAGGTTGTTTTTCCACTAAGCCTAATACTTTCGGGTAAATGGATTCTGTTGTGAAGAGATCCCTCTCGACGTGGCAGCATCGCACATGACAAGCCCGTATCGAGTGAGGCTCCCTGTGTCTTAGATGCTTGTTATTGGTCAATGTCTAACAACTCATTAAGCGTTGCTAGAAGAACTAGCTGTGATCATGTCTGTGCGACTTGCTATTGACTTTTCTCTAGGCATCTTCAAAAATTAAAGGATTAAGGTACCGTAAATCATTCCTATTTAAAAAAAAATTGGTGGCACCTCTCCTATACAAGAGACTACCTAAATTTTTTAAACTTGCAAATACACAACAATTTAAATGGGATTGTCATAAATCAGTTGATTTTATTTCAATACATATCAATCAAATAATTTCAATTATGTTAATTTAACCAAATTTTAAATTAACTTTGTTACGACCATTTATAAAATGTTCATAGGAGATTAATATATACACATTAAAGGATATATATAGTATCACTATTTCACATTAAAAACTACTCATTTATCCTAACTATTATCTCAACTATTTTTATTTTTATTTTTATTTATTTATGATGGCTACTATTTTGTTTTTTTTTGTTTTATTATTTTTAAATAATTTTTATTTTTCATAAAATAAAAACTATTTGTTAACACCAACAAATAAATTAGGTAACCACATCAATAACAAGAAATTTTTTTTAAAAAAATCCAACAATCTATATACAATCATTAATGAACATAAAATTCAAAAAAAATAAAACAAATTCCAACAATCTAAATACAATCATTAAATATAGAAAATTTTAAAAAAAATTAAAACAATTCCAATAATCTATATACAATCATTAAAGAACATAAAAATTAAAAACAAATTCCAATAACATTTATACAATTATTAATAATAGAAAATTTTAAAAAATAAAAATTTTCCAATAACATTTATACAATTATTAATAACAAAAAAAATTAAAAAGAATTCTGAATAACATTTATAAAATTATTAAAAAAATAAAATGCAAAAACAAAACACAAAAAAATGAAAAGGAAAAGGAAGAATCTTATCTTAATGTTGAGTTTTCCTGAGCTTAAGAAGTGAAAAAAAAATCCAAATAAATCATTAAATAAACACAAAAGAAGAGAAGGAGAATAACGTAGAAAACATACTTGCACGTGTAGGAGAAGACAATAGAAGATAATGGGTTGAGGAGAGATCTAAAAGGAGATAGAAAAGAGAAAGAAAGATAAAGATTTGGAAGGAGGAGAGAAGAAACTGCAGACGAAGAGAGAAGAAGAGATGCGCCCGTCGTTCTGATTTTAGAGATTCTTATCTTTTAATTTGGAGCTTTCTTACTAACGGATTTACCGACGGTAAATTACATATTAATAAGTTTTATTTTTTCCATTCGTGTTTTCATGTGTCAAATCTAATTGAAATTTTCAATGTAATGAAAAAATTTCAGAAACACGTCAAGTAATATTGACGTCTTTATTCGTCTTTATTGTCAGAAAATTTAAAATTAATATTTTGATTAGTCTGTTGACGTTTTCATCTATCAATGTTATCTTAAATTCTTGATTTAATTAAAAAAATTCAAAAACCTGCCACATATCACTGATGTCGTTAGCGACGGTAAATGAAAAATTAATTTTTTAATTATTTCGTTGGCATTTATGTGTGTTATGTCTAATTGAAATTTTCAATTTAATCCAAAATTTTTAGAAATCTGCCAACTATCACTAACCACATATTACTGATGCAACGACCCGGCAAACCCGATCGGCCCCGCAGGTCAACCCATGACTTGGGTGAGACCCGGCGTTTTTTTTTTTCAAATGTGGTTTTTCTCCTGTATCCCTCTTTTTTTCATTTTTTTTGTTGGTCATTAACACTTTTTAAAGCTCCCTATATAAATATTAGAAAGATATTTTATTTTTTGAATGTAGGATTTGAAACCCTTTAGTATATACACTCTATGTTTCTAAAAAAAAGTTATGTTTTTTCAATATGGGATTTAAAAGCCTTTAATATATATACTCTATGTTCCCAAGAAAAAAATTATTTTTTCAATGTGGGATTTGAAACCCTTTCGTATATATACTTTATGTTCACAAGAAAAAAGTTATGTTTTTTCAATGTGGGATAAAAAACTTTTTGGTTTAAATACTTCAACTTAAAAGGATAACATAATATCTTTTTAATGTGGGATTTGAAACCTTTTTAGTATATATACTCTATCATTACAAGAAAAAAGTTATGTTTTTTCAATGTGGGATTTTAAACCCATTAGAATATATACTCCTATGTTTCCAAGAAGAAGTTATTTTTTCAATGTGGGATTCAAAGTCATTTCGTATATATACTCTATTTTCACAAGAAAAAAAGTTATGTTTTTTCAATGTGGGATAAAAAACTTTTTGATTAAAATACTTCAACTTAAAAGGATAACATGATATCTTTTCAATGTGGGATTTGAAGCCTTTTAGTATACTCTATGTTCACAAGAAAAAAGTTATATTTTTTCAATGTGGGATAAAAAACTTTTTTGGTTTAAATCTTCAACTTAAAATCATAACATAGTATCTTTTCAATGTGGGATTCGAAGCCCTTTAGTATACTCTATGTTTATAAGAAAAAAATTATGTTTTTTCAATGTGGGATAAAAAACGTTTTTGGTTTAAATCTTCAACTTAAAATCATAACATAGTATCTTTTCAATGTGGGATAAAAAACTTTTTAAAATATTCTTTTAAACTTCATTATTTACAATATGTATAGCCTATATTTATATGAATTTTTTTTCTTCATTTTTTCATATGAAATATTAAAACTTTAAATTTATTTTTTTTATTTTTCTGGGTTGACCTGAGTTGACTCAAGTTGACTCATGAAACCCGGGACCTGGCTCTTTGGCCGGATCAACCCCCGGGCCGAGTTTGATAACTATGATTTTGAATCACATGAAAAATTATTTATTTTGTAATCGAAAGATTTGAGATTCAGTTAACTATGAGTTTTTTGAAAATGACGATGTTACCTACAAGGAATTCAACAACATATTAGTTTATGATAGTTTGAGAGATAAATTGTTTGAAAGTAACAACATGGAGTACTATACTTACTGAATAAAAGGAATAAGTTCATCGTAGCTAAATAGCACATAATTATATGTTTGTCTGAATTTTATTTTTGTCAAATACCTTATCCTCATAACATTTTTTTATACAAGTCATCTAGGATTGGAGAATATTGGCAAGTTCCCACTCGAAGGCACTTTCCCACTGTTATGATATACTAGAATGCGATTGATTCTTGTTCTCAAATGAGGCTCAAAATAGTACAAGATAAATATTGAGATCTATTCAACAATATAAGTCTCACATATTAAAGCCTCAGCCTGCGCCTTGTTTTTTACTTTTCTCTTAAGGTTGAACAAGTATCTGCATGAAATTAAATGAATATTTTGAATTTTTGAAAAAAGATAATTGAATTTTAATTACGATATATGTGTAATCCTTAATCTCTTGAATAGATACATCCATCTATATTGGACTGAGCCTTTAATTTTTGCCTTAAATGGTAGTTGTATGGGTAGATGCTCTATTAAGTCAAAGAACAATGAAGGAAATATCATCTCAAGGTTGCAAATTGTTTGGATGGTATTTGTTTCAAGCCTCTCTATGTGTTGTGTCTGCAAGTTGTTGGAGATATATCTCTAAAGCAGTGATTGATCTCCATGAATGTATCTCATATCCTCTTTAGCAATAAATCCCGGTAATTTAGTGGAATGAGTGTTTGCATAAATACAAGACAGTCATGACTCTTTATTCCATACAATATGCAATCCTTCAAATTCACTAACCTTGATATGTTTGAAGCATGTCCATCAGGAAAATGCAGACTCTTAAGCCTGATACACAAGTAATTGTGCATTGTTATCTAAGACGAAGTTGGCTTTGGGCTTTGTGACCTGTGATCCATTATAAACCAACCTCATATTTTTATGGTAACAAAACAAAGATATATTTATTCTAGCCTTGATGTTGTCCTTTGTCTTCCTTTTCATGTCCATAACTATGTTGAAAATATTTTCAAACATGATCTTTTTAATTTGCATGACATCAAGGTTATGGTGGAAAAGATTGTTTTTCCAATAAAAAAGCTCCTAGAAAATAAATCGCTTTACACAATTGTGAGTCAAATCAAAACCAAAAAACTTCTGCTTATCGAATTGAAAATCAAACACAATGTCATCATACTCTGACACCACGTCAAACAATTATTTACCTGACAGTAACGGCGATGCAACATCCCTTTCAACTCTACCAACAAAGAAGTATTTTTTGTTCTTTCTATACTTATGATCTATTGGCAAGAATCGCCTATAGCAATCAAGATGTTTTACCGTCATTCGTTAACATGAAGACCTTGCTGCTTTCATCTTGAAATTTTGTTTCCTTGATATATCATATGTCAAAGCCCCAGATGATCACAACTACTTCAATTCATCAATAAATAGATGAAGACAAACATCTATATTCTAACCTGGACTATTAAGACCAGATATGGTTGTAGATAAAAACATGAACTCTAACCTTATACACATCTCTAATGGCAAATTGTTATTCGTGAGTATCATCGGCCAACAAGAATAAGGAGTAGCAAATTACCTGAATAATTCATTTATACATAACCCAAGATGCATGTTTCTTGGTTCTACTGAAAACTGAGAATACACCCTATTAAAATGTTTTTAGGCTTCACCATCGAGAAGATGTATCAACATTCCATCTACTGCATCATGTGAATGATGCCATGTCATGTGCTCAGTAGTCTTTGGTGACATGAATGACCTTTACAGTCTAGGTGTGATTGGGAAGTATCTAAGTTTTTCATGTGCAATAAGAGTCCTCCCCCTGCTAGTTATGGTTTTATAACGAGCATGTACATATTTTATGCACTTAGTCAACTCTGTATTTTCAAGGTAATATAATATGCAAAAGTTTGGACACAAGTCAATTTTTTGGTATTCTAAGCCGAGGGATTTCATCATGGATTTAGCAACATAAAATTTCTCTTTCAGCCTATTCCTTTCTGTTAAAATGCTTTTTGCCCATTCAATAATTATATCGTAACTAGCCTTACTCGACCCATGATCTGACTTGATGGTGAACACCTGTGCAATGACTGATAATTTATTGTGAGTTGTGTACCTATCCCATAATGGTTTGCTGGAGTCTTTTAAAAGATTAAAAAAAATATAATCATGTCTGCATTAGGTTCTTCATCTATTATTGGACATTAATCGACATAACCTTGATTCATTCTCATCGCATCCACAATCATATTCCTATAAAGATTATTATTTTCATCTACAACTTCATGCAAAGATTATTATTTTCATCTACAACTTCATGCACGTTGCTAGAAGGAATAGCTTTGCAACTATCATAAAATTAGTTGAGAATTCTGCTTGAAAACAAGCAAAAACAATTCAGCACCTAATTGAAAAATTATTTGAAACCTTTACTTAAAAATTAAAAGAACCAAATTAGCAACAACCATAAAAACAATTTAGAATTCAACTTAAACAAACAAGTAACAATCTATGAAAGAATTAAAAAATCATTTAAAAACTTCATTAAGAAACAAACAGGATTAGGTCAATACAACCATAAAAACAGTTCAGAGCTTTGCTTAAAAATAAATAGGAACAACCTAGTTAAGAATTGAAAAATTATTTTAAAACTTCTAAAACAAATAGACCCAAGTCAGCAGTGATCATGAAAACAATTTAGAACTCTACTCGGAAAAATATTGCAAAATTCCATCAACAAGTTGACAAATCATTTGATAACTCCTCTAAAACGAACAGGACTAAAGTTTTACACAACTTGTTTAAAACAAACAAAAATCAACTAGCACAAGTTATAAAATCTTTAGGAAGAAATTATTCGAAATGAAAGAAAATAAACCATCAAAGGTTTTAAAAAATAAATTTTGGCGACTTGACTTAAATGAATCACAAATTATTTTAAAGTTAATTTAAGCAATTCATTTAAGTTAAATTAAAAATTAACCAACAATGATTCTAAATCAATTTTGAAAACTAATCATCATGAAATGAATAAAATCAATAGTTTTTTTTAATGATTTCCAATAAAACGCATAAGGTAAGCTAACAATCATAATCTGAAATACAAGAATCATATCAATAACAATCTACACATCAAGCATGGCATAATAACACAACAAATACAAGTCCACACCGTCATAAAATCATTACAAATTGAATAAAGCAGTGAATCAAATCCATAAATAGTCCTCTGAACCTTATCACATAGTACAGAAGACCAATATTATTACACCTCAAAAGCTCTTTGCCGACATCATTCTCTTAGGGACAACAGAATGATGAGTCTAACGACTCATATATTCACAAAAATATACAATAATAATATAAATGCTAAAAATAGTAAAACATATAGACACATCCAGAATATTGCAAAATACCAACAAAATATTCTATCGGTATTACAACACTGGTTTTTTCAGAAAAAAATTCACTAATGGAATCATAGAAGGTAATTAATAGTCAGAAAACATATCATCGGTAATTTTTATTATGTCGATCATTTTGTCAGTAATATAATCAATGATGAATTTACAGATGAAAAAAATGTGTCAAGAAAAAAAAACACTGACATCATTTTATTGATAATTCCTTTTGTTAGTATGGCATATTACTGATATAATACACTATTGTTAATTCCATCAGTTATTGCATTCATAATATTAATGGAATTCATCCATTAGAGATTTACATATTGTTAGTGGAAACTCTTACAAGTTTGTTTCGAACCCTCTAGAACTTTTTGAGAAACTTAGTTCATTAGTAATTCCATCTGTAATTGTCAGTGGCAAGGTCTTGTATTCTTTTGGAACTCTTTGGAACTTTATGATGGACTTGTTTCATTAGTCATTCCATTTGTGATTCAAATTTCATCAGTAATTTCATCAGTTTTGTATTTAATATTTAAAAAAATTAAAATAAACAAAATAAAAAAAAATAAAAAAACATAAGAATAAAATAAAAAAATATTATTAATTTAAAAAATATTATTGAAAAATATTTATCTAGTGGATAAAAGTTGGAGGATGAGGAGGAAGAAGAGGAGGTGGTTGATCTTTTCTGAGACTAGGTGGGCGATGATGTAGACTACATATACCATAGAGGCTTGACAACAGCTCCTTATATAATCACCTAAATTCACTTGTCTCGGACCTAAGTTGGGTCATCTCATCACTAAGCCTGGTTTTTTGAGCTTCAACTTGTTCTTGTACAATCGCCTAGATATCCACAGATTGGATGATCAAACCTAATTGTTAGAAACTAGTGGTCAAAACACTACAGCCTGTCTGTATATCCTTTGCCATAGTGTTTGAGATACCGTAAACTCAATTTCTATCGAGTCCATCGAACAATCCAGCCTCCAACCATAAGTCCAGATTGAGTTTCAAATTGGTCAAAAGATCATCCTCTTATCTCTCTTACAACTGGGTGCTATATATTTCTTTTTAAAAAAGTCAATAAATTTAAATTAAGGAAAAAACTATTGAAATCTAATTTACCATGAACTTCTAAGCTCAGCTATCCATGAGCTACTATACCATTTTTTGATGGTCTTTATTTCACATATAAGTTTCAACAAAAAGATCAATCCATCTTGGATCGCATCGAAGAACCGTAGCTTGCAAAAGGTAGCTACTATTTGTTAAATTTTTTCATATAAAATAACAATTTTAAAAAATATATATGTAAAAAAACAAAATCATATCATCTACTTCACATGCGAAAAGAATGGAATGGATCTGCTAGTGAGTGTGGTAATTGAACCTTGAATCTCCTTGCTCTGGTTCTCCATATCGGATTGCGACTACCATACAATATGGTCAAACATCATGTGTTTGATATAAGCTTTCTAAATAGCCTCTAAGACGTGCAAATGTCTGAAATCTATAGCCACGTCTTTCAAGCCTAGAAGACCTCTTTCTTTTGTATATTTCTTTGAATTTTTCTACGCCTTTAACCAGAAATAAAAAAAATAAATTTGAACATTTAAAGAAAATAGAACATTTTGAGTTCAATCTTATCTAATAACGTTGTGATTCTCCCACAACCTATTAACAACAGTGTTGTCAACCTCGTCCAAGTAAAAATTTTCCTTACACATCATTTTCATAAAATAATTAGTTTTTTAAATAAAAAACAGATTGAATTTAATAATAATAATAATAATAATAATAATAATAATAATAGTCATAACCCAATTCTGGGTTATTCCCTAAAAATCACCTTTTTGCAAAAAAAAATTAAAAAAATAATAATAAAGGCTGGCAATGTGGAGAAAGCAAATCGGGGAATCAAGCTGCAATTTTGGAGGAGATTCAAGGCCTGATTGTACCCCATTATGCCAAAAAAATGGAGAAATAATGCAAATTCAAGGTCAAATTGAATGATTATTGGACGAGTTTGCATAAAAATTAAGTCCAATGACATAATTAAATTTTTCATAGGCCAATTTGATTTAATTATGAGCCAAATTAAATTTTAATTATTTTTAAGAATTAATTTAGGTCCAATTGAAGGATTTAATTAAGTGTAAGGACTTAATTACAATTTAAATGGGTCAATTTAATTTTATTTGAGGTTTAATTGGTGAAAAATTAAGTTTGGGAGCCTAATTTGAGCTTAATTGAGAAGATTTGAATTTTAAAAGGCAAAATTTAATTTTTACTAAGTTAATTGATTGAAATTAGGGGCAAAATTGTAATAAAATTGAAATTTTGGGGTCAATTAGGGGCTAAATTGATGAAATTCGCAGCCAAGGACCAATCTGCAAAAGGCGCCAAATTTT
>Ga0325405_1001492_pt1 | contig 23750 bp, 8 predicted proteins | sample PopdelMetagenome_21_FD_205663 | JGI IMG/M metagenome (GOLD analysis project Ga0325405, IMG submission 205663) | Populus deltoides microbial communities from Bellville, Georgia, United States - Xylem-Control-R2 | ecosystem: Host-associated > Plants > Phyllosphere > Stem > Wood/Secondary xylem...
TTTTTTCAATTGCATCCTTTTACACTTTGTTTTTATATTAGATTTAGTTCTTATTCTTTTAATTATAATGTTTTAAGTCTTCAATCCTTTATTGTATTAATTTGTCTTTGGATTTCACACCTTGATATTTTATTTTTATATCAAATATGGTCCTTATTCGTTTGATTGTTATTTTTACTTTTTCTTATCTTTTTCTTAATTGAAATTGTTTTTCAATTTCTTCCCTTATGATTTGTTTTTTTTTTCATTTTTGAGTCAAATTTAGTTCCTTTTCTTTTCAAATTTACATTTTTTAAATTTGTTTTTTCATGTTTATCCCTAATTATTTAGTTTGTTTAGAATTTTACATTGTCATTTTTTCTTATTTTTCTTTTACGTTGTGATTTGGTCTTATGATCTGTTACAAATTGGAAGGTTGGACTGGGTTCACTTCAGCCATTTTTAATTATTTTAAAATTTTTTTATCTATAATCATTGAGTTCATTGAAAATTAATTTTCTTTGTTTTTTTTATGTTTTGGATTCTTTTATGAATTTGATTTTACCCTTGAATTCAATATTTTTTACTATTTGAGATTTGACATGATACTACTCATGAGTTTTGATGACCTCACTTGATTTTATTCGTACTTTTTTTTTAGTATTTTTTTATAAATTTTTTTTCTGGATTTCATCATTCTATAGTTCAATTCATGGAGTTTGACTATCATTATTCTTTTTAGTTTTCTTTCTATTATGTTGAGTTATTGGTTAATTTCTACTCTTTAGAATATAATAATAGCGCTTTAGCATTTTTTTTTCAGCTACAAAGAAATTAATCGGACCCACGGAATCAATCTAGTTTACAGTAAAAAGGAGCTCTTCCTTCTCCCTTTACCCTGCTACTCTCAAAGTTTTTTCTCTCTCCATCATCAACGCCAACTATCAAAACATAACAAAATGTGAACTATTAAGACCAGATTATATATATATATGGTCTTAATATATATATATATATATATATCAACTCTTGAATGCTCTGTAGAACCAAAATAAAATTACCAACACCTGGTTTAGAAACAAAAAACTTATTGTATCAAATTGGATAAAGCTTTAGTTTCATGTTAAGTTTTCTTTGGTTTTATGACTTAAATTTATCCTTTGAACAAGTCTATAATTGTATCCTTGTACAATATCTAATCATGCAATATGTTATTCTATAAAAAAATTACATTCTTTTTAATAAAATTACTTTTGTATTTCAAAAATTCTCGTGAACTATACAAGAATACAATTTTAATTTTTCAAGAAAAATGAGATTTTAATGGATGAGCAATTTCAAGACTCTTATTTCTTATAATATCTTGAGAAATTAAATATGGAGTAGGTTCCTGGGATCCACAGAGATGACTATGATGTTAGCTAGCTTGCTCTAAGATTCGAGAGAGAGAGAGAGATTCTCACTTGTCAACCATGAATGAGATGCCAAAAATTCTGCAAATGAGACTCTCTGCTAGATTGACCTTCTCTTCCTGAGAAGAGAGCAATAATGATATCCAGCTAGCATAACTTTTATTGTAAACAATAATGATATCCAGCTTAGGCTCAAACCAACACACCAAGACAAACTCAGATATATATATATATATATATATATAGAGAGAGAGAGAGAGAGAGAGAGAGAGAGAGAGAGAGTAAGGCGAGCTCCTGAGAAGAGATTCTCATGACTCGAATCTCTAATTAATAATTGATTAAGAAGCTGTCTCTTGCTAAACAATTACTTGGTCACCAAACTCTTTGCATTATTATTGTACGTCTCCCTAAACAACAATGATATATAATAAGATATGCAAGGTTTGATACACTTGATATGTTCTAATTATCGTCATATCCAATATATTTTCCCAAGTAAAATAAAATAGGGAGAGAATAATGGGCAGGTCCTAGCTGCTTGATTAGGAACCCCACTGTCTGAACACACTTCACACACACACATTCAAGCGGACAGCGTACACCAGTAAATAATGCAATCAGAATCAGCCAGAGAGAGAGCAATGGATTGCAGGAACACTAAAAAACATACTCAGGTAGGAGGAAGAGAAAGGCTCACTACGCCATTCGTCCATCCTGGCGTGTTTGGCTTTTGAAGTGAAACCACAAACTTTATTTCACGTCATTTTCTCAATATTGTTCAAGGAAAAAAAACACAGTGATCTTATGCAATCCAAGAATGTGCAGGTTTAGTGCTTGTAGATGTGCATTATGGGTTTCATTCTAAGGAAGTACTATTATTCGCTCTTTTCTGGTAGGTAGAAGTGTACATAAATTTTGTGGAGTATAGAATGAACGGGAAAAAAATAGAACTGACTCGTAAAAACAAGAGACAAATAAAGTACCCTGTAGAACTTTCAACCATTCTTTCCTCATTGCATTAATTGTCATGTATCTTAACTTAAACATTAATAACTTCCAGACTGAGATGAGAGATCTCAATCTCATAGTTCCCGATTAAAAGAGGACTAGAAAATTAGCCATGCTTATTTCAGGGGATCTGTATGCCAGCATTTAAGAGATGAATCAATGAAACAGCCTCGTAAATGTGCACATAATTGAGACATCCTAACCAGAAGAATCATTACTGGTTTCGCCCGCAACGGTCACATGTGGTGGAAGCAATTGGCATCTTTTCTGGTTTGGCCGCCTTCATCTTTGGTAGATCAAGTTCCAGAACTTCATGCAGAGTCTTTGATCCTTCTTGGAGCTCATCCGAACTGAAAAAGAAAAAATTATTCTAAGTTATACAATTTTCCCATAAGAAATTTCGTGACAACATTGTTTCCTGATTAAACGTGCATTCCAACTTTTACTGCCAGGTAAATAGCATCTCAGTATCTTGTTCACGAGTCAACAATAATGCAATAGCAGGATGATGATTTACAGCATACCACATAAATCTTGTTCAACTATGTAAGGTGGGTCTTTGAATACATAATTGCATGTGGTGCAGATTTTATTTGTTTCATTTTGCAACAAAAACAAATGCCATCCTTAATTGGCATGACTAGTCTTGTGACAGAATCTTTTCAGATACATTTCTGAAAATGTTCCAGTATAACTAAAAGATTTTTGAGGCATCATTCACTACATTGAATCCGAAGAAAGAAACAAAGTTTCCACTACGAATCAAAGGGCCAAGCAAATGTGAATGGATAGTATCAGGTTTCAATAAGGTCCTAGTTTTTTGTGAAAAGCATAAAGGCCTAGTACAGGATAATAATCTTGGATAGTGACTGTTCATCCAGGCACCTTCTCTCTTTAACCCATATCAGATCAATCTTGTTTATAACTTGGATTGTATGGAAAGAGATACCATCACACCAGATCATTCTCAAGATATTTATACTTTCGGTGACATTATAACATTTAGCACTCATCAAACATCTTCCTTACCTAATGCAAAGTGGAGGAGTTAACCGGACAATAGTGTCATGTGTAGGCTTAGCAAGAACTCCTCTTTCCTTCAACTTCAGACAAATATCATATGCAGAAACAGGGGACAAAGTCTTGCTGTTGAACTCCACAGCATTGAACAAACCTCTACCTCGAACTTCCTTAATGATGTCTGGAAACTGTTGCTGAACCTTAAGCAGCTGATGCCTGAATTCTTTCCCCAAATGGTAGGATCTATTGAATAGGAAAACATCCGGTAATTCACAAATTAATCAGCTTTTTGAAAAGGGAAAAAACAAAAGCAAAGAAGGGAAGGTAAATGGGTTAGAGAGATTTCAAAATATAAAATGTGGCAAAACAAGTTTAGCTGTAAATAAAACATGAATTTTTCATAGAATTTTGTTTCTGAATGAGGTTCAAAGAGATTTTATTCAAAACACTGACAAATTGTTTGCATATATTTCCAACATTACTCATGTTCAAAAAGTTCCAAAATAAACTTCCTCGTGTTTAAGCACACAATTTTGTCATAGAATGCAGTTTCGGGAAGATGTTCTAATGGAATTCAGTTAAAAAGAACCGACTATTGTTTGGAAATGTTTTCAAAGTAATTCACTCAGATACCCACACCTAAAAACTCTCCAACTTCTCAGACAACTGAGATTGCAATCAAACTTTAGTCACAGAAGTTTAATTTAATGTGGATAACACATGATACCTCTCAGCAAGCCCTTCTTCTTTGATCACATCTAGTGAAGCAATGGCAACTGCACTGGCTAAAGGATTTCCCCCAAATGTGCTGGGAATAATCACAAATAAAACAATGAAGAGTTCTCTTAAGACAAATGCCAAAGCAACACAACATGTGTAACATAAAGAAATGAAGACTACTTAAAAAGAAATGATGATGCGGTAAGAGTATATAATTTAATATAATAAATTCAAAATGCATAAACAAATGCTTAACCTATCTTAAAAGACAAGATAACAAGGAGAAAAGCTGTTCTTTTCTGGCATCAAATTCACAAAGAAATAATCTACGGTCATAACTCCTCTCACTAGTTCATTATATTTGACACTTTTTAACACTTTAAGGTCACCAACTATAGTGCATTCTCCATGTTATTATGCTGATTCAAATTATTAGGCTCTCAACTAGAAGATTCAATTTGATTATTTTGTTAGGCCTCAAACCAGTTGCACAACCGATGTGAACTATCTATTCCCATCCGTGGAAGTAGAAAACTAGGACTAGGACTAACCAATCAACATTCAACATAAAAAGGCTTTTGGCTTGGTGGGGACATCAAATCCGAAACATTGTTTACGTACACGTATGATCATAGACAATAGAGAGTAATCTAAACCATTGAGAGACTAAGTTTTAGCTTATGTTTTGGTTTAATCTATCTGAACTTTTAGTTGAGATTATTGATTAGACTTTATTTATTGGACTTGATTTAATTATTATTGAGTATTTTATTTAGTGGATGGATCTAGCAATGGATGAGATGTCAAGACCCTCATAGTACCCTTTTAGATCTCAATTTAGAAATGATAGTTCTTTGTTAGGTGCTCCATCATATAGGCCTAATCCTAGTAGTGCCTAAAATTATAAAGAAGGGAAAAAAAATCGTTAATGAAATGTCTTTGTTGAGTTCAAAAGTTTATTGTGCTAAATGTTAAGGTTTCAATCATATCTTCTTCAATTGCATCTCTAAACCCTCAGTCATCTAAGAACATAAAGATATAGGTGAAATGAAAAATTTTTGTGTGCATATAAATAAACTCAATCTTGATGACTTTAGTGACCTAGATGAAAAGTATATGCAAGAAGAGGGACTTATCACCATAAGTTCAAATGAATCTGAAAATGAGATTAATAAATAATATAATAATTTACTTTAGTGCTAGAGGAAGAAGTTTTAGAAAACTCTTTAGTGGAATTGTCTGAAGAGGTAAATATGATATTAGAAGAGTCTCATGATATTAGTTTTCTTAAACTATTTGATTCCCCACCTACCATGCTTGATGTCCAACACGTTAAAGGTTTAGAGCAACATGCTCCTCACCCCTTCATGTTTGACATCCAGCACGTCATAGGTTTCAAATAGTGTTTGTTCCACTCGAAACCCTCAGTCATATAATGTTGTTCATAGTTATAAACCTAGAAAGCATGTAGATCTTCTTTCTATGCCTCCCTACTCTAAAATATTTGATTCATTTGAGTTTTTTGCATGTAGAATTCATATTTACAGGTTGAGATCACAAAACATATTCAAGTAAGTAATGAACAATACAATTTTCGAACTAATTTACATAAGTATCATGATGCACTTAATGTTAGAGATTATTTCTTGATACATATTAGACCTGAAATCTCAACAGCATATCCCTAATGATCCTTTTGAAATCTCTGTACTATTATCCTTATCTTTGGCATAAAAGAAACATATTAATGTTACTTTGAATACACAAGTTTTTACCAGGAAAGGTTAACTTCAGTGAATCCCAGTATATAAGCTAAACGACCAGATTCAGACTATACTTGAATTATTAAAGAGACATCACAACAACTTAATCATGATCTTTGGGAGTATTATTAGAGCCACCTTGAATTACACTTGACGGGATTTAGTTTCTCCAACCCTAAGAGAGTTGGTGGGGACACTGGACCTGAGACATTGTTTACACACTCGTATGATCATATATGATGGAGGGTTGTCCAAACCATTGAGAGATTGAGCTTTAACTTAAGTTTTAGTTTAATTTATTTGAACTTTTAGTTAAGGTTTATTAATTATGTTTTATTTGTTGGACTTGATTTAATTATTGTTGGGTATTTTGTTTAGTGGGCCAATTGTTTGTTTTAGTTAGGGTTTTAGTATTTATATCCTATTTTTCTTTAGATAGTTTTTGAAAAATTAAATAAAAATTGCAGAGTTGAATACTTTTCCAATGCTCATTCTTCTCTTCTTCAGTTTTTTCTTTTCTTCTTTGGCTTCTTCTTCTTATCTTCTTCTTTTCTTTCTTATTGCATTTTAAATCTCTTTTTTCCCAGCATCAGATTTGGATCAACTTTGTGTAAGGTACTCTAGATCAGCTAATAATTGCTGGTTCATATCCATTCATATCAGGACTCAGCTCCAACTTGTTTGGCTATGTTTTAGTTCGTGCATTATACAATATCAAATTGAACTAAGCTGACTTGCTAACACTATGCCAATCCTTTGCAAAAATACATTCTAAAGGAAAAGTTCCTAGAAAAGTACTGTTTTTTCATCTTGTTCATTCTTTTTTTCTTTAAATTATTTTCTTCAAAAAAAATTAAAGCTACACATCTTTGCAACAGTATTTTGACCAAAATAAACTCAAGTTGACACTAAATGTCTCAGTGAAATTTTCCCAATCAAGATGTATAATTGATGAATAATGCTGGCACCAGATATAGCATGCAGTATTTTCTATTGGCAAATTAGCACTGTCAGAAGACAAACAACAAAAGAAGTAAACAATTATAGTAGCAAACCTTCCATGTTCTCCTGGTCGAATGCAAAGCATTACATCTTTATCTGCAAGCACAGCACTTACAGGTATCACTCCACCACCCAATGCCTTTCCTAGAATCTGAGCAGAACAACCACAGAAGCATGTATGGAGGCACATTAGAGAAGCATATAATTTGGTTGAATCACTACAACCAATAAGCATTCATTATCAGTCAACAATAGTCTGGAGAAAATTTTCGTCAAGATGCATGAAGAAAGGTTAGACAAGTAGGTCAACGATCAAGCAAGGTCTGATAACTGTATTGCTCCACTTATAAAATGTTATTATCAACAATCTAACTTTGGATATTAATTATCTCTTGCGGGTTGAAATTGGGAAGGTTTTGACCAACTTGCTTATTTGCAGCATTTAAATCTCTATTCATATCGGACATCAAAGAAATCATTTAAAACACGGGAAAGAAAATATGGAGACCCAACATGAATGGTATAAGCTGACGTTAGTTCTAGTTCTAAGAAGTTAGTTCAACAGTATAGCTATAATTTGGGTGTCATGTTTCATTTTATAATCAGAAGAAAAAAGTGAAAACATGGCCAGGTATTAAAAGGACAAGCAAGAATTTGAATGCCTTATTTGAAGTATCAGCCACTTTTTTAAACTACCCAATAAGAATTCACAGCAACTTTCTTGATTCCAAGCAGATTTTATTGATTCGAAAACCAAATTATCACAGTACTGCAACAATTGTCTTGCATGCAACTCCTACAGTTTTTTTAGATAAATGTAGATGATTTCATTACAGAGAAATTACTGAATTATAATGAGAAGATTTAGACATTCTCCCCAAACAAAGAACAGTATAGAAAACAAATATTAAAACAGGAACTCGTACAGTTTACAAATTTTCATTGGAAGCAGAAAGATGAAATAAGCTCACACACTGAAGTGTGGCTATTTTAAGGCCAAACTACACCGTCAAGAATTGTTAAAAGAACATGCGGAGGGATTGTTCAAAAATCAGAAGTAATTTGGAAATTCATTGCTCCTATTAACAAAGACAATCATGCTTTTCAATACAGAAATGTGCCACTGACATATTCACATCAAATAGTTGGAAGATCCCGTCAAAAATAAGAAAAGGGGCCTTACTACTACATCAGGACGAACTTGTTCCCAATCACAAGCCAGCATTTTTCCTGTTCGTGCTAAGCCAGTTTGAATTTCATCAGCAATCATCAGAACATTGTATTTTGAGCAAAGATCTCTGACAGATTTTAAGTAACCATCTGGAGGAATTATAACCTGCCAACCATAAAGAATAGTAACCAAATATAACAGTCTCAATAAAATGAGGAGACAGAAATAACTAAAGGAATTTAATTTAAGAGGTGAAGGACGAATCACTCACCCCAAATTGGGGAAGAAAAACTTTCAGCCTTTGTCAAAAAACAAGTGGGCTTGAATACAAATGGGCATTTGTCAGACATTTTATGTAAAATGACCAGGTAAATTGGAGACATGATAGAAAATTAGCTATTTAAGACAGACAATTTTCAAGAAAACAGATCGGGAATAGGTTAGCTACTTTTTTCAAATTCAAAAAATCTAGTTCAGCAATAAGCTGAGTAGCTATCATTTTCTGTGTTAAATGACAAATCCAAATATCTGAAATACCTGCATTAGACTCGACAGAACAGGAAGGTATTCAATATAAGTAGAGGAGTAGATAAATTCAACCCTATTAAACATGATTTTGCCAGCATCCTTTCTCGCTTAGTTCTAAGTTCATATATGAAATAAAAGGGACCATATTTGATACGAACCCCATGAATACATAGATCTAGAAACCCATAGTCAAATCAACTCTTCCCGAGAAAGTTAAATCCAGGCTTGTGATTGAACTTGACACAATAATAAACTATACCAAGACACTAAGATTATACGTAATCAACCCCTACCCAACACCTACAATCGAGACACGAACGAAAAATATAGAAGATGATGCGAACGAAGACACCACGAAGCTTGGCTAATTCTTCAATAAGTCAGAGTTGTTCCATAAGAAACCAAGAGTAAAAACAAATTGGCACACACAAGTTTTCTTTCTAAATAATCAATTTATCTCTTATTAATTTTTTTAAAACCTATATACAAGCTAACCCTATTTATATACTAGGTAAAATGTCATTAACAATGCTGGAAAAATAATAAAAAGTTCTAAAAAAAATAGAAAAAAAAATCATAAATCAACAAGGAAGCTAATACAATTCTCACACAGTAGCTTTTAGACTTTATCGCAAGGTCTTCTCAATATCCAATTGACCTAAAGTTTTAACTTTATATAAAACAAGACCTCTGAAACTTCTGATAAAATTTTAGTCTAATCCAACAGTTGAATAAAAAATTATGCTTATTAGTGTAAAAATATACATTTGAAGAAATAAGTCCAAAACCAAATCTGATTGTCACCCTCTTGAATGGATTGTATCATTAGCTCTTCAAAAAGATTTGACCTTTAATCATCACCTTGCTTGAATGTTAAAACACTTTTGAAAGAGATATTAACTTGATTTTATGATTTTGATAAGTCTTTTTCTTCCTTTTTTTTTAAAAAATATTGTAAACAACCAGATCGCAAATAATCAACTTTTTTTATATTATACCAAAAGTCATAATAAAAGGATATAACTTGATTTTAGAACTTTACTCTAATATCAACTGATGCAAACTTTGTAGATATAAAGTTTCAGAAACCCACAGTCAAATCAACTCTTTCCCAGAAAAGCTAAATTCAGACTTATAATTGAGTTTGACACAACAATCTGTACTAAAATACCAAAACTATAAGTGATTGAACTCCCACCCAACGATTATAGAGAATCGCGAACGAGAAATATTAAAGTTTTGTGGAGTCAGAGTAGTTCAATAAAGAACTAAATTAAGAGAGTTTTCGTTCATAAAATAATAATTGCTGAAATCACACAATAGAGTATTAAGCTTGTATTTATTTTTATTTTTTTTATAGACTTTAATTTCAGCAATTATTATTGTAATTGAGGTTTTGCTCATATTTTTTGGTTCTTCATTAAACTACTCCAACAAATCAAAAAATTGATCAAGCTTCGTGACGTCTTCTATACTTCTTCATCTCTTTATAAGCGTTGGGCGGAGATTCAGTTACTTGTAATCTTGGTGCCTTGATACAAGTTATCGTTGTGTTAAGCTCAATTCCAAACTTGGCTTTTTTGGAAAGAGTTGATTTGACTGTGGATTTCTAAATCTTTATATCCACGAGGTTCGTATCAGTTGAAATCAGAGTTGGGTTTTAAATCAGGTTATATCTTTTTATTTTTTTTAGTTTTTGCATTATTTTATCGTTGTCGTCATCTACACACTTAGTTGTGGCAGAAGTTAAAAAAAAAAGGTAGATTATGTGAGTTGATTGTTTACAATTAAAAAAAAAAAGGGATCAAAATCAGGTTAATATATCTTTCAAAAGCGAGTGAACATCAAAGTAAGATAATGATTCGAGGTTGAATCTTTTTTAGAAGAGTGTGGATGATGTGATCCAAACTAAATCAAAAGATCTATTACATGTGTCAATTGGACCTATTACAAGATCAAAAGTTAAGAAGGTTAAAAAGGAATTCAATGGTTTAGTTCAAGATATTTAGGCTTTATTTCTTACAAGACTTGCGGATTCAACTTATTTTTTTACTTACACACAGATTAGGTTTATTTTATATAATACACAGTTTTACACTAACATGCATAATTTTCAATCCAACCGTTAGTTCGGGTTGAAAATTTACCAGAATTTTTCAGAGGTCTTGTTTTGTATTGGTTTAAAATTCCAGGTCAATTGGATATCAGAAAGGCCTTGAAATAAGGTCCAGTCTATAAGCTATTGTGCGGGAATTGCATTAGTTTCCTAATTGATATAGGATTCTTTTACCTATTTTATTTAGAACTCTTTTATTATTTTTTCAACATTGTTTAGGAGGTTTTTATATAGTATAAATAAAGCTATTTAGCATGTAAAAAAATTAACAAGAGATGGATTGATTATTCAGAAATAAAACTTATGTGTGAATTTGCTCTTACTCTTGGTTCCTCATGGAACTACTTTGACTTGTTAAAGAATTAACCAAGTTTCGTGACGTCTTCAATACTTCTCGTTCGCGTCTTTTTATAGATGCTAAGTGGAGGTTCAGTTTCTATAGTTTTGGTGTCTCGATACAGGTTATCATTGTGTCAAATTTAATCACAAGTGTGAATTTAGCTTTCTTGAAAATGATTCATTTAATTGCAGGTTTTTGAATTTAGCTTGATGTTAATTGAAAGTGCTTTTGTTATTTTAAGTCGTTTAAATCTTATTCCATTAGTTTCTTAATTTTTGGTGTCTTTTACTGTGTTTCTTTATCGTCCATATTTCGCACGAATTCTTATTGGTATTCACATTTTCATATTCGTTGTTTTGTATTGATAATTCATGATCTAAATAACTTATCAAAGAATTAACCAAGTTTCATGGCGTCTTCTTTACTTCTCGTTCGCATCTCGATAATAGATGTTGGATGGGGGTTGGTTATTTCTAGTCTTGGTAACTCGATACAAGTTATCGTTGTGTCAAGCTAAATCACAAGCCTGAATTTAGCTTTTTTGTGATTGATTGATTTGATTATGGGTTTTAGATTCTTATATCCATGGGGTTCGCATGCTGAAAAAATAATAAAATAGTTCTAAATAAAATAAAGTAAAAAATCCTAAATCAATTAGGAAACTAATACAATTCTCGCACAGTAGCTTCTGGACCTTATTGCAGGACCTTCTTGATATCTGATTAACCTAAAATTTAATCTTATATAAAATAAGACCTCTGAAAATTTCTGGTAAAATTTAATTCTGATCCAACGGCCGGATAAAAAATTATGTTTGTTAGTGTAAAACCATGTATTAGAAGAAATAAGCTCAAAACTGAATCTGATTGTCCAACCATTGCATGAATCGTATCAGAAGTGCTATTCGACATAAACACTCTATGTCAGCTAATGAGAGTCATTGAAGAAATTGACTATTAAGCTTTGTTCTTGCATCTAAAGTTTGAAAACTAGAAAATAAATCTTTCTAAAGTCTAGACAATCCAAATTTATTTAGTAGAGTTGCCTGACAATAATTGGGGCAAGCCAAGCGATTGCCAAATAATTAACAAGAGAACCACCACAAGTTCAGTAGGAAGGGAACCTAGTGGTAACAAGCTTGAGCTTGCTATCCGGGATGGAAAACTTTACAAAGGTTTATAACGTTGATCATCCCCAAGGTCAATGATCGAATGAGGCTGGCATGTTCAGACATCACCAGGCCCGAGAAGTGAAGGACTGGTTGTGGTGGACAAAAGCCCCACAGAAACCCCACATCTAGCCCCGAACAATACATATACATGTGTGTGTGTGTCACATCAATTAATCGAATGAATTTATGAGGAAACATACCCCAGCCTCGCCTTGAATTGGTTCAAAAAGAAATCCAGCTATCCGATCTCCTTGTTCTGCAACACATACCAGAGATTAGTTATAAGTTGGTTTTAAAATTCTCATCTCAAATGGTAGAGCTAAAGCAACAGTTACAGATTATAACTTGTGAACAATTTATGTAATAATGCATGCAATGATTATTTTGATCCAAATAAAACAAGGAAAACAACTTTTGGTCGATTCAAACCTCTAAAACTTTTCTCCAGTGAAACTACATCACCAAAATCAACTTTAAGATGGCCAGAAAGCAATGGCCCAAACCCTCGAGTAGCCTCATTGTCACAGCTCATTGAGATGGCAGCCAATGTACGACCATGAAAGCAGCCACAACAAGAGATGATTATGGCCTGCATGTTGCACACTTTCAGCAAAGGACACTTGTGAAAGGAAAATCTCAGTTGGTCCCTTGAAGGAAGACGAGATTAGAGATGTATATTTCTACATTGGTGTTTAAAACAGGTAAAAGATTTTATAATCAAATCTTCATCAGTTAAATGTCTATAATATCAAACCTCTTATAATATTTATGATTTACATGAAAGGATAACATGGAGAAATAAGCATGCCAAAAGTGAATTCCTATCTTATTGCAATTAAGATCTATCAGGTAATAATTTCTACAGCAAAAACAGTGGCCAACAAATGAGGTATTGGTAGAGCCTAAATGGATCATCAAACTTGTACAAATACTAATCAATTGGGTTGAAAAAACTCTCTTCACGAAGTTATTGAAAGGTAAATCAATTTGCTAACATTTATTTACAATAACCAGACTTGGTAGGAACAGGGATAACTTTACCACACAGAATAGAGTGAAAGAAAGATGACAAAAGTCTGATATGTTTTCATAATCCTTATTGAAGACCAATAAAACATCCATTTCCAGTTGGTAAAAGAGAAGCTACTTACAACCGCTTGAGAGAATCTCAAACACATAAAACAGGAAATTCAACTCTGCAGATACCAAGTCATGGCCTCAAAACAAGGAGGACTGCGATGCCTATAGTATAAATGGGAAATAGCAATATCACCCTTAATATTGCACAGATTTGATTCTATTCAGAAAATATTATCTTCTTTTATTTTAACCTCTTGTAACCACCCTTAATATTGCACAGATTTGATTCTATTCAGAAAATATTATCTTCTTTTATTTTAACCTCTTGTAACTATATATACTTGAATAAAATATTCAACAGTCAGAGTTCTTCCTTGTCATAATTATAGCCTTCATGAATAGGTTATATATACTCATCATCCATTGTGATATCCATTTTGTATATAAATAAAAGTCATGATCAACTCGCATAAATGAAAATCAACAACAGTCTCATTTGGAATGATGAGTAATGGCAAAGAAAAACTCTTATGCAATCTCCATAGCAAGAATAATAGTTGAAAGCTGCTTAGAACTACTTGCCTCATCAATAGGGATTTTTTTCTTTTCATATCCCCATTTCCTTGCCAACTTCAAAGCTGTTTCCACACCCTCAGCACCAGTGTTCATTGGTAGCACCATATCATAGCCAAACATGTTTGTTAGGTGCTCTGCAAATACTGGAAATTTATCATTATAGAAAGCTCTAGAGCTGAGAGTGAGCTTTTCTGCTTGTTCCTGTAATGCTTTCATGATCCTTGGATGACAATGTCCCTATAGAAGGAAGCAATGAAATTGCATTTACAGTTCATCTCAAATATAATTCTCAAAAAGTGCAAGGACACTGCCCCCCGACAGAATGAGTATGAGAACAATGGTTTGTAGAGGATAAGATCCTCAGGTGATCTGCATTTTGTGCTCATGTAAAATAAAGGTAATCATATTGCATTGAAAAGTTTTCTTCCTTCTACTTCACTTTTTTACCATTTCTTTAATAGGGATCTTATTGCTGCTAAAGATATAAAAACTGACTTCTTTTCTAATGACTACATAAAGAACTACTTAAGCCTTCACCTAACAGTTCACGCTATAAGTAGTGAGTTAACATGATATCAGACTCATTGACCTTGCAATAAGGAGTGTGACTACAGGAAATCCTATCTATTTACAAATTCATTTTAGCACAAGACAGTGGCATACTTGTGCTTAACCCACACCTTAAGTCCAATTCAGTTTCATTGAAGGGAAGGTGTTAAAGACATAAAAATCAATCTTCAACCTTCTTTGAAAAACTTAAGCTTTTGGTGTAGTGGTCAATTGATAATTTTCATAAATATCAATGAAAAAGATACAATTAACGGTCATAGATTTGATAAGTAATTACAGCCAAAGATCTTGTACTCTGTATTTCTTTTTTTTCTTTGTGTATGCCTTTTGCTATAAATATTCCTTCGTCTTCTGAATTAAGCCTATTAGTACACCCTTCAAGAAAATTCTAAAGTACAAGAGGATTTGATAGACTTCATATACCATCTCTCATATAATATGTCATTATTATCTGTAGAAGTTTGAAATGTTTGACATCTAGATTACATAAATGAATGAGTACACAAGTTATTTGTAGTCATTAGAACTAGTAAAAGTTTTATTCTTGTCAGAAAGTTCTATAGCTGTCCATCTTAAAACACATAATAGACTTTACTAGCATGATGCTACCTCAAACCCTTTCGCATTCCAAAACAGTCTTCAATGTGTTTAAGATTTACGCTCCAGCATGCACATTTCCTTGACAAGTCTAGATGAGCCTAGAAAATCCTAAGATATAAGACTAACTTTCTGAAATTCTCCAATGCAAGAGCAGGATTTTTAAGGGTTAAGATGATATATATGATAGTTTTATCATCAAGTGAAATTCTTAACTAGATTAGGATGCACATTTCTAGAATATCAGTAAAAAAATGAGAAAATTAGAAAGACTAGGAGCTTGTATGGAAGTTCATAAAAGCCTATAATCAAACGTGATAGTGAGTTCCCATGTTGCCTACTGGTCATCAATAGCCCTGCAAATTAGTTCACTACTTCCCATGTTGCAATCACTTGCTTCCTCCGACCAGTAGCCATTTTCAACCAAACTAAAATCTAATAATTGAGAATGTAAGGAGGGGCACATGGGTTCTATTATCCATATCTATTACCTGATTAACTGCTGAATATGCAGAGAGAAAATCCAGGTATTTGTTGCCCTCAGGGTCCCATATACAGGATCCCTTCGCTTTAGAGAATACGATTGGAACTGGATGGTAACTACAAATTGATCCAGAAAAGCAAGTTAATGAACAAGAAAGGCTAAAAAAATGTAATATCAACAGCAGAGGAAAAATAGAAGTATCCAAAAAGGAGTCCCATCCAACAGAATCAAATTATTTAATTTAATCAAATAAAAGACATGTATATATTCTTAGATCAGCAGATAAACAAGGTATTAATTACAGCTACAGCCCGAAACTTTAATTACACAGGAGGAGAACATGCAACAAGCAAGCGTGTGATGATGATATACCACCTCAATAATGGGTAGAGTCCAAACATTTGTTTACATAAAGCAATAGAACAGGTAAGCAATTACTTTACTGAAACCCCAGAAGCCAAAAAGAGTGGATAGAAAGGGATGATTAAGGAAAGAAAACACCAAATTGGACAGGTAGAAATATAAAGGATCAGAGAGAGAGAGAGAGAGAGGTGTTACTTGTGGGCACTGTATTCATACTCCAAGTTGATGAGATGTTGAGAGAAAGAAGGGTCGTGTCCATGTCCTTGAGGGATAACCCCGTAAGTCCTCCGAGCCTCCCTGCAAACTCTGCTCAATAAACGCTGCAAAGGTCTCTTGCTTGTTGCCATTGAAGAGGAGGAAGGATGATCTAGGAATCCACAAAGTGCTTTGCACCCACGTACGTGTAAGTAAAAAGAGTTTTTATAGGGTCGGATTGGTAGCTTTGGGCTGGGTTGGGTTCCTTCCATTGTCATTAATTATTATGTCATGCCTTCCTTATTCACACGTCCCCAAGCGTTATCCTCGTTTAATCCCCAACGTCAGCTTCTAGCAGCAAACTTTACGAAATACAAATCTCTCTCGCCCCGCTGTCTACTCTACAATTTCAATGTTGTCCCTCTACTTTTTAATTCATGCAAACTTCCTTTCTTATATCTTTCAAATTTGATTCGAGAGAGAATAGATTTATTATAAAATAATAAATAGATTGATATTATAAAATTTATACAAATATATTTTTCAAGGCTTTTTTTTGATAAAACAAACCAGTGAAACATTTTTCTCTTTTTGTTTTTTTTAGTCAAACATCACTAGATGTTGTTATAGATTTCATAAAATTTATAATGAGGATCATAAATGAATTATTTTTTTCATTAATAAAAATTACAGAAAATATTCTCTTTGTAATCCTAATTTTTTTTTTATGGGAAGGGGTAACTACAAATTCTAAAATTTTATTTTTAAGTTTTTTGTTTTGTTTGGTTGCTTAGCATCCTCAACTTTTGGATGAAATTTCTACGTAATTTATTTTGGTATAAAGTTTTAGAAAATTATAGTTGAAATCAAACTTGATCGAAATTAAAAGAATTGATTAATTATAAAGATTTAATTAAACTTTTAATGAGTTTAATCAATTTAATTAAGGACTTTAATAAAGAAAAAATGAGTTTGAAAGTCAATCTACTCAAAATTAAAAGAATTAGTTAAGTTTAAGAATTTAATTAAACTTCTAATGTGTTTTTTTGGATCCAGTCAAGGAATTAATTAAAGATAAATCAAGTTTGGAGGTCTAATTCAAATCAATTTGCAAATATTAAAAGATTAGAGACACAATTGAGACTTTGAAATACTAAATTAGTGCAATTAATTAGTGGCTCAAATGAAAGAAATTTGAAAGTTTGATGGTTGATAGTGGTCAAATTGCTTAATCTGAAAATCAATGTCTAACTTGAAAAGGATGCTAAATTCAAGGGATCTAATTGAAACATTTACAAGGATGAAATTGAAAGACTTGGTTAAATTGAGGGCTTAATTAAACAAATTAAAAGAATAGGGACTAGATTAAAGGGTGTTATATAGACAACAGATCACTTATTTACAAAAAAAAAAAAAAAAATTCATAGATAACGCATTATTCGGTTACTATTCATTTTCTTATTTATTTCAACCTAAAAAAGCTGTTCAAGTTGCCATATTTCAAACTGGTTATATCCATCATCCTCTCATCCAAAAGTTTTCTGAAATGTACTAATGATTCCTCTTAATTAAGAATAGTTAAATCATTATTTTATCTCCAAAAAAAAAAGAAAAAAAAAATTAAATACCACAATAACTCAACACAATCCCACCTCATAAAAACCATGCCTGAAATGTCCTCTTCTAGTCTCCTCGTAACCTTCATATATATTGTATCAATTAAAATCATAGATGCTAATATTAATGACCATGATATCCCTGTACAATTCTAACTGCCAGATCCTCTTTCTTTGCCTTCAAGATTCAAGAAAAAATCATAACAAACTCACACCCTGCTGAACTGCTGAAATTTATATATAGAAGATGTGAGTAACCACCTTGCTAGCTACAGAACCAGAAAGATAACCACCTTGACCTTTTTACCTACAGCCCAGATCTCTTCCCAAGATCATGATTCACCCACCTTGCACCCTCGACAACCTTATCATTTCTCCCATAAAAAAACTCAAGCATCTCGGCAAGGGGAAAGGGAATTAATGAAGGAGAGCCTTGCAACAAAAAGGAAAGCTAGAAAATCAGTTTTTCATCAGCAAGGCTAGCAGTTGCTAATTCCATAGAGAATAGCTGCAGCAATGATTTCTGCACCGTGAGTAGCGGTGGAAGATCTTTACCGCCAGCAGCTTCCTCCTTCTCAAGCAAATCCAACCATGCACTCCTCAGCACCACCGTGGACCTCTCATCTGTACCGTGACTTCCTTTTCTCCATTAAAGCACCGTGAGCCTCCAGCTGATTGTCCACGGTTTCTTCTCCATCCAGCAACAATGACTATCCTCCACAGATCCGCACAACCCCTGTAAGCAACTGTTCTCCTTAACAGTCTAGTACGTAGTACTCTCCACCGGCAGTCCAGCGCTAACTTTCTAGCAGCAGCACCGTCAGCCTTTATCTCAGCTTCTCCTGATAGCAGTTGTGGAAGCTTATCCTTCCAGCAGCGTCATCTTCTCTACACCGTGAGCAAGCAGTAGCAGGAGCGTTGTGAACAACAACATGAGATTCAACAAAAAAAAAAACAGCAGAGGCTTTTCTTCTCAATCACAGAAGCAGAAGTGAAGGAATGCAGGAGAAACAGAAGGAGAAGAAAAAGAAAACGAGACTGGGTCAGTGTTTGTTCAAGTATGGCACACCAAGCTACCCCTGGTGACATAGGTATAACTCTTGTGCTCTTTAAAAACTCTAAATTTGCTGTGATTTGTTTGCTACATGTTCATGGTTTATGGGCATGAGCTATGTATGGATTCATTAATTCAGTTGTTTTGATATTTCAAGAGCAAAAAGAGAGCACTTATTTGTTTTAGGGGTCAGGCTTTGCTTTAATTATTATGGGTTATTATTATTATTATTATTTCCATAGATAAGGCTTTTGTTTAATTTAGGAGAGACTACACTGTCTCCACACACACACACACACACACACACACACACATATTGGAGGAGGTTGGCAGTGGTTCATGGGCCAGGGTCATGAATCCCAATTCATGTGATTCAGCTGTGCCTTTCAAAGGCTCAAGGCTGTGTTCGTATAAACTAAAATTTTACAACGAAAATTTTTTTATGACGTGTTTAGCAAACATATCATAATGATTTTTTAACAATTTTCTTTGTTTGAAGTTTTGGTGATTTTATCAAATAAATCCTTAAATAATTTTCAAAAAAAAAATCTAAAAAAATCAAGACCATTTAAAATTTATTTGTGAGTCCCTTGTATGTTTTTTCAATTATTTAATTTAATTTGGATTATAGATTTATATTGTAAGGTACAAAAACAATATTAAATATTCTAACTTTTCTTCAAATTTCAAGAAAAATATATAAAAAAATAAAAATCCTTTGTTTTGAAAAAAATACAAAAAAATATATGTTTGTATGTGCATATGACCAAGTCTTTCAAAAAATAAAAATCATATTTGCATAAATAATAATAAAAACAATACTTAGCATGATTTAGCATCCTTAAATATAAAAACTCAAGAAAAATAATTTTATTGATATCTTTACATACATTTTTAGATTTAATAACTAGTTTATGAAATTTATAAGAATATGACGTACATTTTGAAAAAAATACCAAAAATATTATTTTGTTTGTTTGAAAATTAAGGATTACAAATTTATACATAGAACGTATGTATATGTATGTATGATAAGATAAAGATTTTCTTATTGAAAATGACTTTTATTAATTTTTAGACAAATCAATGGTTAGAAAATATAACAATACATTATTTTATATCAAACAAAAAAACAATACAAATTACCATAGGTAAGGTATACTAGGGGTGATACATCATTTCTATACACAATTAATCCCCTTATCCAGACTCAAAGACCAGTTAAGGTTCATAGTGATCAAAATACTAGGTGGTGACTCCATCCTATTTTTACTAATAAGAAACTAGAATTTTGTGTTCTTTCCATCCATCACCACGAAGATCCCGCTTCAGGAGGGATGATTATCGCAATGCCGCACACGTACAATAATGGTTATGGTGTTTTTTAGGTGGTTTTCAAGTAAAAAATGACCTAAAATAAGTTTTTAGGGTCCAAGATCTTGGACCGTAACTTTTTGGGTTATCAAAGGTGACTTAAAATTGAAATAGTAAGTGACAAATCACCTACCACTGCAAGTTATTTATTGCCCACTCTAAAAATAAAAAGAAAAAGGAGCGCACAACGCATCGTTCGCTCTTAATGGGAAAAAAACAAGCATACACCTGTGTTTTTTCTTCAAGCCAGTGGTGTGGGCCCGACCCACCAACACCTAACCCCTTTTCTTTTCTTTTCTTTTCTTTTTAGTTTTTACCCTTTTAATTTAATTGTTTCTATTTAAATATTGATTTATACCCTTTTTCATAACCTAATTTTGAACTTCCTTAAAAAAAAATTTCTTTATAAAAATAAAATAAAAACAAGAAAAAAATGAAAAAAAAAACACTTGTAGCTTGGCTAGATTAGGATGAGAAGGGTTTTAAACGCGTTGAGGAACCAAACTGAGATTTTGGACAAAATTAGGATCCCAATTGTATCCCAAAGAGCGTAAGATTGAAAGACAATGTAAATTCAAGATTAAATCAAATGATTATCGGACGAATTTGTATACAGATTAAGTTTAAAGACTTTATTAGACCAATTTGATTTAATTATGAGTCCAATTAAAGGTTTAATTAAATTTAAGAATTAATTTGGGTCAAATTAAAAAAATTAATTATGTGCAAGGACTTAATTAGAATTTTAATGAGTCAAATTAATTTTATTAGGGACTTAATTGGTGAAAAATTAAGTTTGGAATCCTGACTTTGGCTTAATTGAGAATATTAGAATTTTATAGGACCATATTTAATTTTTCCATGCCCAATTGGTGAAATTAGGGACAAAATTGCAAAAAAATCAAAGTTTGGAGATCAATTATGGGTCATATTAAAGAAATTCAAGACTAAAAACCTTTTGGTAAAAGACACGTAAATTCATAGTTTTATGATTCAACCTAAAACACCTTTTAATCTAGGAGGTAGCTCTGTCATTCGACGTCGTGCACATCACGATAAGATGACAACTCTATTAGGGACTTGTTTGGTTCGATCAAGCTTTGTTGATTGCTTGCTTAATTATTTGTTATCCTATTTATTTTGTTGGTCTGTGTAATTTAATTTTAGCATGTGTTTTTTTACATACTATTCATGCATTTTTCTGCATACTTCTCATGCATAAGTACATTAGGTATGTATTAATGCCTTCATACATTTTATTTTTTTAGAATCAACCCTTATAGATTAGGTGAGGGAGTAATTATACCTCATGACTTTTACTCGAGTTTCAGATTCATGAAACACTTAACTATAAGCTAAGCGTTTACTTGATAATGGTGATCACACTATGCCCTAGCCATTTCTTGTAAATCCACACCTTCATCAGAGGTGGTTACTGGGCAGATCATATACCATTTTGAGTCCAAGTAGTAAGCTTACCCCTGATATAGTGATTAGAATTTGCTCTTAGGATATGGACTCCCTAATAATTCATTTTGCATCAAGACATACTTGATTAATAATCCTGAACTTCGTATGATTTTGTAAGCTAAAACCATGATTTTTTCTGAATACGGGCAATGATATGAGATGATGTAGCTAGCTTAGGAATTGCCTAAGGATCAAAGTCGGGAAGTTATCACACATAAAACCATTTTGTCTTTTTCAAATGAAAGGGATTTAGACCCACCTTTTTGTTTTGTAATTTACAATGTGTATGGAATTAACCGAGATAAATACTTGAGAAAGATCTTTTAAGATTCATCATATTATGAATTTTTTCATGTATTCAATAAAGAAGTCATGAATTCGCTCTTTGAAAATGTTAATCCTTATTTAATATATATGTACATACACTTGGATCCATAAGAATTCATGCATTCATGCTTTGAGATTTTAAATGGCATATACAAGTTTAAATATAAATCCCTGAAAAGCTTAAATATGCAGAGTTTACAACACCCAACTTCGATAAAGAAACATGGAAGATGATGAATGTGTTCATCATGATGCCCACTTCTAAGAAGAGTTGGACTCCTTGAAGGTTAGCATGACCCACATCACTAACTTGCTTAAGCAAATGCTCAAAGAAATCTCTGGTGAAGGCTTGTTGAATTGACTTGTAACTTTTGTTTAGACTTAGGCAATAATTCAGCCTGAAAAAGGGATGGGTGGACAGGGTCAGGAACCCTGGTGTGATACAACATTTGTGTAGTTAACAATACCTACATCGGCTCTAATAGTTGTGCATGCATTCATCAATGAATCCCACAAGATAAAATTCTTTGAAAACATTGTTCATGATAAGATTGCAGCGTTAGAAGCAAGAGTAAGGGTTATCGAAGGTGTTGACTTGTACGATCATGTTCAAGCTGATGAGATGTGTCTAGTCCTATATATGGTTGTACCAAAAAATTTCATATACCTAAGTTTATAAAGTACAACATAACTTAATGCCCTACCACTCACCTAAAGTTTTATTACAACAAGATGGTAAAAGTTGTGCATGATGAAAAGTTGTTAACGCACTTCTTTCAAGATAGCTTGAGTGAGGCTGCATTAAACTGGTACATGAGGTTGGATAATATACAAATCCAGAGTTGGAAGGATCTTATATATGCTTTCATTAAGCAATACAAGTTTAACATCGACATGACTCCAGACAAATCTAGTTTATTAGTGTTGGAGAAAGGAAGCCATTAATTAGTTTAAAAGTATGCTTAATGGTGGAGAGAAAAGGCTCAAGTTGATCCACCTTTACTTAAGAAAAAAATTATCAATCTATTTTCTAATACTTTCACAAACCCTTATTTTGATCATCTGATAGATGCCCTAACCTAGCACTTCACTAACATTGTAATAATGGCTAAGAGAATTGAGTAAGCCATAAGAGCTGGTAAAATTACCACTAAGAAAAAGAAAGAAGACAGCGGGGTCCATCAACTAGGATCTAACCAAAATTAACCAAGAAAATAGTGGAACAATAGGTTGAGAGGCTAAGGCAAAAAAATGACACTCCTCATGTCCAGTTCCTAACATCTACATTTGCCCTATTCGCTCAAAATTAACTAACTATTGGTCAAAATAGTAAGCAACCACATGGACATCCACAATAGAACAAGAATACCTTACCACCTCTTCCCTTGCCTTTGAAAGAGATGTTTGAGGAATTGGTAAGTATTGGAAAAATCATTTTGATTTTATAAAACAATTCCGAACACCATACCCAAAGTAGAATGAGCCTGACCAAACATTTGAGTATCATAATGGAGAAATGAGGCATAATATTAGAAATTGTCATTCTTTCAAGGACAATCTTCTTCAGTTTATTGAGGTCGGGCGGGTTACATTTGAGGGTTAGAAAACCTCTAAAAAGCAATGCAGATGAATAAATAAGCCGGTTATGAAAACTTCAAGTGTTAAAGAAAAAGAAAAGGCTAGATTGTTGTAGTCAACTTGCTTTGTCATTGTAAACAAGTTCTTCAAGACCATATTTTATTTTTAGATGTTTTGTCTAATTTTATGGTATTGAGAATATCTCTCAATCTGACCACTGAATTGGAATGAAATTT
>Ga0325405_1001493_pt1 | contig 23736 bp, 21 predicted proteins | sample PopdelMetagenome_21_FD_205663 | JGI IMG/M metagenome (GOLD analysis project Ga0325405, IMG submission 205663) | Populus deltoides microbial communities from Bellville, Georgia, United States - Xylem-Control-R2 | ecosystem: Host-associated > Plants > Phyllosphere > Stem > Wood/Secondary xylem...
AACTTTCGTTTCATGCTTTGCTCTCTATTTCTTGTGGGGGAATATAAAAAACTCAGCTCTTACTTGGCGGTTATATTTGTTATCTTCTTTGCTATAATTATAAATCTCACAAAATATATTCTGAAAAAAAATCTCAGAAAATGAATCCAAAATAGAAATAAGCATAGTAATGTTTTAGATTTTGGTAATCACAGAACGATTGGATTTTTTCATGGCAAATAATTTTTCGTCCAAAATTATCTATAGCATGTAAATTTTGAGCAAGTTAGATGTGGAAAGGCTGCATAAGAAGCAAAAGAAAAGTAGCGTTTAGCACGTGTATTTTCATGAGATGAATAAATCTAAATCCAAAAAAGACTTGGAGTATGTTAAGTTCCGTGGCTGCGGGTGAGGTTCACTCGCAGCCACATCAAATGCTGTTTAGTTAAAAAAAAAATTGTTTTTTAATGATAAGACCCATCAAAATATCGGCCGAACCACATGTCTACGAGAAGCAGCATTGCTTCTCATAGGAGAAAAAGCATAACAGTAGTTTTTTTTGAAAAACAGGGTGAAAAGTTTAGTTTTTTTCTCTTGAAAAACCAGTGCAGTTAATTGATATCGCTTGATGACGTAATAAAAAATACAGTTTTTGTTATTACATGCTTAAGAAACCATGAAAAATATAGTCATTGTTGGATAGATTTCGTATGTGATGACATTGTATATAGTTTAATGGAATAATAAAAAAATTTTGATATCAATATTATTTATTTCATGAAGTAATAATAGTAGTTAAATCTACAATATTTAAATTAAAAATATTTTTTAATTATTTTATAACCTCAATTTGAAAAATATTTTTTTAACCAAACACATTAAATTACTTTTTGTTTAACCTCAATTTCAACCATAGTTTTAACCAAACATATATTTTTCCAACCCAATCTCAACTAAAAGTACTTTTTATAAAACAACTTTTTTAAAACCACAACGACAACAACAACCGCAATACCAAACACACTCTTTATTTGAGCCTAGCGATCTATGTGCAGTTATTGTTTTATTTATTTTCGTTATTTTTTTAGTTGATTTTAAAAAATTAAATATTATTTTTCAATTTAAAATTTTGATTATTTTTATCTTATAGGTCAATTTAAGATCTATTATTTTAAAGGTTTTAATCTTTATTTTAAGAATATACCATTAGAAGATAATTATTTTTTGATTTCTTTTTCTTGGTTCAATTGTGTTAATTAATATTAGAGCCTAATGATTCTTAGTAATATATTGTTGTGAAAGTAGAAAACCACGAACGAAAAAAGTAACAAGATATAACATATTTAGGAGCAAAAAGTCAACGAACAAATGATTAAAGATTTACAAAGGCATGTATTAGAATTAACTCTTTGATTAAAGAAGAGAGAATTGAGAGATCATGAGAAGAATGATCATATATCCAGAAACAACATAGAAAATCCTTTTCAAAAGCATCACAGCAGAGTACGAAATCTTTTGAACATGATGAATTTCATTAGACTGAGAATTTCATATTAAATTTCTTGATTTTTTAAAAACCTTATAGAATAAGGAATTCATTGGTTGGATGCTTGAAATGGATAGAACCTTTAATGCAAAAAGATCTCAAAATAGATGAGGGAGAAATTGATCACTATTAGATTAAAAAAGAGAGCTTTTACTTGGTGAGAATATCTAAAGAGGACTATATGGAGACAAAGAACATTAAAGATTAATGACTAGAAAAAGATAAAGTAGAAGATAAGATATAACTTTCTTCTTTTAGGATATACTCAATCCATGTACCAATAACTCCATATGTTGAGGTAAAGGATAAAGTGTCTTAATGAGTTTACTGATGAGTTCTATCAACTAATAGCAAGGAATGGTTTGTTAAAAATAGAGAAGAAATTGGTGGTGTGATATTTGAGTGTATTATGACACTCCATACAAGACATATATATATATATATATATATATATATATATATATATATATATATATATATATATTTTGCAGTCATTATAAATGGTTTCAAAAGCTTATCATAGTGCTCTAGCTATAGAGAAATAGCAAACAAGGGGAACTAACAGAGGTTTTCAAACTTACTAGAATAATAGGTTTTTGGTTGATTATAATATCAGTGGATAACTAGTCAAACTAAACCTACTCCTCTGAAAACTACAAGCTAGAGTTCTAATTCAAGTTTTGAATTTTGAATTTTGATGTTACAGATGTGGTGCATAGTTACATCATTTCATTGAATTTCATAAATAAAAGAGTTTCACAAGCAAAAATCTGTTGATAAAAAAAATATGAGAAAAAAAGTGTAACCAATAAATATTTTATTTTTTTTATTCCAATAGTAAGGAGATTTTCTATGAAGATGAGAGTGCTACCATAGTCATTTAAAAGATTATGTTGGCTCATAAGGGTGATTCGGTTCGGGTAAAGATTAGTTATACATTAGCATCTTTTATTTGATGTGCATAATTAAATGTGAGGTGTGAAATGTAGTTATCTATAGTGGCAGCCGATTAACGTTTTATTTTTTTTATTGAAATGATAAATTTTGATTCTAGAGCATTCCAACAATCTATTATGAGGTTTAGTATTGCATATATAAAAAGTACTTTGAAAATAACTTCAATAAACATCTCAAACGTAATGGAAAAAGACAATTAAATACTGGGACCATTTTGACATGGAAAATTTAATGGAATCCAGAATACTTTTAATGATAAAAATTACCATTCAACTTATTGTCTTCTCGAGACTGAATCATCCATATTCATTTGTTTAAACCCTGATTATAACATGAAATAAAAGAAACATCAAAGGTCAACTAGTTATTTTTGTTATTTTTATAGTTAATTTCAAAAATTTTAGCTCAATTTTCAGGTTTACATTATTTTTCTTTTTGAATTGTAATTATGATTGTTATATTTTATAAAAGTCAGTTTAAAGCCTATTTAAGAGGTTGTAATCCCTTTTCTTGAGGGTAGATCATTAGAAGAGAACTATTAAAAAATAAAACAAATTAGGGTTTCTATTTGATCTAAAAAATAATTTAAAATTTTTGTTTATATTTTCATTTCTCTCAATTATTTATTTCTTCTATTATTATTATGATAAAAACTAATGTAGATGGGACATTCAATGTTGTCCCAATTATAATAACTCTAAAAAATGAGCATTGTTGGACAACAATTATAGTATTCTCAACTATAATTAGACATTTTTTTTGTTGTTTTTCTAGGCCCTTATATCTTTCGTTTTTTTTTAGTAGTAATTTAAGTGTGTTATGAATATATTAATTAGTTTGGCTATTACCTATGTTACTTTCTTGATTTGCCATTTTCAAAAAATAAAATTTCCTTAATTATGATGATTCTTTGGCTTTCTTGGCAAATCACAATCCTCTATCATTGTGTATTTAATGCACAGGATGATGGTTTTGTTCTTAGCTTCTTCAGGCTTAGGGTGCATTTTATATGCTTGGATGTGATTAACGATGGACTAAATATAACACCCTACAATCTTAATGATTATAAAGCTACCTTGAACTCAAGAAAACAAAGTAAGTTTTTTTTCAATAAATATATTTCATTTAACATGATGTTAGTCCTTTAATATTAACTAGTACTCTATTGAAATTTATACCAATATTTTGGTAAAGTCTTCTTTATATTTGGAACATCTCAAGTTATCGACATTTGTATTCTCACATCACCAATCAAATTTAAATCCTTGATCCAATCATCCTAGATAATTTATTCACATCATATCATAATAACTCCACAATTATCTCATCAACAATAAATCATAATTAATTCTCTTAACAATAAAATAAATATCAATTTAGACCATGCATAGATTATACATGGTAATTAAATACATATATATCTTACAACTAAGCCCATAAGTTAAGATTTACATATACATTAGAATTTAAGCTATTTAAGGGGCATGTCATAAATTTAAGCCTAGTTACATAAATATTCCCAAAACATTCTGGACCATAGTAAGTTCTTGGTCAATACCTAAATCCATACAGAATAATATAATATTATTTGACTGCTTCTGGCAATTTTGAGATTAACCTGAAATCAAACAATTAATGTTATATCACATCAAATCATCAACATATTGATCAAATACATACAATGTTCTATCAAAATATTTTTCAATCTCTTTTTATAAGCCATTCCATCAAATTCTTATATTTAGTAGTTAAAGAATTTAATCATTATCCTTTAGATTAAATCAATCTTAGACATCTCTCTTGGATGTCTATAACTCCAACAATTTTCACCGATACCCATTAATCTTTAAACTATTCAACTTTATTTCTTCCTTATTCTTATATTATTAGTGTCAATATTCCATATGCAATAACACATTTAACGAATTTGGTGCTACAAGTTTATGAAACCTTTAAAGTAGTTAAGATGTAAAGCACAAACTTGAAGCTTGGACATATATAGCTACTTCAGTTTATTGCCCCCCTTTTACAACCTCTTTTGCCCTGACATAGTTAAACCATCACCTCTTAGAAATTACCCCAATAACCTTATTCTAGATTCACATTCAATCCATATTTTTCTATAACAATCCAAAATTACAATATTTTTGTGCTATCTAAAACAACACTAAACTACACCTTCTTGTTGTTGTCTAACAACCTTTATTTGTATCACATTTATGATATTAGTATAATTCTAATTTCCTTTTTTTTTCTTTTATTTTCTGATCCAATAGTTCTAGCGTTAAATTTTTTGGCGGCTGACTCAACAACCCTTACACAATTAAATTCCTTCACTATTCAAACAACATCCAACACTACCTATTTAGTTTACCAAATTAGTAAAAGATTATAGCAACCTCTCATCAACTAACAGTGCCACAAGATCTATTATAAGATGACTAAACCATTTACACACGCGCACACACACACACTTTATCATGTTATCAAAACAACCTCTCTTTTCTTTTTTATTGTTTGCCTTATGCCACTAAAATAATCATTACTTCTGTATAACTTGTTATTAATACAACTAATTCTCAACCCTCTAGTCTCATTATGATTATGTTGGCCCCCTACTACCCAACAATTCTAAGGAATTCTTTCACTAACAGAGTTTTTGAATACAATTCTCGCTTCAATCCTCATACATGCCACTCTCATCACCCTTTAATTCTTTTGTCACTTTTCTTTTACAAGGCTGATGTACCACCTTATATTTCAAATACTTTTCTTTTCAACTTGGCAATCATGTAAGTAATAATTTGTATACATATCAAAATAAAATTATTTAACATGCATGCCATAAGATTCAAATAAGTTATATATCATTCCCAATGGATCATCAATTATTTATAAAAGATACTTTACTAATGATCTACTGCTTCTGTTTATATTGAGATGAACCTGAAATCAAGTAATTAGCATCATAAATGTTCGAGTACCATTATAAGCATTAAAAAATGAGTAGCATATCAACAAGAATATCTTATTCTCATTCCTAAAAAACATTCAATCTGTTACTTTGATTTAACAATTTAATCATTTCAATCATCATCAACTAAGTCAACTTAATCTCAATCATCCCATATAAATGTCCATAACCCTGGCTATCCTTCATGAATGCCAATCACTCCAGCTATCCCTCACGGATGCCAATAAAACAAGCTAACCCTTTTGGTTACCTAGGCTATATATTGGTTTAATTACATGACATTTTTTTTTTAAATTCTACCTAAGCACAAAAACTATGAGATGTTGTCAACGTGTCACTGTTGAGGAAAAGGATAAGAAAAACTTGAAATATATGGTTAAATAACACTAATTAGTATAAAAAATCACCTCTTTCACTTATATAATTTTTATAAGTTGGAAATAAAAAATACAATAGCTTGTTCTAAGAATTCTATTTTTCCACATTAAAATTCTGTCATTAAACCATTATGTATGTCTTTTCATTATTTGATATGCAAAGTTTTATCCAACATTCTTACACCAAAAATACCTATCATTACCTTAGACCAATAATCTTAACTACGTAATAAGTTTCATCATATACATTTAAACCATAAATTCTGAAATTGATTTAACACTCTAACAATTTCGTCCCTATTTTTACGGTTGACTAAATCAATTTTACATAATAATGGCCCCTGCTCTTAAGGCTAGCTCATCAATTACATATTTGAATAGCCCCCGCTCCTATGACCAACTTATTATAACTATATCGCCCGCTCTTACGACCGACATATTTTAACAATAGCCCTCGCTCCTGCTGCCAGTTTATATTTTACCAATCTATTTGTTTGTTTCTTTTCCTTTTCATTTCCAAATATTCTAAACTCACTCATTTACAATAAATTTTTTTTATATCAATAGGACTATCATAAGCCGATTTCTTACTTCATTTTATTAACAGTTTTCAAAAAAAAAATTCAAAAATAGCAAAAAACAAAAGAAAAACTCAAAATATATTTTTGATACCAAAAGAAAAGAAACAAACAAACATAATAAAGTTTCTCCAACCTCCCAAAAAACACACCAAATCTGTGAAAAGGCAAAGATAATCAAGATAATTAACCATTCTCTCCAAGCCTATATTGTTTCATGAAAGCAATATCGTGACCTCTACCAGCACTTCATCTTCTGTTATGCAACCTCGTGAGCAACCCATCGCAACTAATTCTAGCTCGGGTAGCATCTCTATCCAATAAAAAATAGCTTTACCTTGTCTGTTCTTGTGGCAGAACATAGTCTTTCAGTAGGAGCACAACCCTTATATCAACAATGCGAACTCTCAGCAGCAATAACAATGCCCATCCTCTCTTCTTAGTGAAGCTCCATAATCTAATGAATTAACGCCAATAACAATAGCAATAGCACAACCAACGTGACTTCTTCAACTCCAGCAATGTATCTTATGGAAACAACAACACCATCAAGTAGTCTTGTAACATCTCCAGTCCCAACACTTCATCTTCTCTTATTCCATCTGAACACAACACCAGCCTACTGACTGACCTCAATCAGTGTTATGTTTTACATTGACAGTGCATATCTTCTAAACAAGTCAGCATTAATTGTGAACTCTTTTGCATCAGCAACAACTTTTCTTGCACAACACTATGAACCTCTAAAAAGTCTTCAGCAGTTGCATCGAGCACCTCCTTGTCTTAATTGTTGAAGTTCAATATCAACTAGGATTTAGGCTAATAGGATTTAGAGTTTGTAAGAGTTTTAATATTAGTTAAAGAAGAAATCCTAGTTAACGTAGGAATCCTTGATGAAGAAGGATTTGTAATAGACTAGTTTATTAAAATCCTTGTTTAATTAGAATGTTAGATTTCTTATTAGTTTAGAATTTTCTTTAAATAGTTTAATTCCTTGATTATATAAGACTTGAGGCCTATAAATAGGCTTATAATCAGAAGCATAATACACGAGTATAGAGAGATATAGAGAAGAGATAAAAAAGTGTATCTTTTGAGAAAACTCTTGATAAAACACATGATTCCTCTCATTCTTCTTCTTGTTCTTTAGTTTTGTTCTTATGTTTGTTCTTATAAATTAGCTACCACACCTATCCTTGTTTTCTAACAAGTGGTATAAGAGTTTATGTTTGATTATTTAATATGGCCAATTCAAACTTTCCACTTCAATGTCCTAAGTTGATAGATGACAACTATGAAATTTGGTGTATTCAAGTAAAAGCTTGGCTAGGTTCCCAAGATGTATGAGAGATTGTTGAAAAAGGCTTTGAGGAGCCTATAGATGGAGAAATGTTGACTTCAGCCCAAAAGGAGGCCATGCAAATGGTATGAAGGAAAGATCAATAAGCATTACCAATCATCCACCAATATCTAAATGACACCACTTTTGAGATATTGGCCAACGTAACCACAATCAAATAAGTATGAGAAGTTTTGCAAGAATCAAACCAAAAAGCTGACAATGTGAGAAAAGGTACATCTATAAAAACTACATGGTGACTTTGAAAAGTTACATAAGCTTGAATCAGAAATATTTTAGAATACTTTGTAAGAGTATTTGCCATATATAATCAAATGAAGAGATATAAAAATAAGATGGAAAAGATATGTGTGGTAGAAAAGATCCTATGCTTGTTGTAAAAGAAGTTCTGTTATATGGTGGTCGTGATAAAAGAGTAGCAAAATATGAATTTTCTTTCAATACAAGGTCTCATGGGAAAATTACAAGCCCTTGAGGAAAGATTTAATAAGATTTAAGAAGATGTGGGTGCACAAACACTTTTTTCAAAACAAGATGGTTTTAGATATTCCTAAGAAAAAAGAGGAAGATTTGGAAGAGGAGGTTGAGGCACCCTCAATAGATCAAACAATCGACTGAATGAAGGGATCTGGTCAACCAGTTTAACTAGCAGTAGCAATCCGAGATCCAGATTTCACAGCAAGTTTGGCAAATCAAAAGTTAAATGCTATAATTGTCAAAAGACAGGTCATTATGCTAGAGATTGTTGGAGTACAGTCAAAAGGGTTGAAGAGAATGAAAATTTTATGATAGAAAAAGAGAAGGAAACCACTTCACTGCTAGTGTATAATGAGAGAATGCAAGACAAAGAGAACATATGATACCTATACAATGAAGCTAGTAACCATATGTGTAAAGACAAAGACAAGTTCGTGGAGCTTGATGAAGCAATTAGAGGTAATGTTACCTTTGCAGATCATTCAAAAGTTGTCATCAAATGAAAAAGGTATGATTTTGATTAAATTGGAAGATGAAATTCATCAATTTATTGGTGATGTCTATTATATATCAATGGTGAAAAACAATATATTAAGCTTAAGATAATTATTGAAGAAGGGGTATATGATTAAGATGAAAGATCGTATTTTGACATTACTTGGCACTAAAGGAGATATGATTGTAAAGGTAGCCATGATAAAGAATAGAATGTTCTTGTTAAACATAGAGATGGACATGCCTAAATGCATGTGTGAAAGATGAAACTTGGCTTTAGCATATGAGATTTGGGCATGTAAACTTTGTAGCTTAAAGTTGATGGTATAAAAAGAGATGTTGAAAGAACTACCATCCATTATACATCCAAATTAGTTGTGTGAATGATGTTTAGTGGGTAAGCAATTTCATAAGAGTTTTTCCGAAGGAGTCTACATTAAGAGCAAATTAACCCTTATAAGAAATACATGTTGATGTTTGTGGTCCTATCAAACCATGTTTGTTTGGTAAAAAATTATATTTTCTACTTTTTATTGATGATTATAGTAGAAAGACTTTGGTATACTTCTTAAAAGAAAAGTCTAATGTGTTTAGTTGTTTTAAAAAGTTTAAGGCATTAGTTGAAAAAGAAAGAAGTTATTCTATAAAATCATTTAGGATGAACAAGGGGGTGAATTTTGTTCTAATGATTTTAATAAGTTTTATGAAGATCATGGTATAAAGAGACTCCTAACGGTGCCTAGATCCCCACAACAAAATGGCGTGGTGGAGAGAAAGAATAGAAGCATTCTCAACATGGCGAGAAGCATGCTCAAAACCAAGAAGATGCCTAAAGAGTTTTGGGTTGAAACTATAGATTGTGCTATCTACTTGTCAAATAAATGTCCTACTAAAAGCTTGAATGACATGAATCCATAAGAAGCATGAAGTAGAAGAAAACCAAGTGTCTTTCACTTGAAAGTTTTTAGGAGCATTGGTTATGTGCATATAAATGATCAAGTGAGGACCAAGCTAGATGATATAAGCAAAAGGATGATCTTTATGGGATATGACCAAAAATCCAAAAGATACAAGCTTTATAACCTTAATAAAGGAAATATGGTGATTAATAGAGATGTTAAGTTCAATGAAAAAAAAGCATGGGATTGGAAGGTAAATGATGATAAGAAATATGACTTCTTATCGATTCTTGATAAAGAGGAAGAAAGATATGAAGATCATCAAGAACTTATAGTTACACCTCCACAAACACCAATAAGCTCAACTTCTTCTTCTAATGAAAGCTCAAGTAGTGGCATTCCACCAAGTCCACCAAGAAAGATGAGGAGCCTTGATGACTTATATGATGTAACTAATTTTATTAATGATGTAACATTATATTGTCATCTTGCTACATGTGATATTATAGTGTTTGAAGAAATAATAAATGATGCAAAATGAAGAATCGTTATAGATGAGGAGATTGCATTAATTGGAAAGAATGTCACATGAAGATTAGGTTCATAGACCAAATAAAAAAAAAACATGTCACATGAAGATTGGTTCCTAGACCAAATAAATAGAAGCCAATAGGTGTCAAGTGGATCTATAAAGAAAAGAAGAATGTCAAAGGAGAGGTGGAGAGATACGAGGTATGGTTAGTGGAAAAAGGTTATAGTTAAAAGCATGAGATTAACTAGGAAGAGGTTTTTGCTCATGTTGCTAGATTGGAAACCATTCAATTAATCATTATCACCACTGCCCAACATAGATGGAGAATCTATGAAATAAATATCAAATCAACCTTCCTTAATGATTTTCTTGAGGAAGAGATCTACATTGAGCAACCTGTGAGTTATGAAGTAAAGGGACATGAATACAAGATTTTAAAGTTAAATAAAGACTTGTATGGATTAAAGCAAACTCCAAAGGCTTGGTATAGTCACATTAATGGATATTTCTTAAAGGATGGATTTGGTAAGTGCCCTCATGAATATGCTATCTATGTAAAGATCAAAGAGAATGATGATACACTTATTGTATGTTTGTATATAAATGACTTAATCTTTATAGGAAATAATCCAAAGATGTTTGGAGACTTCAAGTAAATAGTGATCAAGGAGTTTTAGATGACAAATATTGGTTTCATGTCCTACTAGTTAGGGATTGAGATCAAACAAGGAGAATATGGATTTTTTGTGAATCAAGAGAAGTTTGCAAAGGAGATTCTTAAGAAATTCAAAATGGAGGATTGTGCAAAAGTGAATACTCCAGTCGAATATGTCAAAGAATAATGAAGGGGAGAAGATAAATTTTATAACATTCGAGAGCTTAGTTGGGAGTTTGAGATATTTGACATGCACTTGTCTGAATATTCTTTATGAAGCAGGACTTGTGAGTAGATTTATGGAGACACCAACTATGACTAACTTCAAAGCCTTGAAGCGAATTCTACGATGCATTAAAGGTACCATAAATCTTCACTTATTCTATGGTTATTCTAATAGCTTTGATCTTGTGTGTTATAATAATAATGATTGGGTTGAAGATATGGATGATAAAAAGAGCACTATAGGTTTTGTTTTCTACATGGGAGGCACAACTTTCACATGAAGTTCAAAGAAGCAATCTATTGTCATCTTATCTATTTGTGAAGTTGAATATGTAGCTATTATAGTATATGTTTGTCATTCCATATGGCTAAGAAGATTATTGAAGGACTTATGAATGTCACAAGAAAAGCCTACAAAGATTTATGTGGAGAATTCATTAGCCATTACATTAGCTAAAAATCCAGTTTTTAATGATAGAAGTAAGCACATTGACATAAGATTTTATTTTCTAAGATATTGCATTGCAAACAAGGAAGTTGAAGTCAAGTATGTGAAGACTCAAGACCAAGTCGCATATATTTTCACAAAACCACTCAAATATGATCTTTTTGAAAAAATGAGAGATATGTTGAGAGTTATGAAGAATAATAATAGTTGATATTACGGGGAAGTGTTGCAGTTCAATATCAACTAGGATTTAGGCTAATAAGATTTAGAGTTTGTAAGAGTTTTAATATTAGTTAAATGAGGAATCTTAGTTAATGTAGGAATCTTTGATGAAGAAAGATTTGTAATAAAATAGTTTATTAGAATCCTTGTTTAATTAGATTGTTAGATTCCTTATTGGATTAGGATTTCATTTGAATAATTTAATTTCTTGATTATCTAGGACTTAACGTCTATAAATAGGCTTGTAATCAGAAGCATAATACACAAGTATAGAGATATATAGAAAAGCTAAAAAGGTGTATTAAAAAAAAAAACTCTTAATGAAAAACATCATTCCTCTCATTCTTTTTCTTGTTCTTTAACTTTGTTCTTGTGTTTGTTCTTATAAGTTAGATACCATATCCTATTCTTCTTTTCCAACAGCACTGTAGGAGTTTCAGCCGACTATTCCTCAGTAATAGTAACGACCATTCCTCAGCAACAATAATGAACCCTAGCAACATTAACTTACTCCAACAACTCTACTTTCAACTCAACATTCAACAACAACAGTGACTACTTTCCTAAAACCGGTGTAGTAGAGTTTGTGAAATATGTAATTTGTTTTATTGTTGAAGTTGTAGTCATGATAGTTTATTTGCATATAATAAGCTTAATGTTCTGGTTTTGTAAAGAAAGAATACATTAGAAAAAGTTTGAGCATGTTTTAAAGATTTTGAAAATAAAAAGTGAGGTGTTGTTTAACTTTCATGCAAATTGTATGTTTGATCTTTGAAATGTAAAATGGTCTCCTTCATTTTTGTTTATGGATTGGGGTTCCAAAACTCTTTTGTTTTTAAAGGCAAGAAAGGTTGGGCCATTTTGTTTTGTTGACCTAGTTGGGCCAAGCTAAGGAGCCCAAATCGAGGGGCTGGGCTTGACCATTTCCAAAAAAAATATTAAGACCATGTTTGGTTTGATAGAATTTTTGTAAAAAAAAATGTTTTTTTTTTAATTCTTAGAGCATGTTTAGCAAACACACATTATTGATTTTTAGTAGTGTGTATTTTTTATTTTTTATGCTTTTTCCAAACAAACTCTAAATAATTTCCAAGGATTCTGAAACGTTTTAGAGACCATTTTAAAATTACTTATGGGTCCCGCACACGATTTTTTCAACCATTTCATTTAATACATGAGTTATAAACTTACACTATAAGATATTGACTCTTTTTAAAAATTCAAAAACAAATGCAAAAAAAAAATTCATTATTTGAGAAAAATACAAAAGCACATTATTATTTGTGTGTATATAGCCAAATTCTAAAATTTTAATGCATACTTTATAAAAAAATAAAAATTCCATTTTATCATAATTTGAAAAAAAAATTCAATTAATATGTATAATAACATGTTTATGATTATCCATTAGGATTTGGCCAATATTTCAAAAACACTACAAAAATCAATTTGTTTAATTAATATTTGGGGTATGAATTTTACAATGTAATGTATATTTTTGGTATTAAATTAAATGAATTGACAAAAATACACCTTTAGTTTTTGGGTTTTAGAATAGTTAGATTTTAGTATGATAAAACAAATACCTCCTTAATAAGGAGGATTTTTTCTTAAATGTTAGAAAAACTAACTAATGGAAATGTGACTTAGAAATAACAATCAATCAATAATGCAATTTATCATTGATAGGGTATACTGGGGGTGATGCGTCTTTTCCATACACAACTAGTCCCATACCTAGACTATCGCAGACCATTAGGTTTTCTAATGACCATAATACTAGGTGGCGATTCCTGAACTCTTCAAATTATAATTTTATGATTTATCCCATCACATCCATAAAACCCCTCGATCTAGGAGACAACCCCGTCATTTGATGTAATGCATGCAACAACGGGGGCTAATTAAAATTTAAATTAGAATAAGGTGTTGAGCACCTACCTGTACCTCTAAATGAACATACTCCTCTAGGTACAAAAGATGCTACTCTTGATACCTCTCCTGAATCCAAAGAAGGTACCATTATCAATATTTCTTTTATCTTATCATACATCAACAATCATGTTATATAATTTCATCACACCACTCCTCAATATATTTTCTTTCTTTGGTTTGTCATGTATACAAGTACTTAGGTATATCATTTTCAATCATTACTCCTAAATTCTTAATAATTACATCCACCTTATAATTTTCCTTTTATATTCTATTAATTCTTAATTTTCATAAAAATATTCTAACCTAATTAAATTATCTAATTCCTTTCCCTTACATAATATCACATTTTCTTCTATGCATTTATATTCTGAGTTTCATCACTTTCTATACGGATAACTTATATCAACATATTTACTACAATTCATATTTTCAAGAATAAAGTTTTAACTTTCATTAAGTTCTGCAAATCATTTCCTTTTACCTTTTGTTCTTTAAAACCTCAATTTCATGTCTAATTTACAATCTATTATCTATAAATTCATCACAACTTCCACTTATACTTTAAAATCCTAAAACACAATAATCCACTTTTCAACATATTTATAGTTCAATTTATTCTTTTTAACTCATAATAAGTCTTTTAACATTTAAACTAACCATAATTCATATAATTTCATCTTTACTGTTAAATTTCCTTAACTATACTTATGGTCAGCCCCAAAACTTCCATTTCCTCTTGAGATTTTTCTTAAATCTCAAGTACCATGTAATCACAAGTACAATTTGACTATGTCTTTAATTCAATTATTTCTTTAAAAATCCTTATTCTCACTAACCTAAAAATTTTATTATCACTTTACACACAACAACAAACAATAATATAACACAATTACATGTAATTGAACAATCTAAACAACTCCAAAACAATTTCCCTCTTGGCCGACTTACAGAGTTCTACTTGTCACCATGATTTGTTCATAATATTTTTATGATTTAGCATCCATTATAACCTATTCACACTAAATTAATTCAATTACAAACAATTTTAGATTTTCCTTAAATCTCATCAACAACCTTGACCTTAAAGATTCATAAATTGTTCAAAACTTGTTAAAACTCACTCAAACTTACATAAATGAGTTTTAAGCATCTTACTAGTCATTTAAATGAACTCCAAATACCTTCTAGTCAAAAATTTTCCAAGCATCCCTCTTTCTCTTTTGAATCCTCTAGTTTCTCTCTCTAGCTTCCCCCTTATCTCCCTTTATGCTTTTTTGATCTTGTATTCAAGTGTTTTTCTCCTTTTAATCCATGCTAAAACCATCAAAACTCCTAAATCCCCTCACAACTATAAGGAAATTTAAAAAAAAAATGAAGGAATATCTCCTCTTTTCAAAATAGATGACGAATATATTTATAAAGAAGAAGATAAGTCTTTTTATTTTATTATGAATTTGTCCCTATTGCATGCATCATTGTTATTTTCTAAATAGTTCTCTTGAGTACTGGTAATTCATATAATCTTTTTAGACTTTGATCAAATTAAAATTTTAAACCAAGATAGAACAATAAGTCAAAAGACTCCTCATAAAACTTTAGCTCTATCCAATAATTGAATTAAGAATTATGCTTAATAAGCTAGACAACAAGTGCTTTTTATGCTAAAATCCAAATCTGCATAATGTTTTATTGGTTAAATCATCAAGATTTCTAAACTACTTTATTAGGAATTTTCATCCATATTTATAATACATATTCTTCTCAAATTTCATCCTATTTTGGGTTAAAAACTGCACAATTGTACGCAAGACTTATACCAACAGTCAAGATCATTCACGCATAAAGCCATACATTAATTTATTTGAAAATTATCAAAAACTTATATAAATATTTTCACCCCAAATTTATAAACATTCTCCATATTTAGCACTTTTTATCAATTTTCGGGTTAAGGGTTTACATTGTACTTTTTATGTTCGTCAGGTAATATTTTTCCAGTCCATGCATATTTTAATACCGAGTTTAAACTGATTACATCAAATTTCAGCACATTATATCCCAAAACATTGTTTTCCTCTTTCATCTCTTTCAATTGGGTTTTTATCTGCTTTTTTATTTTATTTTCCACCATTTTTCATATATGTTTTTTTAAATTAACACATGAACATTTTATTTCAAATCCGCTAGTCTATCTTCATCCCCATAATTTAAATATTCACTTTACACATTGAACATATTATTTTCCTTATTAATTTTATGAATTTTACACTAGAAGTATTTTGGTGGCCAGATTGCATTGTTAGTTTCGCCCCCTTTCCCTATCCATGGAAGGCTTTTTGCAATATATTTTTCTTGCTAATAAGTCTATTTTGACAAGATGAGTTTCATAATATTGTTTCTAATTTCTTTAAGTTTTTCCTTTTTTTTTATGCCACTTTGTTTCATTTCTTTCTTATGATTGTCCTCTTTATTGGTTGTGTTTCCTATTGAAATTAGGTATTCTTTTTTCTGCCTTTCAACGTACTTTATAGAATAAGGCATATGAAGAAATTGTTTGCCCTTTTTATTGCTAATAAGTCTTTTTTTTCCCTTGGTTTCCCATTAGCATTCTCTTTATTATTAAGCTGGTTGGGGGTGCCGAGTTTGGGTTTTTTCCATTTTCTCGAATTGTTCCTAGGCTGGGTGTTTTACTATACACCTAAATTGTTTACTATGAAAAAATTCACTGTGAATTGTATTTTGCAATCTATAATGCAATATTTACTATTTATAAGACGAAGAAAGTATGCTTTCCTCCTTAGAGTTTTCAATTTTTACATCTTTAGTTCTTATAGCTTTTTTATTTATATTTCGATCATAAACTTTATTTTTCTCATGTTTCAGCTTGTAGAAATTAGAGAGGAGATAGAAAGTTGTCAGAAAGGGAGAACAGAGAGAAATTTTTTTGCTGGCTATTTTTTAGCCACTAAAAGCATTGATCTTGATGTTAATAATATGAAAGTTTGATGGAGGAGTTTTAGTCCTTTAATAATGTAAAAAAAAAGTATATTAAAATCTAAAAACTTTATCTTTATTTAATTTGATTTTGAGTTTTGGATTAATTCGAGTGTGTAATGGTGTTGAAAATGAGGTTATTGAGGTTTCTATGATGTATTTTTTAATGTCTTTAAGTGAAAACATGTTGAAATTTAAGTTTTGAAAGCAAAAAAATATAAACCCTGATTTTTCAATCATTAGACGTGACCATAATTTTTTATAGAGGACAATGTTTTGTTTGGTTCCTTTAAAAAAGCTAGGTGTTCTTGGGTTGTCCTCTCAAGCTTAGATGTGCATAGGCTTGACTCTACTAACCCTTTCCTATTTTTGTTTTAAATTTTAATATTCTAAAATAATGATTTTTTTTTCAAAAAAAAAATTACTATGATATTTTAAGAGTCATGTGATCATATCATACTTTTCAAATAATATTATAAGTTAAATGGTAATGTTGGCAATTACTTTATAAATAATTATACATGAACCTACCATGTATAATTTTATTTAAAAACTTGTTATGAAATTTCATTAAGAATAAAATATCTAATTTTTTTTATTATAAAGTTTTTATAAATTCTCTCAAATTATGTATTCCTTTATTTTCACATATTATCATATATAAAGTACCAAGTTGTATTTTTTTCTTTTTTAAAACTTACTTTCAAATCATGATAATTTTTTTTATTAAAGCAAACATGCCATGAAAAAAAAAACGATTTGTTATATATATAGATAGAGAAGTGAGTTTTAACTAGAGAAATATTTGGCAAAGATTCATAAAATAAAAAAGTTTGCTCGACATAATTGTGTCTTTTTAAAAAAAAAACTTTTCATGTCGAAGACACGTTGCTTCCTTTTTTTTATAGAAATAATTTGATTTTATGTATAATGATTAAGTAAAACTGACTTATATACATACATTACACTTTTATTTTTAATACATTTAAAAACAATTAGATAAATAATGTTCATTGATTGAAATAAAAACCCGCAACTTAATTAGCACATTAAGTTAGTTTTCTTTATTGCATGTAGCAATATGATAGAATTAATTTAAGGAGAAAGAAGGAAGAAGGAAGACAGGGAAGGAAATCGTGACAATTGGGTTAATTTTCTCCATAGTTCTATTAAATTACCAATTGGCATTTATAGCCATACATAACAGGAATTAAGAAAACAAAATTAACAAACAAAATGATAAACAATTAACAAGGAATTACACCACTAATCCATTACTACAGACTACGTTGTCCACTATGCAGTAATACATGAATTATATGTTCCCGTATCAACCCACGTTTTTGTACCCATATTCTAAAGACGTTGGCCACGTTTGATGACTGGCCATGTTTGTATACATATCATTCCCACCCGCTTAAGAATCCTTATCTACAAGGATGAAGGAAGGATAAGACTTACTGAAATGCCACTCGTTCTCCTAGGTTGCATCTTCTACATGAGCATTCTTCCATTTGAGTAGAATTTCAGACTTGAGACGATAATTACCCTTACGGATGGTTCTGTGATCCAAGATTGCTTCAGGCTCTGGAAGACAAGTAGAGGCATTAGAATTCAAGGGAAGCTGTGGGGATGCCTGAATACCTGGCCCGTGATATTTTCGTAGCAAACTAACATGAAACACATCATGGATGTAGGAGCCTACGGGCAATGATAATTTATAGGCAACCAGAACAATTTTACAGATAATCTGATAGGGACCAAAGAAACGAGGAGAAAGTTTTTGAGATAAGCGTAGGGCCACAGAAGTCTGCCTGTAAGGCTGCAACTTTAAATACATATAATCCCCCACATTGAATGAGATATCGCGCTTATGTTGATTTGCTTGACACTTCATGCGATTCTGAGCCAGCTGAAGATTATGCCTTAAGTCTTTTAAAATGGCATCGTGATCATGTAAACACTCATCCACTGCTTGAACACAAGAAGTACCTGGAACATACGTCAACAGAGTTGGAGGTGGAATTCCATAAACAGCTTTAAAGGGAGTTAATTTGGTAGATGAGTGAGTAGTAGTGTTGTAACTACATTCTGCCCATGAAATCCATTCCACCCACTTTCTTGGTTGATCACTAGTAAAGTAACAAAGATATTGCTCCAAGGTACGGTTTATTACTTCGGTTTGGCCATCGGATTGCGAGTGATAACTTGAGCTCATGCAAAGTTGAGTACCCTGTAATTGAAACAACGCCTGCCAAAAAGAACTAAGAAACATCTTGTCACGATCACTAACAATCGACGTTGGAATTCCATGCAAGCGAACCACATTGGTGATAAAAGCTTTAGCCACGGATGCAGAAAAAAAAAAGGTGTTTTAATGCCATGAAATGTGCATACTTTATTAAACGGTCGACAGCAACCATGATAACAGAATACCCGTTAGAGGATGGCAAACCTTCGATGAAATCCTTTGAAATATCAGTCCATATTCTGGTAGGAATTGGCAAAGGTTGAAGCAAGCCTGATGGTTTCATGCAATCGTTCTTGAATTTTTGACAGACATCACATTCTTTCAAGTAGTCTTTAACCATCCCACGCATGCCAGTCCAGATGAAATTGTGTTTAATATGAGCAAGAGTCTTGTGATATCCAAAATGGCGACCGACTGGAGATGAATGACCATAAGCTAATACCTTGGAAATGAAGGGAGAAATGGGATTCAAGAAAATCTTGCCTTTCTTAAACCATACATCATCCCTCAGCTGTAAGGACTGATTGAGTGAAGAAGATCCATGCTGTAGTAACTTTTGATAAAAAGGATCTTCAAGGACCTTATGTTGCAGCAAGGACCACCAATCTGCCAAGGGTAAAGAAAGAGACAAAAATTAGAATTCAATGACATGGGATAAGGAGTTTGCACCTTGATTCTCAAGCCCTCGTTTATATTCAATCTTGTAACCAAGCAACTTTGGCAGCCACCGTGTCTGAGTAAGAGTAGTAATTCGTTGTTCCAACAAATACTTAAGACTCTTCTGGTCTGTATGAACAGTAAATGTCTTCCCCAACAAATAAGGATGCCATTTCTTAACAGCTTTGACGATGGCTAGCATTTCCTTTTCATAGGTGGATAATGCCAAGGCTGACCCTTTTAACGCCTCATTGAAATATGCCACTAGTTGATCATTCTGAGTCAGAATGGCACCCAGACCAATTCCACTTGTATCGCATTCCACAACAAATTATTGGGTGAAATCAAGAAGGTGCAAAACATGTGGAGTTGTAATGCCTCTTTGAGTTGTTTGAAGGCCTGTTCTGCTGCCGTTGTCCAATGAAAGCCGTCTTTATGCAAGAGCTGTGTTAGAGGAGCTGATATTCCATCAAAGTGACATATAAATTTGCGATAATATCCAGCCAGCTCGAGGAAGCCACGCATCCCTTTCACAGTTGTTGGTTTCGGCCAATCCAGTACTGCTTGAATTTTTTTAGGATCAACTGATACCCCTTGTGCAGAAATTTGATGCCCTAGGTAGTCCACTTGTAAAACTCCAAAACAGCATTTCTCTTCCTTTGCAAACAAGGAGTTAGTGGACAATATATTAAGTACAGTTTGTAAATGTATAAGGTGGTCTTCCCACGATTTTAAATATACAAGAATATCATCAAAGAACACCAAGATGAATTTTTAAAGATAAGGTTGAAAAAGCTCATTCATGAGGCTTTGGAATGTTGCTAGCGTATTGGTGAGGCCAAATGACATCACTACAAACTCGTAATGACCTTCGTGAGTACGAAAAGCTGTTTTAGGAATATCTTCCTCGCGTACTCGTATTTGATGATAACCGGAACACAAATCCAATTTCGAATAAATTTTTTATCTATGAAGTTCATCTAATAATTCATCAATCACCGGAATATGATACTTGTCTTTGATTGTAATATCATTCAAAGCACGGTAATCTACATAGAATCTCCATGCTCCATCTGGCTTCTTCACTAACAAAATAGGAGAGGAAAATAGATTGTTGCTTGGTCTTATCAGTCCAGTCTATAACAGCTTTTGCACCATTTTTTCAATTTTAGTTTTTTGATAATAAAGATATCTGTAAGGTTGGACACTTACTGGCACAGTTTGTGGTTGTAATGGAATTTGATGATCATGCGTTCGTGGGGGTGGTAATCTTGTAGGGGCTGCAAAGACTGAAGAATATTCAGCTAAAAGTGAGCTCATGTCAGATGGATAAGAAGGTCTCTGAACATTGCTTGCAGTTGGAATTATTTGGAAGAAAAAACCAACACCTTGCAATCCATAAAGTTCCTTCTCAGTCAAGGTTGTGATGCTCGCTGGTTTGATTCCATGGAAAGTATGAGATACATCATCTTCTGTGAAAGACATGGTCAGCTTCTTATAGTCCATCTCCACAAGACCAAGGGTTTCCAGCCATTGCACTCCAAGCACGAGTTGGCATGCTGCCATAGGAAGGATGTAAAAATCAGCAGTGACTGGATAACCTTCAATGTTGATAGTGAGTGCCTGACACTGCCCCACACAATTTATCTTTTCTTGATTAGCCACCATAACTTGAAATTTCTTCTCCCAGTTTACTGGTAAACCAAACTTAGAAACAATAGCCTCATCAATGAAATTGTGAGTGCTGCCTCCATCTACCAGCAACATTACCTTTTTATTCCTCAGCTGCCCTATGACACGCACAGTTTGTGGATGATCGGTTCCAGTCATGGCATGGAAAGAGATCTCAGGAATGATTTCATTCTCCACTTCTAACTGGTCATTAGCAGTCTCGTTAGTGCAGGAGTCAGCAGAGTCCCAAATCATAAACAACTATGGATGTTGGCAACGATGTCCTGGAACAAACATTTCGTCGTAATAGTAACATAAGCCCTTCTCTTTACGATCTCTAGCCTCTTGATTAGTAATCTTGCGAAAAGGTGAATTAATTCTTTGGCCTTGTGGCGGCCCCAACACTCTAGTTGTTGGGTTAAGTGATGTTTTTGTTATCACTGGAATTGGTCCTGCCCTTATTGGAAGAGGGGCTCTCTTGTGTAACTGATTTCGTTCCTCAATCAACCTTGCCACTCCTATTGTATCTGCCAGGGTATGAGGTTGTTTGATTTTAACATCCAAACGAATCTCATCCCAAAGTCCTGCAATAAAACAACCAATTAAGAAATTTTCCGGCAAACCATCAACTTGATGTGAGAGTCTCTCAAAAGCTTCTTGGTATGCTACCACTGTTGTGTTTTGTTTAAGATGAGTCAAAGCTTCCGATGGGTCTTCATAGTCTATTGGACCGAACCGTTGTTGTATAGCCTTGGTCAACTCCTCCCACGTTAGTGGCCTGCGAAACTTGGTTAACCACCTATGCCACTGTAAAGCAATGCCCTCTAGCTAACTGAACCTGTTGGTTTGGCACAATGTTTTGGAATTTAAAATATTGCTCTGCCTTGTAAGTCAAACCGATAGGATCATCTCCACCAAATTTTGGAAATGATAACTTAAGATTGTGATGTTGATGATGGTTAGCTGGTTGAGAGTGAGTTGGTTGTTGTCGTGAAGACTCTTCATTAGCAAAGGGATTAATTTTAAGAGAATTACTGCTGAGGTTGTGGGTAGTGCGAAGAGCTTGGAGCTCTGTCAATACTACTTGAAGTGTAGCATTAACTTGATCGAAACTCGGCTCGTGTCGAAGTAGGACTTCATTAACTTCATTGCGAAACTCTGCATTTGACTTGCCGCGAGTATCCATGATTGAAGTTATGAGAATCTGCTCTGATACCACTGATAGAATTAATTTAAGGAGAAAGAATAATTTCAAGAGAGAGAAGGAAGAAGGAAGACAGGGAAGGAAATCGTGATAATTGGGTTAATTTTCTCCATAGTTCTATTAAATTACCAATTGGCATTTATAGCCATACATAATAGGAATTAAGAAAATATAATTAACAAACAGAATGATAAACAATTAACAAGGAATTACACCATTAATCCATTACTACAGACCACGTTGTCCACTCTGCAGTAATACATGAATTATATGTTCCTCCATCAACCCATATTCTTGTACCAATATTCTAAAGACGTTGGCCACGTTTGACGACTGGCCATGTTTGTATCCATATCACAATATCATCCATAAATTATCATACATATTTTATACTCTGTAATGTATATAATTGATCACAAATAAAAGGAATTATTTTGTATATTGGAAATTATACCTTTTTTCTCTCATAAAAAATTGCAAATATTGGGATTTGTTCAATGGCAAAAACACTAGTTATTAGTGGCATTATCTATATCTTGTTTATCACTTCCAAAAGTATTTTGAGTTTTAACTATTGAAGAAATCCATACAAATATGTCTTTGTAGATCATGCAATGTTGTGTATATTGAATATATGAGGATTTGTTTTTTGAAAAATGACATAGTATGACAAAAGTTTTAAGATAATGACACATGTTAAAAAAATATTTAGAAAATAGTATAATTTAAACACAACCATATTTTTAAATATTGGATTTGAATACAAGGACTATTCCGAATTGCGGTTGTTTTAAAATCCATTTCACATACAAATTAATTAACATATGTAAAAATCAATCTAAAATTTTATAAAAATCCAATAATTAAGAGATGAGATTCAGGATCCAATCACTAAGAAATAGAGAAAAGATAAACTGATGTAGTAGAAGAGAGAAATGAGGGAAGAAAAAAGGGAAAGAAAGAGCAGGTCACTAAAGACATATTATGACTTTGTTTTTGACATATCTAATACTGTTAAACAGATTTCAATGAGACAATTCTAATTACATCTTAAAAGAATATCAAATGATATCATAATTATCCCAATTAATGGTGTCGCATGTGGCTCCGTAATACACTGCATCTATAAACAGAGAAATAAAGCTTCCTTGAACCCCGAATACGAGGAAGTTATTGGACTTCAAAATATATATTTAGTAAATACGATTAAAGTAGAAATTGATTATGAGGTTTAAATGATTATTGAAAAATGTTCTAAGGACACATTTCATCGACTAGGGCCCTATATAAACTGTGC
>Ga0325405_1001496_pt1 | contig 23722 bp, 15 predicted proteins | sample PopdelMetagenome_21_FD_205663 | JGI IMG/M metagenome (GOLD analysis project Ga0325405, IMG submission 205663) | Populus deltoides microbial communities from Bellville, Georgia, United States - Xylem-Control-R2 | ecosystem: Host-associated > Plants > Phyllosphere > Stem > Wood/Secondary xylem...
AAAAGAATCCTGTACTCTTAATATTTTTTATATATTTTTAAAAATTATATTGATTCAGTACGAAAGTATATAATATGTGAATGCATGCTAGGCACCGAATATTTTTTTCAAATATGTTGCTTTACCAATTTTTGAAAACAAAAAAACTCCTTTCACTTACTGAACTGATATTTCTGCTGCTGATAGCCCGTTACAACACCTTATGGCTTTGAATTGAAGCAAGAAAAGCGGTTCCTCGCGGTTTCTTATTAACGACTTTTCTGAAGATCCATAATCTGGAAAATTTGCTGCAAGGTAATCCTAACTCAAATTTCCCTTTCGCAAAGCCCTAATCTAATCTGCCCAAACATTGATGCTCTTCGTTCATTGATTTAGTTTGCTAGGCAGCTGCACTGTAACTTTTAGATTTGAAGGAAGAGAAGCCATCAGCGTCAGTTCAAAAATAAGAAGCAAGACATGGTAACTTAAATCAAATTTTGTTATTGTTAACCTGTTATTTCTGTTTTCTTGACGTGGGTTTTCTTTTTTTTTTTTTCAGTCTGCACTGTTCAATTTCCATTCGTTTCTGACAGTGGTGCTGTTGGGGATTTGTACATGCACATTTGTGAAGATGCACTTTCCAGCAATCCTTGAACAGAGAAATGGGTATATCCATTTTTTTTCACTTTATTTTATTTTATTTTGTGGGTTTATTAAATGTGTAGGGGATGATTGAAGAGTGTATTGCTGATTGCTCGTTAACTCTAAAAATTAGTTGCATTGTATTGCAACGTTGTCTAGCTATGTATGTAGTTTAGAAAACTTAGATTATGTAAAGTTTGGTTGTGTCGGCTGTTTTTTCCCTCTTTCTTTTCAACATTTTTTAGAAATCTAAGATTATGCATATACTTTTGTTTTGGTTTTTTAATGAAAGTTTCTGTTTTTGATAACTAGTTTCAAGTGGGTGGCACTAACCTCCTGAATTCTATCAATTTTCACCATCAAATAGTACTAGGTTTCCATCAGTCATTTTTTATGCTGTATAAAATAGATGCACATATAACTGAACTTCTCTTAGCTCTGGACCCTCTTATCTGCTAAATCTTCTCATTTAGCATGTGATAAGATTTGCAGCAATGTAGTGGCACCAGTCTTTTGTGTAGTTTGAGAATAACCCAAACCAATGATAGCTTAACAAAGATGAACTGAAAGTCCATTGGATCTTCCAAACTCAATAATGTTACTGGATTTACAATTTAACCACCCCCATCTTGAAACTGTTATGCTGTTATGCTCTGCTATTAAGTTTTACATTTTCATAATGGTCTTCTAAGCCCATGGTAATTATTTCAGGCATGTTAGCATCCAGCAAAAACGATAAGGTTTGAAGAGGAAGTTTCAATCACCTAAAACTACACCTCTCGAAATGCCAATCACTATAGCTTGTAGTGTCTGCACAAAATAAATGTTGAGCCTTGGTGATGCAGGTTCTATGAGGGCACTGCCCAAGGGACTTCTAGGGTCTAAGATTCACAGAGACTTTAGATCTATAGCATCAGTTTGAAAGCATAAGGCCTGCTCAGTGCTATTTCTTAAGTCGTGCTATGTTGTCCTCAGTGAAACATGTTCAATAGCAGTGCCCAACCTGCTGATTATCTGTTCTTGAGGAGAACATTTTAAATTGAGTCTCTTCGGTAGGGTAAATTTCAGTGAGTGGAACATGAGAATCCCCATTACTTTCTTTCCACCAGTCAATGGGACATGACAAAATAAGTGGGGTTGTTAACATGTTGGGAATCGTTGGAGATGGCTCTGGCATCTATGCCTCAGCTAATAATTTTGTTTTATCACTGTTCCTGGTGCTGTGAAATTGGTTGGTATCTAATCCAAAACAAGAGTTGAAGTAGGAAAAGACACTTCTTTTTTAAAGCACTGTACATTAATTTGTTCTGTTCAAGTTCATTCATGTAATAACATTGTATGAAAATGGGAGCACTTGATATATAACACCCGATTCCCTGAGCTTAAAAGTCTACCAATGACCATGATAAAAAAAGAAAAAGAAAATTATAAATGACAACTACGACAACCATCACAGATAACATAGCTAATAATATGCTGACCACGACCCTGTTTCACACGAAACAAGATGGTTTGGTTAATGTAGAATCTGTTACAAGAGATTAGAGAATTGCTACTGTGAACAAAGCGACAACCAAGAGAGCAGATTTTATGTACTTCCAATTTTCTGTCATCATCCAATGATCATAGCATTTGGAACCTCATAATCAGGCATAGGTCATGGGCATGAATGAATGATTACTCTTGCTTGAAGTTAAAGTAATTGCCATCCTTGCTTGGCCTGGGAAAACTTATGCCCAATCCCCTCCACATAAAACAGCAGGGAGTGGCCTCCAAAATCTCTGGAATATTACCACCCCTAGAAAAAAAGTATCTTCTTTATCTACGTGCTTAACTGATCGTATTATCCTAGAACTTTGTGAAATCAGTTATCTCTAATCCTCCAGGTCATCATTTGTTCTTGTTTCACCCAAAATACATGTGATTATACAATCGATATATTCTTTTTCTATGTATGGTGCGAGTTAGCATTGTAAAGAGATAATTATATTCACAGGAGTTTTGTTGGTGCGTGGCTAATATGTATCAATGATTATGGAACTAACCAGTGTAATATACTTTTTGACAGATTTCGTGGTTTCTTTTGGAAGGCAGCTAGAATAGGTAGGCTTCCTTACCAAGATTCCTTACCATCAATTAGTGGAATATTCTTTTGCTTTCTTTGGGCATAACATCTCTTTATTTTTCTCCATTTTCAATTAGTTAACAGTATGGATTTAATTTTTCAAGAAGCCTTTAATAAATATAACGAAGTATATAAAGAGATCAATGTTGTTCTATATTATTCTAACAGAGATGAAGTGTCATATGGAACATTTGCATATTGGACTTTGGATGCAAAAACAAAGTTCCCTAACAACATTTTTTAAAAGGGGAAATGACCCAGCCTGTTCTTATTTAATGGGGCAGGAGAGGAAAAAGGGGTAGAGGGAACAAATAAGAAGAAGAGAAAAGAAGAAAAAAATGGGTTTGGTGCTTGTTCTTGGCTGGATCATGCGACAGATCACACCTGATGATTTTACTAGAAAAAAAGTCATCATAAAGATAGATTGGAAACTCACTTAATATATAAGGACATAATTGGCTCATTTAGGATATAATGACAGATTAGGCACTTACCCCATTATATAAGGATAGGCTGGGCCATTTCCCTTTTTAAAAATTAACAAAGTGCAAGCAAGATGAAAATAATAATTTTATTATCAATAAATAAAATGAGGGAAATTAATCATGTAGAGGGTTAAAGTATCCAGGTATTGGTTCACCTGGTAAAAGTTGGGTGCGAATAGGGATAGGACTCATAGTAAGGAGATAGAGATACAGGCAGTTGTAATTTGATGATTCTGGTAGGGGGATGAAGGAGTATTGGAGTGAAAAAGAATGGAAGGGAATCTTGATAATTGGGTCTCTTAGCAGTTGGTGTTAATCAAAGTGGGTTTCTGGCACGGTTACTAAAACTTTTCAAGTTCACAGCATTTGGATTTGGTTTAGGATTAAAAATCAAGTTTAAATGTTTTAACTTTTAAGTTAGTTACTGTGAAGTTGTACATTTAATTGTTAAAACTGTGGAGCAATATTACAAAAAATCCTTATTTAGTTGGTGTTGCTGTGAAACTAATGATCATGCAAACCATGAAGAAGAAAATTAGAACGGCAAATAAATCGTTATAGGTCTTTGGCAATTCAGGATGTGATCAACTATCTGACATTCTGGTGCTTTCTTCGATGATGCTGAAATAGGTGAACGTTTGAGCCCCTGGGTTGCTGTAGGATGCTTCACGATGGGCATGTCGATAATCTTTTTCTGAGATAGAAATTTGTTGCCTCTGTATGTGGAAGTAAGCTCCATCTTTCTTTCTTGTGGGTAAAATGTCACCCATGTGATGAAATTGTTTATGTGATAAAATTGAATTGATAAAAACTGTTTGGCATCATTTTATGAACTTGTTTTCATGGCATTTTTTTTGGTAAATGTCTATTGATGGTACATTCTCTTTCATAACTGATTGATCACCAGATTCTGAAGCACTTTCTGCTAAAATTAGTTATAGAAAAGCATCGATGTATGCCATATCACCATGGGCTCTTTCTTTTGTTTTGTTGAAATTATGTCATGCCTTGAGCAGTGAGAGGGGATTTTAGAAAGTGATTTCACCTGAAAATTTTAACTTCTAGTGCTGTTAGGTATGTGATAACTTGTGTATGTTACCCAAAAGTAGTCTGAGACTTGCTCTCACTCACTGAACCATGTTGATGTGTGGATTTTTTCTTTCTTTCTTTCCCTTTTTTTTCCAGACTTCTTTCATCTATACATCAATGATCGAGAGAGGCTGCTGCTAATGAATAGAGGAACCCTGTTTTCTGCACGTTTTGAGAAATTAGAGATTCTGTATTGATGTTTGTAATTTGTTACATACATAATATATATATATTTTATGCAAACAGTATAGTTTTGAAGAAGACAAGGCTGAGAATACTGGATTTAAACTGAAATTAGGGCCGTAGGGGGCTTAAAGCTGACAGGCATACAAGCTATGATATAAACCTGGATCTTATGCTTGAATTTCCTCAGTACTAGAACCTTCCCTTCACCCCAATGAGCTACTGATATGATCATCCTCCTTATGGCTTTCTTCTCAGTTTCCTTGTTTGTGGCACCGATCATCTCTTCATTGGTTGTCTCATCTTCTGCTCCGTGATAAAGAGGATAGCTTCTCAAAAATGCCCTTCTGTTGCTGTAATCTTCATCACGGAAGCTCCTTGTCCTCATCCCCGTCCCATTTTCCTCCATATCTTTGCAATCCATGCTTATGATGTTACTGATTGCAAAGCTGGCTTTTATAGGATTGCGTTGAGAAATAATGAGAGTAGGGTGGCTGGGGGAGAGGGAGAGAATTGTCAACAGAGGACAGGATGATTCTGGGAGTAGAGACATAGGAGTATGATTAATTAATTCAATCAGTGAAAATGATTTTGGGGTGTTGTATTTGGCTTTTAATATAGTCCAGATGAATAGTCTCTCTTCAAATATATTTTATCATTAATATTGCTCTTTGGTTATGATATTTAGTTTCGGTGTCCTCGCTGAATTTCTTGATTGATAGGTTTTCCTCGTGCAAGGTGTTGATGACATCGTTGGACCTGCCTGTATGCTGCTTAACCGAGCTTGTCACCATGCACAGCAGTGTGCTATAGCAACAACTCTATCATTATTTCATTATTTTTTGTCTGCCATGGATCATATCAGTTGAATATGCTCCTCATTTTCTTTATTTTTTTTTTGTCTGCAATGGATTTTATCTTGTTTTAATCCAAGAAACATGGCGTGGAAATTGAACAGAGTAGAAGGTTTGAGGTGACAATTTGGAAAGTATTATGTATTTTCACAATTTAAATATTTGCGATGAAATTTTTGCTGCATCGCATAAGGTTCATCCGTAAACTCATTTAGATTACTCAAAACGCAATTAGCACGCACACGGCCACAAGACAACCTAACCCTATCACGGTTAGGAAAGTGTAGATCGTCTCTGTTGGTGTATATTGCTATCAAAACTTCTGCAAGACATATAGACAATCATATCTGCCATTTTCAGTACTATTCTTTATATCATTTCATCCTTTATTTATTGTTTCCTGAGAGCTATGATGCCTGTAGAAGACAGAAAAGATGGTTTGCCGTTAGGGGGATCTACATCCATATGAACTTTCATTTTCGAGTTACTGCACAGGAATACTGATATCCCCGTGAAGGCACGTCAGAAGCGAAGACAGAGTACCAAAAGGACAGAAGAGGTGAAATTGTTGATGAAACGATGTTGATTTGCTCAAGGTTTAGCAATGAAACATGAAAAGGACTTCTATTATTCTGATAACTTAGTTTAGAGAAATGCTTGTGGCATCTTATTGCTACCATAGCATCTCCTTGTTCTTGTCGTGGACTCTGTGTGCTCAGTCCGGCCAGGGTTTCCTGGATTATCTTAGCATCAGCAGGAAACAGATTAAACGGGGGAACTGAACCAGAAATTTGCTGTAGGGAAAATAGGAAAATAAGAATTTTTTTTTATTTACACATGGTTCTTGATTTATTTAATTATATACTTGCATATGTTTTTTTATTTATATTTATATTTTTTTATATTAAAAAACACGTCTTATACATCCAAAAATTTAAGAAAAAATATACAACCTGCGGTAGGTAACTAGTAGTTTATTTTTTTTAGAGTAAAAAAAGTATTTCATAAGGCATAAATACATTATTATTTTTACATTATAATTATAAAAGATAACAAATATGAGAGTTGAATCTAGCTATTTAAAAAGGTCTTGACAACTCCATCAGTGAAAATTAGAGAAAACAGCTACTATTGCTTAATTATATATAGTTTTTATACGAACCTAGGCTTTATTAAGTGCAGCTCACACCCTTCCATAGTAATTTTACATGCTTAGTGTTTACTTTAATCATATATCAATAACTTATTTTTCAATCCACCTTTAAACTAGTTTATTTCCAAGGATTTGTTCCATATTATTTTGACGAAAGATATTTAAAAAATTAGGAAATACAAGCATTCGTAAGTCATAATATAATAAATATTAATAATCCAGCCTATCATTTAATTATTATTATTATTATTATTTTTTAATTAATGTGAGTGTCCGGGCCAGCTTGCGCGAACCTCAACTGATCTTATAGACCCTGAAGTTAACTACTATATAAATCTCTAATAGTCCTGAGGTTTGTGAGACTCAAACTGGTGATTTTTAAGGAGTAAATCTAGAGTTTGAGTTGAGCTATATCTTTTAAGGTTTTATTATTATTATTATTATTATTAATAGTAATAATAATAGTAGTAATAATAGTATATAGAAGAATAGATCTCACCATTTTAATTTAAGTAGATCTAATGGATCGGTTGTTTGACATAAAAGTCCAAAATCAAAGCCTAAAGCTTGGGGCTAGGCCCAGAATAATCCCATGGACTTAAAAAAAGAGGCCCAAAGAAAGAAAAACCTATTAATTAATTAATTAATACTAAAAACCCTAAATCGGCAGGCGGGCAATTTTGATCGACGGGGACGCCAGAGGCTTCCAGAGAGGGAGGCCTCGTCTCCGCTTTTGACTATTCGATGGTATACCTCCGCCAGAAAGAGGATCCTTTGAATGCCGTCATGGCGGCCGCGGCCACGGGAGGCTTTCTCTCCATGCGGAAAGACTCGGCGCCTCCGCTCGCTCAGCTGTATTTGGTGCGTTCTTTTGGCTCTAATAAAAAAAGCTGGGGTTATGCTTAATAAGGTTATGAGTGATCAACAGAGTATGCCTATGATGATTGACGAAGACCCACACACACACACACATATTGCATCAATATAATGCATTAGCAATTTTTTTTAAAATTTAATTGTTAATCAGGGGTTTTTTATTTTATGAGATAGCATCTTGTAGATGGGGGCAAAAGGTCTTTCTTTTTTATTATCTCATTCACTCTTCCTCTGTTTTTTTTTGTTCGTACCATTGATTTGCTTATGCAATTTGGATGCATGTTTCTATGTGAGCTTGAATGAGTGCTTTCTTTAGTAGCTTTCCGTCTGGTTTGTGCATTGCCATGCATATTAGGGCTTTAATATGACAATGAGAATGTGTTTGTGGTTTAAAAGTTAATTCTCTTTTTTATAGTTTAGGCTTGATTTCATTTGTTGTAAACCAGTGGATTTTGTGTTTCCTATACTAGGTTTGGTGCTGCCATTTTCTTCATTGAATGAGGACTAGATTAGCAAAGAGAAGTATGATAATTTGCCCCAAGGATTAGCGTCTGCTTTAGGATATTAAAAAGCGTGGTTTCTGTTGCACCAACTTGTGCCCAAGTGTCTGAAATTTAGCTCGTGGAATGTTTTACAGCGTTTTAATCTAGCAAGATGATGGTATGGATCAAAAATCAAGTTTTTGCAAAACTAAGCACCGGACTTCTACTATTGGGTGCCTCTCTGACAAGTGCTCAATTGGCTAATTGCCAAGAGGAGGCAGAAAAGGATGGAATTTCCGCTGAATTAGGGCCCCATGGCCTCAAAGCTGATCTGGAGCTTATGCTTTCCGCAGCAACAGAACCTTCCCTTCACTCCAGTTTATTCTCTTCATGGGTTTATTCTCAGTGTTCTTGTTAGTGGCGCTGACCATCTCTTCAGTGATTGTCTCGTCTGCTGCTCCACAATGAAGAGGATAGCTCCTCAAGAATACCCTTCTGTTATTGTAGTCTTCATGGTGGACACTCCTCATCTTCAACCCATTTTCTACTATTTCTTTGCAATCCATACTTTCAGAAGCACTAGTGATTTCTGCACAATGGTGGCTTTTAATGGATTGTGTTGAGGAGAAAGTTGGGATAGTGTGGTTGGGGGAGAGGGAGAGAGATATCAGTAGAGGACAAGATGATCCTCGGAGATTCGGAGTAGAGACTAAAGAGTAAGAATAATTTGTTCTGTTGTTGAAAATGATGAATATGAATTATTGTATTTGGCATTTTATATGGTTCATCTGAATAGACTCTTCAATTACATTTTCAGCATTGATAGTTGTTTGTAAATGCTCAATGGTTCTGGTATTTTGGTAAGTTCTCCACTCAAAATTTCTTGATTAGTATATTTTACTTGCACAAGGTGCTGATGACATCCTAGGACCTGCATGTTGCTTCACTGTGCACAGCAGTACGCCATAGCAACAACTCCCAAATTATTTCTTTAGTTTGTCTGTGATGGAAGTTTCTGCTGAGTAATGCTCCCTTTTTCTCCCCACAAAAGCCAAGAGAGTGATTTTTGAATCTAAGAAATATAGGGCGACTAAGTGGCTGGTTTTAGGTGACAATTTGCGAAGTGCTATGTATTCTATAATTTAAATGATCGTCCCAATTACCATATTCTAAATGAAATTTTGGGTTATTTAGGTTCATACAGAACCTTATTTAAAATCAGGGAAGTTGCTTTTCTACACATTAGAAGCCTCTTTCCACAGGTAACAAGCTCGCCTATCATGGTAGCGAAGGTGTAGATGTGTGTTGGTATCCGTTATTGAATGGTAGGAATTATTAAACTTAGAAAAGCTTCTTCTCTTTTCAGAATTTTTTACTGTGATGGTACTTCGTTTTCTTAGGCTGCGCCTTGAAAGCACAGATATCTATAGAAGACAACACTGAAACAGAGAGTTTGGTGACACAAGAATCCAGATCCAAACATGGTAGCGAAGGTGTAGAAGTGTGTTGGTATCCGTTATTAAATGGTAGGAATGATTAAACTTAGAAAAGCTTCTTCTCTTTTCAGAATTTTTTACTGTGATGGTACTTCGTTTTCTTAGGCTGCGCCTTGAAAGCACAGATATCTATAGAAGACAACACTGAAACAGAGAGTTTGGTGACACAAGAATCCAGATCCAAACAAACTTTTCATTTCGAAATTTATGCATAGGAACCCAGTTGTCGGCTAATCAGTAAAACAACAAATTCATTGTTTTGAATCTTTTGATAGCTTAGTTTGGAGCATTACTTGTAAGTTTAAGGATCATAATTCCTAGTTGACTATACATGCAGTTATCATTACTTTTTTGTTCATGTTGTTGGATCTGTAAACTCAATCCAAATGGAGCTTTGCTAGAGTGGCCCAACAGGGTTCATGATGTTTCTAAAGAGAGAAACTAAATATGAAACTAGCTGCGAGTGAATATAGGAGTTTGACCAACTTAGATTTGGAATTTTCGGACTGGCATAACACTAACTCCACATGATGGAACTGCATAGATCTCTGTTAGCATGAAAATGTTGTATCATGTCTGAAAACTTCCACGAATTGGAACAAATTGTTGATTAGCAGTTAACTCAAAATATGCTAACATGCCACATGCTCCATGCTCCATGCACCAACCCTCCTTTCCAAAGCGACCCAAAAGAAGAAAAGGAAAGAGAAGTGGACGATATTGGGACCAAAATTGGCTGATAACAGGAGGGATAGCAAACGTCAATTTCATCTCATAAGTTGAAGTTATCTTTTCCACCAGAAAGAAATGACATAATTACTTTCTTGCGTGTTTTTAAATTTCCTGTCCTTCTGTGACATCATCCAGGATTAAATTTGCAGACCAGGTGAAGTTAAGATAAATCTACCTCAATAATGAAGCACCCATATGTTATTAATTCATCCTTCCTTTGTCATGAAAGATACGGTTGCATCGCATCGCATCAGTGCTCAACTCTTGAACAGTTAAGATGTGCCATCACCGCTACAGATATTATTAGAAATGTATTTAGAACTATACCCAGCAAGGCAATAAAAGCTCACACCAACCATTTAATAAGTAATCAAGTGATAAAAATTTAAAACTAAAAAGTTTGTTTTTCATGTAATTTCAAGTCTGAATCCTATAGTTACTAATATTATGATCATTGAAGGTTTATATAGTCGTTAATTTCAAGATTTACTAAATTTAGTTGAGATACCCGCAAGCTATCCAAATATCTATATTAATAAAAAAAAATTAAAATAAAATAAAAGCTCAGACCAAGAAAATGATTCTTTGGATGGAGCCTTGTAACAGGGAAATTGTGGGGGTGATCTTGGGATTTCTGAATGCCCTGTTCATTTATTTTAAGTTCAGCTAGCTAATGATTTTCATTTTCAAATCCACTTGATTTTGAAGTCAATAAACATCCAATGATAGAACACCAAAAAAGATCAGTAGTAGCAAAAGGGTCTATTCATTTCAAAGTAAAAATCATGGGAACCACCCAAAAAGCAGCTTTTCTCCCCTTGTCTTGCAGCTGCCACTAACAATTAGTAGTGGTGGTACAAAGGAAAACAAGAACAGGAAACTTCAAGAAAGGGGAGGGGGTCCCTCTGCAAATGCCATTACTTCGCTTTCAAGACCAATCAACTTCTTTCCCAGATTTTAGTTGGAGAGAGACCAACCTTTCCCCCAAACAACATTAAGTCGAAGTAATGCTTGTTCAGTAACGGATTGATAGAGTATAGTTGCAGACATGGGCAATTGTGCTTCAGTTCGTAAGAAAGCCGGCCCTGCTATGAAATTCAGTTGCCCCATTGATTCTCGAGGAAACTGTATCCATATTGAATCACCAGTGAAGGGCAGCAGCAAAGTATACGGTGATCACTCCATGACTGAAAAACTCAATTCCAAGCCCCAGTCCATGTCTCCAAAGCCTTGTCAAGCCAGTTTTCATGACATGGGTACGATTCTAACTTTATTTTATCATGTAAAATGTCCATCTTTTGTGGGCCATTATTACCTCCTGTCCTGTATTTATCCTTTTTTCTAATTTGCTTTCCAGTTGAAAGGTTTGTGGATGTGAAATGTTGAATAGATGTTGATCCTGTAAATGTTGAAATGGAATGCAACGATGTCCCTCGTTAGGCTGCAACCTAAATTTCGATGAATGTAGCTGGCTGCATCTTGGTTAGTGGATGAAATACTTATCTGCCATGAAATTCGTTGATCTACCTCTGATCATCTATCTGATGATGAAAATGAAAAGGGACGTTTCAGCTGCAAATAACAAGTTCTTCCTATATAAGAAATGTATACGAATTGCCCTCATGATAGTGGTTGGGTTCTGGAGTTTGATCGTGCTTAATTCTAAGTAGGTCTTCCAATAATACTTCATTTGTCTTGTCTATCCTAGCTATTAGGTTAAGTTCTATGTGAGTATTCCATTTAACAGTCTGAGTAGACGCCAGGCAGTCTTTTTGAAATCTCCATGATGTCTGCAAAGCATTCAACAAACTGCAGTTTTGGTTTATGAATTAATCTTAAGAAGCATGAAATATATGATAACTTAATCGGATAATACTCCATATGATTCTGGAACTTCATGCTTGTAGATGGTCGTTTAAGGCCATGGCATCCTAAGGACATTGTCCTTAACAAACCTGTGGTTAATATGAACATCCTGAGGATCTTCCATTAATCTACGCCCTATTTTTGTCTTGAACATGAAGCACTGATCATCCATATTTGACTAGCATATAAAATTGAAAATTGTGCATGTTTACTCATCAAGATGTAATCTGGCATCATTGAAGATCATTTTACTTAAGGTCCTCAAGTGATGTGCTAACTCCTGCAGTTTTCATATCGAGTTTCAGACTGCGTCTGAATTTATGTCGCTGTTCCTCTTGATCTGCTCTCTAAACCCGTTGAGCAATTGTCTTAAGTATGCCTCTTACTTGTTCAGGTAACCAAGAGGATATGTTTTTTGATTCTCATCCCTGGATAGAGTCTGATTGTGAAGATTACCTCAGTGTCGATGGTGGTGAGTTTTCCTTAAATTTCTTTCCGTGGCTTAATTTCTTCCAAGAAACTCCTACTTTTAACATAAATCATTGTTGAGATTTCTATGCATACATCTTTGGTTTTCAATTAGGTTAACTCATTTATTCAGATTTTACTCCATCACGTGGCACCACTCCTATTCACCAAGGCAGCTATATAGAAACCCCTCCACGTGAAGAATCTCTCTGTATTATCACTTCAGCCAGGTCAATAGCTGAACCTTCTCCAGCTGATATGAAGAAGCAACTAATCGAGCTCTTTCGAGAGAACATCAGTAGCGATCTGGCTAATAACAACCAAAGTTTCCAAGACAAAGTCAATGGCAAGCCTATAGCTGCTTACCTCTCTCCGAAATGTACAAGTAGAAGTCCATATCAGTCTGCAGAAAGCTCTGTCCGCAGCAGTGAAACAACTCCACACAGAGATTCCAAATCTGGGAAAGAGAAACCAACTCATTCTGCACACTGCTGCCTTCCAAATGTTGTGCGGAGCCTGAGCTTCACTGAGAGGAAGAGGAGGCTGAGCCATGCCTATGGTGGTGGACAGTAATAAGCTTTTCCCCAGTCAACTTTTTTCTGTTCTTGAAAGCAGAACTGTATGGGCACACTGCAAGGAATGGAAACTAGAATACTTTCTCAACTATACTTGTCTTTATTCTGAAGAAAGCAATTTGCGAACTGGGTTCTATATATTAATATATTGTGCAAGAGCTTGTTGAGCTTTTCTAAAATCAAGAAAAACAAAAATGATTCCTTTCGTTTGCCTGTGCTTGTAAGACTAACAAAATAGCTAATGTTCAATAATATAGTTTCGTCTACAGGTATTTGAACAGAAAAAGAATGACAAATGTAAGATTTTTGTTTATCAGATAACACCGAGAGATGAACTAGACATGGCGCAACTAGTGAAAACAAAATGTGAAGAAATCTCCTCTCCAGGTCTAATGGAAAATCAGAGTCGACACGAAGAGATCTTCCATCAGAGACTCTTGGATTTTGTTTCCTCCATGGTTCCTCATGTTTATAGCCAATGAACTGCATTGACTGCGTTGCCACAATAAACCATGAATGTTAGAACATAAAATGCAAAGTGAAATTTTTAGAAAAGAAAAGCGGAATAAAAATGGCATATGTTACCTGTGTACTTGTTAGCAGGAGCTCATCATCTTGTGCTCTATCTTCTTAAACGAGCTACACACACAGCAATGGCCACAAAGATTTTTCGTTTCGTCCACGAACTGGAAATAGGCACGTCTCAAGACTTCTTCATTACCAAATGTCCCACAAACAACCCAAAACCCTACGGAAAATCCTGCTGCCATGCCTAAGTAAAACCACAGCATTTCACCATCATCTCCATCCTCGACCTCATCATCCTCGAATTCTGGTGCTAAACAGTTGTTTGGTAATGGAGACCCGCGAAGCTGAGAGTTACCTTCGTATATAGATGGATCATTGAAGGTTTGGAATTGGTTGGTTGATGGAATTGGTCCTGATAAGTTGGTGTATGACAGATTCAAGTGATTCAAGAAAGTCATGGAAGACATGCTTGGAGGAATCGGACCTGAAAGATGGTTATTTGAGAGGTCAAGAGTTTCTAACCGTTGTAGGCTTCCAATCTTGTCAGGAATCTTTCCAGTCAATTGATTCCAAGACAAATTCAAGGTACCCAGGTATGTGAGATTAATTATCTCTTCTGGGGTTTCTCCCTTTAAATTATTGCTTGACAGGTCTAAGACATTTACAATGCCAAGTGTGAGGTTGTTCTCAAGTTGTCTTCCCTTCACGATCAAATCCATACTCTGACGATAGGAAACAGTAAAGTCTGGAGGATCCTGCTCATAAAAAGATGGAGCTTTCAAGCCACTTAAATTGCCAAGACATGTTGGAATCTAACTGGATAAATGATTATGAGCTAGATCTAAGATAAGGAGATGAGGGAGGCGACATAGTTGCTCAGGAATGTTTCCACTGAACATGTTGCCTCTTAGTCCTAACGCTGACAGTATAGATAGATTATCCCCAACCCACTCTGTTATACTTCCAGACAACCTGTTTTCCCCAACATCTAAAAGGATCAAACCTGTGCAGTTTTGTAAGGACGGGGAGAGTTCTCCAGAGAAGTTGTTGCTGAGCAATTTCAAAACTTGGAGGTAGGGTGAAAAACAAATAGAATCAGGAATGTCCTCAAACAGATTGTTTCTGGACAGGTCAAAGTGACTCAAACTCATTTCCTCCCAAGGAATATTGATATTTCCATACAAAAGATTATTTGAAAGAACAGTGTTCCCAAATTCTTTAGGTTGGTTATGAATGGGGGAATGTTACCGTTAAGTGAGTTACCAGAAAGGTTTAGGCCCGTTAACGATGACATTTCTTGACAGAAATTCAGAGTGATGGGACCTGACAACAAATTACTCTTTAAATTTAGTACACTCACATTATACCAAATTGGGAGTGAGAACCCTCCAAGAAATTGGAACTCAAATCAACCCAAGCACTTGATCTAAATTCTAATGAACTGGGGATTTCCACCAAATTGATTACCAGAGAGATCCAGCAAAAAAAGTTGAGGAGATAATTTCCCAAGCCAATTAGGAATCTTGCCTGAAATTGATGCATTTTTCAAGGTCAGAATGGAAAGGCCTTTCCGAGTGCTTAGCCATTGAGGAAATGTGGAACCCAAATGGCAATCAACAATTTCAATGTCTTGAAAGCTAAAAGAGAAACCCACTCATTTCTTATCTTGATAGCTAGAGACATTCTAATAGAATCTCTCCAACTTTGCAAGGCTCAAGAAATGAGTTTCAGACACAATACCTCTCCAAGAATTCCATTTTAGATTCAGAGAAACTAATTTTGATAACTGTCCAATGCTATCAGGGATCGTCCCGTTCATTGCATTGGAACTCAAATCCAATGTCTCTAAATCATTCAAACTTCCAATAGATGATGGAATTGAACCGGAAAAGGAGTTGCTCTGAAGATATAGAGATCTCAAATGCTTGAAGTGTCCAATTGAGTCAGGTATCTGTCCACTCAATTTATTACCTACCAGTTGTAACGCCTCCAAACTAGCATTACCACATCCAGACAGACCCGCAACAAGATCAACTATCTCACCACTAATATCATTATTTGACAGATATAAAGGCTGCAGTTTGCAAAGTTTTCTCCAGGAGATATGATCTATGGGGCCTTTCATTCCAGAAATACTAAGGTCGAGGACCTCGAGAGTACTAATATTGGACAACCAGCGAGGCAAAAAATTGCTGAAATTATTATATCCAAGGCGAAGAATGCGAAGAGCAGTTAAATTCGTTGTTGGAAGAGAATCAGGAAAGTTTCTTCTTAAATCTCGACAGATGCAATTGCGACAGAGAAGGAAGCATATTAACAAATTGCCCAAGTATCTGATGCCAAACTAAGGTTAACGTATCCTAGATTCAGGTACTCCAAATGAGAGAGTCTAGTGATCAAATTCAGATCAGAAACAAATGTATTAATAGGGATCAGTATTATCAATAACAGATGATTGGTAGGAATCAGAATACAGATTTAGATAACGGAGGTTTGACAGATTTCCAAGATGAGGGGGAACTAGTCCAGAAAACGATGCACCAGAGAGATCAAGATAACTCAACTCACTGAGTGAACCAATGTATTCTGAGATTGTTTTTCCTTGGAAATCGTTCCAACTTAAATCCAGGTGATTTAAGTACTTGAGCTCAAGCAAAGAAAGGCTTATCTTACCGCTTAAGCATGAAAACTTAAAACCCGCTAACTCTGTTGAATCACGAGGATCAATAAAGGTAGAATTGTATGGATTTTGAAGATGAAGCTTAATGACATGTCCTGTCTGCTCGCTGCAGCCTAGCCCGAACCATCACAGCAATCTTTGCCAACCCAAGATGAAGCTCATTGACATGTCCTGTCTTTAAGACCTTGTTTGAACCTAAGAAGTGCTTTCCTCTCAAGCTCAACGCATCCTGCAGCGTTGGAAATGCTGGAATTGGGACTCAGTTTAGTAGCTTCGAGGGAAACAAACTTTGAAAACAAGGAAAGGAAAATCAGAAATGAAAGCTGGAAGCAGGTTCTCTCTTTCTCCATAAACATTCTGACACAAAGACCTCTCAATGCAAGTGTTTTTATAGATTATGACGACGAGGAAGGTGGCGTCTGGTATGCACATAGATGAGTTAAGCTGTCAGCATTTACGCACTCCATAAGTCAACAACGAAGTGAAGATGAGTATTACAAGTGTATGACCGTTGAAAAACAGTACATCAGTCGAGTAATGGCAATGATACTATTATTTATACGTAGAAAAATCAAGAAAATCATTATAATCCGTCAGATCTGGCCTTTCTAATCATATAAAAGGGGGGCTTGAACTGTGCTTTATAATTGGACTAATTGTACTTTTTTTTAATTAAAAAAAACTTACCAGATCATATTCTGCTAACATAAAAAAAAATGAAAATTGTATACTAATTGTTCCAAATTTATTGATTTAGGATAAGTAATTAGACTTTAGAAAAAGTGTGTGTATATATACACATATATGCACACACTTGATTATTTCAATTATATTAAGTTATATAACCATCTAATAGGTAGCTCAATAAACAAAAATTGAGATTAAGAGATTTGCTTTCCTATAATTTCATGTTTGAACTCTGTGGTTGTTAATATAATGACTACTGGAAACTTGCATGGTTGTTAATTTTAGGGCCCGTGGGATTAGTCGAGGCATACGCAAGCTGGTCCGAATACTCACGTTAATTAAAAAAAATTATATTAAGCCATACTAATTGTTTCAAATTATAAATACAATTAAATTAATGCACATACTAATTGTTCCAAACAATCAAGTGTGTGCGCATATATATATATATATATATATATATATATATATATATATATATACCGCGCGCGCATTTCTAATTTTATGTAAATAAATAAAATTTTATACAAAAAATTTCATGGATACATAAACAATATTTGATGTAAAGTCGTATTTGATAAAAGCATAGTGCAACGTCGTGAATGGAAATCTTTCATATCCCTGGGCGTATAAATCTTTTTAGATGATGGGCTTCAACTCTCGGTCAGAGTCCATATCCATTTTCCTTCGACCCAGGGCCCAGGCCTTTACTTTCAGGACTGAACTGAACTGACTTCAATATAAGTAAGTGGAAAAAAAAAGAGAAAAAAACAGAAGACGAAGAAGAAGCAGAAAATGACTCCAGGCAGCAGCCGGAGGAATGCGCGAAGCAGAACGTCGTCCTCCACCGAACCAAACGACGGAGGCGACAATTCTTTTGGAAACACAAAACCTAGACGGAGAGATAGAAATAAAAACCAGAATTCAATTCGGATTTTGAACGTTGACATCAAAATCATGCTAGGAATTAGCGTATTGGCTTTCTTCGTAATTTTTTTGTTGATTAATAATATTATTATAAAGCCTGCTGGAAAAGCACTAAGACCTAGGGTTATCACTCCATTTCCTTCTCCTAAACTAATGGACCTTCCTCAAGTAAGTAGTAATTGATTCCTCAACTAATCTCTTTATGTTTTTAATTTACTTTTTGTTGATTAGATTAATTTCTCATGGTTTCAGTTTCAAGGAGAGCACAGAGAGAGCTTATATTGGGGAACTTATCGTCCTCATGTTTATTTTGGAATTCGCGCAAGGTAATTAATTATGTGATAATTACTTTCTAATTTATTTAGTTTTTTTTTAGCGTTTTTAGGATATTCCATTGTGCATGTAATTTTTGAATTGAAAATGGTGGATGTGGAATTGGTTGGCACTTGGCAGGACTCCTCGGTCTTTGGTAGCTGGATTGATGTGGATTGGTGTGAAGGATGGGATGTATCAGATGCGACATGTGTGTCAAGACTCTGATGAGCTTAACACGTATGGCTGGACGCAGCATAATGGTCGTGATTTTGGACATCAGGTGTTGGTTGATCAAGGATTGAAGTTAGCTACGAGTTTCTTGAAATCCAAGAGTGAAGGAAGTGGATATGGAGGTGATTGGGCCGTTCAAATTGATGTGCAAACTGATAAGTAATTGGCCTTACTCGTCACTTGAATGATTTCTCTGTTCAATTTGTATGGTGCGTTCTATGTGTGTTTTTTTTGCCACTAGTTGGATAGAGTGTTTAAATGAGAAAATTCTGGTAGCTGGTTTTTTAAGCTTCCTGATGCAGTTGGTGTTCCTCATGGTGATTTTGTAGATCCGAGTGGGATAATGAAATGCTGAGACATGGGCATTTGTTCTTCTATTTGGCTGATGAAAGTGGACATGTCCTAAATTTGGCAGGAGATACCTTAGACATCGATAAGAATTCTCTTTTAGCATCAGGTTCACGATCTGATATTGGGGATTGGCAGCTACATTTGGAATCCAAGGTAATATGGAAATGGATTGACAGCTATCATCTCTCACCTTGCTTTGTGAATTATGTATCACCAATCTTTGTTTTTCCTTGTCATGAACATTTGCAACTGTTAATTGTCTAATGATGTTGTTTCTTTTTATCTTGAGTCTTGATCTGGAGCCAACTTTGTTGTTTTTTAGGATGTTTTGGAGCTCCACTATTCTGGTTTCAGGACACCTCATATTCACAATTTATCTGATCTTGTCCAGCACAATCTCGGAGCCCAAGTATTGCACTGTTTAAGTTTTTATTGAAAAATACCTTGGTGTCTAATATCTTAAAGGAAGTGTGCATGTTTTGAGTTCCTATTCTGGTTTGTCTTGATTTCTCTGTGTTGCTTTGCTGCATCTTGCCAGGTAAGAAAGTTTGGCCAACTGCTTCTATCTGACTCGTCTGAAGGTTCTCCAAACATTCTAGTTTTTCAGGTATTGTGTGCTCATCATAATTCTTGTCCTAAAACACAGGGGACTGTTTACAGACTTCTACATCACGTTAGATTTCTAAATTTTGCAGATTTCTGCAAGTATTCCTTTCAAAGCAGATATTGCTTTTGTATCTGGAACCGAAGTGAAAAATTCAAAAGTAGAAGAACGTGTGAGCAGGCTTACAGGTTTTGTCCATATCAATTCCATCTCCATAAAAAAAATGCCCTTCACTCCTAACCATTGAAGTGTTCTCTTAGTTGTATTATAATTCTTACCACTTCCTCTACGTGATTCTTTGTCCTGACAAACTGGGAAAGTAGAGAATCCTAGTAATGCAGGGTGATCTATTGTCATTGCATAATTATAATTCCTATGGCATCCTTTATTACACATGACATCTATATTTGCCATAAAAAAATTCTTATTTTTATATGTACTGTTCAGGTGCCTCGTTGACAAGTTTATTACAAGATAGGAAAACAGAGTTTGATATCAAATTTCAGCGGTATTTTAATGTTGCTGATAAGGTAAATATCTAGGGAAAGTACAACATGTTCTATTTCTCAAATTTTATCATCATGCTCAGCAATGAGTGCTTTGCTACTACTAGATGTCCTTTTCATTGTCATGTAGGTGATGTGTTATAAGAGTTGTCATGATTCTCTGTTATGATGTACTTCAATTTTGAATACATTTTGGAATAATGAATGTAGGAGTTAAAATGATTCAAATTCAATAACTGAAAAATCTTGTGCTATTTTGGCATCTTGTTTAATTGTGAGTGCTCATGGTGTCGTAAGTGGATGTGCAGCCTATCCAAGACCTTGTTTCCTCTTTCTTAATGGTTTCTTCATCACTCTTCCTGGAATTTCTTATTTGAGTGGTTTATCTTACTATCTTCCAAAAGTGACTCTTTGAAATGTTGCACATGTCTCTTTCAAATCCTTTCTCCTTCTATAAACTTCAAAGCTTTTAGAAGCACATGCTCTTCTTTTGGGGATCTTCTCACTTATGCAGGAGGACATCAGCCGAGGTCACATGGCATAGTACAGCACTAATTGATGAATACTAAAATGTTATCCTATGCACAATAAAGCATGCATTTCACTAGGCTATAGACATTATTCGCTGGCATTGAAGAAGTTTTTTTTTAGGATTATGATGAAGTGGCAATTGTAAAGTCCCCAATATATATTTCCTTTGAATTAAAAGAATTCTGACTTCTTCTAATTGTTTGCTCAGCTTGAACCTGAATCCACAATTGTTGGTAAGGCTGCTATTGCTAATATGTTGGGAGGCATTGGCTACTTTTATGGTCAATCAAAGATTTCATTCCCTGAAAATTCTAATGTAAGTTGTATGCATTTGTTTTTTATTTTCTATTTTTTGTGCAACCTATAATCTCTTTAATAAGTGTGTAGTAGTTAAATGCTCAATTTAAAATCCTGGTGTTCATTAATAGCATAAATTCCTACTCTCTGTGTTTCGAGTACTAATTCATGTCTCAAGTTGAATACTTCTTAAGGTTCTGGTTCTTAGTTGTTTAACTTGGCTACTCCTTTTGCTTTCAAAATTGCTGCAGTTGTTCTAAAAGCACAATTTGATAGGAAAAGGCTTTTGAGAGTGTCACGTTTAATCCAAAATTGTGACATAAGGGCACTATTTGATAGGAGAAGTCTTTCACTGTCTTAGAAATGCTAAAATCCGTGCTCATATGGGTCCGACTTATGTGAAGTGTACTTGTTCATGTCTTTGCAGTTAGGATTCCATGTGCCATGTAGTGCGTGGACTGGTAGTAAGAAAGAAATATTAAATTATGAGTAAGCATTATCTATATCAGTTCATTAGATGCCAGGAGCTCTCTTTCTTCTACACTTATCTCGTTAAAGTGATGTTTTTCTGCATTCACAATTCATCCGCCCTGACTGTTTCTTTTCATCCTAATTGTGTTCTTTTTATGTATGATCCCTGTCATATTTTTTTTATGTCTGGCAAAGTCATACAGTTGGCCACTTTCCTTGCAGCTTAGAGATAATTTTATTTCATATTGGCCAGCTGAGCTGTATACAGCTGTTCCTAGCCGACCATTCTTTCCAAGGGGATTTTTATGGGATGAAGGTTTTCATCAACTGTTGATTTGGTCAGGTCCAATTTCCTATTACAGTATGGAGTTAATTTGTATTGCTGTCAGGCTAACTAATAATTTTTTTGGGCACGAGCAGGCGTTGGGATATCCATATTTGTTTGGATATTATTGGTCACTGGTTAGATTTAATGAACATCGATGGATGGATTCCACGTGAGCAGATTTTGGGTTCTGAAGCTCTAAGGTATCATAATTGTATTGTTCAAATATTTTGAAGTGAATTTAAATCTTAAAGTTTGGCTGCCTCCTTTAAAAAAAATCCTAAAATTTGGCTGGAGAGATTATTTGCCACAGTCATCCTTGAAGTAATTTTGCAATGTCTTTTCTGTTGTAATTGCAGTAAGGTTCCAGAGGAATTTGTTGTTCAGTATCCATCTAATGGAAATCCACCCACCCTATTTTTGGTTATTCGTGGTAAGGCTATTTGCAATAACATTTTCATCACTGTATTGTACAAATTTTGCACGCTTCTTTCTTGTGTAATAGAATTGCTTTAGCTCTGCTAGTCTTAAGGTAGAGAGCAACACCTATCTTTCTAAATAGCAGGAAAAGTCTTCTAATTTAATGAGACACCATCTTCCTTAAAAGTACAAATCATGTAACTATAAAGAAACTTATTTTCTTCTATCTCATTTGCTAAATCTTGGGGTGGTTCAAGCAACTTCTTTTCATTTTCTAATAATTTATGATGTGCATGTTCTTTCAGATACTTGCCAAAGATTAAATTATTTGGTAAATGTTTTTCTATGTGCACTTATAGTCAAATTGTTTAAAGATGATTGCAAATGTGGTGTTGCCATCTCCAGATCTACTTGATGGGATGGAGAAAAATAAGTTCACTGCCACTGAAAGAAATGGGATCACTTCCTTCCTTGAACGGGCTTTTGTTCGCTTGGAAGCTTGGTTCCAGTGGTACAACACAACGCAGAAAGGTATTCCATTTTTCTACAGCTATCGATTCTGCACTGTATTAATTTATGTCAGAGTTTTAAATAGGTTTAAGCAGCTGGAGGTTTTTTATGAGTGTTAACTGTAAATCAAAAATCAGCTGTCAGATCATGAGAGAGATTAGTACACAACCAAAAAAGGCTGGCATAAGGATTTGTTATTTACTTTCTCCCCTGCCCAGTTAACTACAACAATTACATGCTTTATAAATTGCAGCTCAGCTTAGTTGTTGATGGAAAAGAAAGCTAAATATGCCCTTAGCCTGAGATGTATACTAACACCCTTTTTTAAAATTAAGGTGCTTACTTTACTTGTTTTATCTTTGTGGATGCAGGGAAAGAGATGGGCAGCTATTATTGGCATGGGAGAGACAACAAAGTAACTCGGGAACTAAACCCAAAGGTGAGTTTACAGTTTTCTATTTTTCAAAAACTTTGAAAAGTACAAATAAGTCCTAAAGATTATAGTGGTGCCATGGTGGTGACAGTTGTATTTTTAGAAGAATTCAATTGGGCCCCTATTTCCTAGTAGTTTCAATTATGCTCTTATGTTCAACTTCATTGTAAAAACATGATAACAAATGTTACAACTCATATGCACTGTTAGAAGATGGAGAAATGCTTGCACAGTATCCAATTAATTGGCCGAAAAATGTTGAAAGTGAAAAAAATACAAATCAGAGAAAAGAATTGTTTAAAGTGAATTTTACTATTTTGTTAAAATTAAATCAGGCAGGAAAATTATTTGAACTTTTCTTTTCAAAAAAACCCTGAATTCTCACACTTCTAGCTTTTACTAGAGGACGATATTATTTCATCTTTTATAAACCAACATGAAAATGTTCTCAATTTGAAGGAATTATATAAAGAGCTAATAACAATTAAACAAAGAAATGCCAAGAGCTAGTCTGACTTCTCTCTGAAAATAGAAATTTGGAAACCATTTGCTCTTCCCTGTCTTTTCAAATTGTCCAACAGATAGCCACTTGTACCATTTAGAGAGCCTTTTGCGTTAATGTTTGCAAATGAGATAATTCACTGATGACTGGCTTTCCTTATCCCTGTGTTCTCTTTAAAGTATCTGTAGGAGAAGAATCCATGAAAGAAGTTGGGAAATCATGTTATGGTAAAGGGCTTAGCACACATTTAATTCAAGGGGTAATGGTACACAAGAGATTGAGAATTGTCATAAAATTAAAAACAAAATTAACAGAAAAATCAACAATAGAAACAAACAATAAATAGAAGCATAATGTATGTTAAAAGAAAAGAAAGGGGAACATAAAGCCAAAGAGAAA
>Ga0325405_1001497_pt1 | contig 23717 bp, 17 predicted proteins | sample PopdelMetagenome_21_FD_205663 | JGI IMG/M metagenome (GOLD analysis project Ga0325405, IMG submission 205663) | Populus deltoides microbial communities from Bellville, Georgia, United States - Xylem-Control-R2 | ecosystem: Host-associated > Plants > Phyllosphere > Stem > Wood/Secondary xylem...
TTTTTATTCAAGTTTTATTTAGTATTATATTTTTTGATTTTTTTTATTTTAAACATTAGATTATTAAAATCTTGAATTTACAATTTTTTTTCAACAGATTGTTTTAATTTTACGATTTTCTTTTTGCAAGTTATTTCATTCTTAGTCATGAATTTAACCTCATATTATCGTCGAATATTATTTTCTTTTTTTTATAATTTTAATGGTATTTCATGCCATAAATTTTTATATACTGCATGTAATAATGCTATCTGCAATGAAAGCAGTTGAAAAGGAATAAAAAGCCGTCGACAGCAGGGTTCGAACCTGCGCGGGCGAAGCCCAACAGATTTCAAGTCTGTCTCCTTAACCACTCGGACATATCGACAATCGTGCCGTTTAAAAGCTCTCTTTAATCTATTAATACAAATTTTGTGATAGCTCATGCGTAATACGTTTAGTAGAAAACTACAACCTCCAAGCTCTGGAGGTTGAAGGCCACAACTTATTTTTCCATTTCTACTGCTTGAAAATTTACTATAAGCTATACATCTACATAGGCGTTCTACATCCATTCCATACCCTTCCCTGTACATCTATTTTGTGTGCAGGAAAAAAAGAGGGTAGATAATATATGTTGTTTTCTGACTTGATTTGTCAGAAGCAGAAGGAATAGAGCTTTAGGACAACAGCATCCATCACCTTAGACAACCGAACTGCGAAGGACCGTTTCGAGGACTGATAAAAAGCACTTCACCCGCAAAGAACAGTCATGGGGCGTAATGAACGTTCACTGAAACATAATGCCGCGAGTCAAATGTGATGATCAGACAAGAATCTTGCGATTACTCAAATTTTTTTGACTGTCACTGTATAAGTTACATCAATTCTTAGCAGTACAACCTTCTGGTACTGTTAGAAACATCTAACAAGAAGTAACCTAGTATGGTACACATCAACATCGTTATTAAAGAGATAATATACATGAAGCATCCTCTCCTTTGCTGCCTTGAAGCTATCTTTCCTTCTTCGGAGAGAATCTTGTACCAAAGTCACAGGCGGCCACCCTCAAAGAAAGAGAGATCTCTTCGGCTTCTCACTGATTTATTACTTCACATGAAGGAGAATGCAATTCCGTATTTTCTATGATACACTCGGGAATCTGGATTTCTCCATCCACTGGAAAGTAAGTATTGAATTCGACGTCCTATTCTAAGAGTTCTGTCTCTACCAATAAACCCTCCTCCCTAACACTAATGACAGCTTGGAAATGAGATCAACTTTACAAGGAAAAGGGAATCAGCTTTCTGTATGCAGCCCGTAAAACAATCAATGAACTAGAGCCCAACCAATCAATCATGGCTTCTATTTACACTCTCCGCAACAAAACGATTTTTTTTCCTGGAGAAACATCAAGCGGATCAGGAAGTCAACAAGCTTGTGAGGTAGCAAAGTAATTTGAGGTTTCGAGTCAAACATCTGAGGAACAATTGAGACAGGTGTGCTGCAGGTCTTGAAAAAAAGAGTAACGTGTTTCAGGAATTTTGTAATAAAAACCTTCAACGCAGAGACTGAAAATCAAGAATCAATTTAGGGGAATGGAGAACTCACTGTTCGGGAAAACTCTCAACCCATTCAAGCCGAACAGGTGCTTGAGCTCATGTCATGAGCAGCCTTCAATAGAAGTTCTCTATAAATTCGCACTGGAAGTTGGCTGCAAAAAACGTGAAACTTCATGATAGAGTTGTTCAGCTTCGAATGGCTTGGAAACATATCCATCCATCCCACATCTTTGGCATTCCTCATATGTAGCCTGGATCACATCTGCAGTCATTGCCAGTATTGGTATATGCCAGTTTGACTCCATATCCCGAATTCTCCTTGTAGCTTCAAACCTGGGGGAAAAGGACATTGTTTTTAAAATTAGCAATAAATCTATCTATGAATTAATAAATCCAAATAAAATCAATGTACAGATAAGAATGCATCTGGATTAGCACATCCAGCACAAACAGCTGCCATCACAAACTAGGCAGCCTATAAATATATATTTCAAAACTAGTAGTTTTCCTATTGCTGTGGGTTTCAAAAGTTAACCACGAACTTGAAGAAATCCAACACTAAAATCTTAAAGGTGTGAAGCATCACATACCCATCCATTTCAGGCATTTGGATATCCATGAAGCATGCATCAAATTTGTGAGGTGGCTTAAGCAATTTGATTGCCTTTTGGCCACTATCTGCGCAGACAACATCAGCTCCATACTTCTTCAAAGCAGCAGCAGCTACCATGAGGTTCACTTTATTGTCATCTACAATAAGCATTTTTCTTCCAACAAGGAGTTTGCGAAGAGACAAACTAGGGTGTTCTCCATTGCAAGGATTCCCCTTATTCCCACCCATTGCTCGTTGTAAAGAAGCAGCCAGCATACTTGCCTTGAGGGGCTTGGTTATGACACTTGGGGTATAAACACCAGAAGTTGCAGTGTTTGTTCTTGAACTGAGAGAATTTCCCAAGAGGAACAGTTTTGTAGAAACCCCCGAGACAATTTTTTGTAACTTGTTGACAAAGAGAGCTGAAATGCTCGAATCCTTATCCCAAACTTCCTGTTCAATAAAGACCATATTGACAACTTTATTTTCATTGCTTATGCTAGATAAACCTTGATTTAAATCCAAAACTAATTCAACATGTATTCCTAGTCGTTGGATCTGATATCTTGAGACCTTGGCCCTAACAGGCTTGGGGTCCACAACCAATGCAGTCATGCCCTGAAATTTGGAAGACATTGTGTTAGCTTGGGTTTTTAGTCTCTGCTTCTGGAGCTTGGAGTCATTTGAATTGGAGCAACCGTTGCTAAAGACAGCAGTGAAAGTGAAGGTGGACCCAATATCTGGTATGCTAACAAAGCCAATATCCCCATTCATGAGGCCAACCAAACACTTGCTTATGCTTAGGCCAATGCCTGTGCCTCCATATTTCCTGGAAATGGAGGGATCAACCTGCATAAAAGGAGTAAAAACACGAGTTTGGGCTTCTAGAGGGATCCCTTCTCCTGTATCCTCAACTGAAACTATTAGATTGATGAGGTCAGAAGAGGATGGCGAGAGAGTATGACTTGAGCCCTCTGGATTGAAAGTCTTAAATCCTACCCAACTTTGGCATCTATCTGCAACTGGCAAACCACTCAAGGTGTTTCGTGATGATGATTCTGTCTCAACATCTATCGAGTCCATCACCTCCTCAACAAGATGAACAGTGAGAAAGATGTGCCCTTTCTTTGTAAACTGGAAAAAAGAGAGTAAAAAAAACATCAGTCAACAACTCCATTTTCCTTCTCGTTGATAGGGAGAAAATCATGAGTTAGGAGAGGCCATTAAGCCTAAAGACAAGGCACAACGTTCCTCATTCCACTCTTCCTCAAAAGGAAGGTACAATTTTTATGTCACAATGGGGGCTAATTCCCACCAACACATGGCAAGCACAGAGAGATCTCTTCAGGATCACTGACAAGAAACCATTAGCTAATCCAGCTGCCAGAACTTGAAAACATGAAGACCTATGTTCCAAGCCTTAACACACAAAAATTTGCTTTGCATGGCAACAGACCATGGCTGGTGTTTTCTCCTATATCTCTGTGAAAGTTCTCAAGTTTTCAGTTGACTCAGTTTTTGGTAGCTGCTTATCAATTTGGAGATTCAACCTTAATTGTTACCAAAGAGGTTGAAGGAAGAAATAACTAGGTACTTACTTTGATTGAATTCCCCATGAGATTGGTAATAATTTGCCGAAACCTCCCTGGATCACCGATTAGCATTTCAGGAACACCATCAGACACGTAAACTGCCAACTGCTCCCGCCAATTGTATCATGAAAATGAAACATGTAAAGAAGGATCAAAGACAAGAAGTGGGGCCCAAAGGAAACCAAACAACAAATTTCGAGAAACACATTACCTCAACTCCTTTCTCGTGAGCCTTGCCAGAAAAGAGTGCCAATACTTCATCCATAATTGCTCGCAGATCAAACTGCATTGCCTCAAGCTCAATCTTACCAGATTCAATCTTTGCTTGATCCAAGACCTCATTTATAAGTGAGACCAGTGCTTTTCCACTGTCTTGTGCAGTTCTAACATAATCTTGCTGAGTTGCGTCTAGTTCTGTGTCCATAAGCATATGTAGCATTCCTGAAACACGGACAAAGGTAGTGTCATGGCTGCATGAACTTTGCACTGTTCCTTGTATTGGACGAGTAATGGTCAAATTCAAAACTCACCTAGGACACCATTCATTGGGGTTCTGATCTCATGGGAAACCGTAGCAAGAAACTACAAAAAGTTGAGATTTATTTGGCTTTGTATGACATAACTTGCAAGCCTAAAGAAAGGAGGAGCAGAGTAGAAATACCAAATACCTGAGATTTTGCAACATCAGCTGCCTCAGCTCGTTTTTTAAGCTCCATCATCTCATGGTAATCATCTTCAACTTTGGCAATTCGATTCATAGTTGCATGGAATATGTAACCAATAAGCAATGCAATCACAAGGATGCCAATTGATGTTGTTATTGCTAACCATGGCCATGGTGGTTTTTGTTTGAATCTGCATTAAGAGAGACAACTAGTTTATGCAACTGTCTCAACTAATATACACTTAAAGCATTACAACATTGATTTAGCTACTCCCAGATGGAAGGTTCTCCATTCTTTTGAATAATAATGGCATAACCACATCAAAACAAGGAAATTTGGACTAACCATATCACCATATCAATATACTATAATGCTATCTTTTTTATTGAATTAAAAGAACTTATGGTATCTTGTGGTATGGTATTGAATAGTCAACCAAATAGAGATGGCTATTTCATACACAAGTTGAACCCCATGCCATTCAACAAAAGATGGATGTTTATTGATTACCTGCAGCGCATCTCATGCTTTCTGAAAGGATCCCCAAAGTTAAGGGCACTGACATGTTCCAGCCCATCATCTGATACATTTGAACCATACATGCTGATAGGGTGAGACTGATTAGTGATATCATATACATTCACTAAGATAGTTTGCTTGCTTGCAAGCTGTTGAAGTAGCTTTTCCACAAGTGATTCAATGTCAAAGATTCCTCCAAGGTACCTGATTGGAGTCATGAGAAGATCAGAAGAGCTGTTTATTAACTATAATTTTCATCAGAGTGACAACTCTATATATTCAAGCTTTTATTAGAGCATCACTTTGGGAACACACCATAAAATTTGCAAATATTAATTTTTCTTTCCATACAACTGACTCAATGTAGGCAAACAGTTAAGATTTTCAAGCATCGCCCCTGCTTCTGGATTAAAAATCTGTTTCCACATCAATTATGCACCTTTATTTGATCAAGCATCAACAGAACGGGACCATATGAATTAAGAAACGTTTCCTCTCACATATAGATGAATTAAATCATACCCGTCAGTTGCTTGAATCCTCTCATTTGGCATTGCATTAGAAGGGAGGTCTGTCTTGTAGACAGCAAATGTCAAAATAACTCCAAGACGGTTAGTTTTGAGTAACCTGAAAGGAGCAGTTAGAACCCCCTTTCCAGATGCTCTAGCACGCAACACGTTTTCACGGTCTTCCTGATATGGATGTAAATGAAACTTCACAGATAAGTACATTTAAATCAGCAATGCAGCAGTCATGGAATTAAAAGAATAGCTTAACCAAAATTGTGAGACCAGTGGAAAAACATGAATGGAAGCAATCACCAGGGTTTTTTCTCTTGGTAATTTATTGTGTCCCATTAGCATAATTTTAGCGAAATCTATGAGCAGCAAGGGAATTGGATGATAAAAAACATTTCTGAAATTTTTAAATAAAAAAAAGGAATCGGGCTTACTGTTCCTGACAGCATATCAAGGGAAACCACATGTGCGACAGTATCCTGTGCAAAGATGACAGGAGCATATTCTTCCTGAATTGGGGATGGCTCCAATGCTTTGGCGACATTGTCATCCTTTTGAACTGGACTTTGTTCAAAGGTATCCATCCTCTTAATAGTCCAGCCTTGTTGATTCTCAAATTGTTCCCTTTCAGAGTGCATCACCCTTACAGCATATGCCACTCCACTAGTGAGGGGCCTCTCAAAAGCGGTTCTCTCCGTATACCTCGCAAAAGTCCTCTGAAATATAGAAAATCAGTTTATACTTCAACTGGATAATATCAATGATAGACAAGAAGTACCCAAGACCTAGTTCTGGACTAATGGAAAAAATCACTGAAATTAACACCGTGAACTAATTTCCAAACATGGAAAAAACTTAGAATAACAAAACTGCGCACCGAAATTATTGAATATAGTAAAAGCAGTTGCGTGATTAAGAACCTAGATTAATCAAATCGAGGGAGCGGGAGCAATGATGGACTCTGGTTTGTAAATAATTTGACATTATTGAACAAAAGAAGAAGCAAGGCATTTAAGCACTTCGAAGACAAATAGCAATTTCTACCAGATTTAGTATTCAGAGTTGCTAAGAGTTAAAGGAGATCTAGTTAACCTGATCAATAGCAGAAGGGTTTTTTCCATGATGAAAGGTTGAGATTAAAATGGACATGGCCTGCACATGGTTCATGCTCACATTAAACTGATCCTGTAGCATCCTAGCCCTCTCATCACACATACTTGCAAGGGTCTCTTTCCTCTTCTCAAAAGCTTGTGAGCTCATGTACCAGAAGATCCAAACAGAGACAGTGATCCAACCAACTATCCACGCGACCAAAAGCTTTCTCCACCATGTTTTTCTAATTCTCTTGGAACCAATATACTGGTAGTAGAGATGATGGATCTTGCAACTATTCCCTGAAACTTTCTCCAAGCATTTGAGCCACATCTTGCCACCATCACCAAGCAAACCAGCCTTGGTCTCCAAAATTCCACCATTAATGAACCAGTTCATGGAAATTACTGATACAATCCAGCAGCATAGCATCCAAAGTAGATGACCCACCTTTAAACCAAACCCAAATACATGAAGCAAACTCATCCAAAGCAGTAACAAACACGGGATATCTAAAAACAGTACCAAAGTTTTAAGTGGGTCTTACTTATTGCCTAGCCCTAGGCGTAGAAAAAAATAAAGGGAGAGAGAAAGAAAGGGAGCCACTGTCAAATCTACAGAAACTGTCTAGTAGAACCCAACATCAAAAGAAATCCAAACTTAAGAGACCAAGAAGAGGCACGGTTAAACGAAGAAGAATAGTAAGCGAACTTCACCTATGAGACCAAGAAGAGGCACGGTTAAACGAAGAAGAATATTTAGAGAACTTCACCAAACTCCAAATTCAATTACAAACAAGTAGAACTCGGAAAGGAGATGTGTGTTTCAGGAAAAGATGCGATCTTATCCATCAAAACAGCTACAAAGTTCAGATTTTGAATGCTACAAGAAGACCAGATATTAAACAAGAAAAGTAATTCACATATACACCCTCAAGAAAGAATCAAAGAATCCTCAAGATTCTTGAGTTTCTAATCTAAAACAGAGCTTAAATGGTTTTTATCCAGTTAACTACCAACCGAAAACAACACCTAGAAAAAGAAACGGACCAGAACAAACAAAGATTCGAAATTCAGCTTATATTAAAACACAAACTCCAACACCCAACAAAGATTCTAGCAAGAAAATCAAGTTTGACAAGAGGGTCCTTACAAATTTCTCAACTCAAAACAACTAGTAGAAGAAAATCAAGAACCACCATTGAAGGTTTGACTCTCTCAAGTGTTTCCACCAAGTATATGCACACAAGAAATTACACAACAACAAGTAGTAGAGACAACAAAAGTACAACAAGAAGTAATGGTTCTAGTACTGCTAGTAGAAAAAGAAGGTAATAAGAGCGAGTTACTCATGGACACACTTACAAAAGAAGAATCTATGAAATAAAGATGAGAGAATAAGGTTATAGAAAATGTCTGCTAGCATTCTAGCCCCATTATCTATATCCATGCCATAAAAATTATTTCACACACACAAAATACTAACCATAAATCGACAAAGATATTCATTTTCATTTTCGATGACTTCCAATATTTTATTCTGTTTACGTTAAACAGAGATGCATGGACAGCAAATTAAGGGCATAAAAGGTACAGCCCTCCTGAGCAGAAATCACTGTTTTTTTTTTTTTTTGCAGAACAGAAATTACTGCTTAGTCTGCTTTTTCACCATCTTTCTTTCCCTCGGAATTTCACATCCCTATCCATTCATAAGTCCATCCCTTCGAGTGGACAACTTCTGCACGCTTGTTAACTCTTTGTGTTTGTGTTTGTGTTTGTATGGCTTGTACTTTATTTCTGTTGACAAAAGTGCCCCTGCATGGAACCGAAATTGTTCAGACATTGAAAAGGCGATCTTTTTGTTCGAATTTATCATTAGATGCCCTGTGCTTCTTTAAAATTACCATGGAAGGACATGGCGGAGTCAAAAGAAGAGGAGTAGGTAATGAAATATAAAAAGAGGACCCCAGCATGATAGGAGCCTCTCGAGGCGTTATTATAAATGTCTATTATATTGATCTATACTGTTCTGGAATCCGATAGCCAATGTTTGGTTAGAGAGTTTACTTGCAGATGTAGAATTCCTTCCTCCCAAAGCCACATTTTGTTTCAAATCCATTACATGACAAAACACATAATGGGTGCTAGCTAGTTAGCTTTCACTTTTTCAGCACATACAACTCTCTATCTTTTTGGAATGATATCGGAACAGCAGATGACATTTCAGTTCTTGAGAAGCTATGTTCTGTATAGTTGACGTCGTTCGCTTTAATTTGAAAAGTTTACAACTTGTGTTTGCACCGAAGTTCATGATATGTTTTTAGAACAACGAAATCTTTTAAGCGATCGAGAAAATATTTGATTAACGATACTCGCGCGTGTCTATTTAGATCTTATAATTCAGATTAAAAAGTTTGATCAGAATATTCAAATATATATATATATATATATATATAATTCACATTTATAGCGTTTAAGACTTAATTAAAGGCTCTTTAAATCTTATCCTCGAGGAAGCATTAAATAAGTAATATGCAACTTGTCTTTGATCTCTTAATTTCTACACGTGCTAGTTTCTTATTATAATTAGCCTGCACTCAATCCAGCTTGGAAAGATTTCATGATGCTTGCTAAGAGGATCAATATCAATAACATATATTATTATTATTATTATATTTTGTGGATGATAAGTTTTATTTTCTTTTCTTTTTTTAAATAAAAAATAATAAGAACATCCCCCTTAAAATTTTATCTATTTTTTTCTTTAAAATAATTTAAAACACAACTAATAAAATACTATTAATTTCTCGATAAACACCATGAATATTTTCATTAGTGTATTTTAAGCAAAGAAAATTGAATAATCTATGCAAAAACTAGCCGAACATTCTCTTGAATGATTTAAAAGGAATCAAATTTAGTTCCACCGAAATAAAATCATTGAAAGAAAAGTTAAGAGGCTAGGTTTAAATAAAAACAAAGGAGCGTTGTTGCTTCTTCTTTGAAAGAACGAGACCTAACCTCTAGTCTACACACACACACACACAGAGAGCATATACAAGTCAGTGGGCAAGAATCTTTCTCTCAGCATTTGTAATTTGTTTATGCAATAAGAAGCAACATCCGAAGACGCAATTACTCTTTGACAAGTAAGACTTGGGCATTTCGGCATGCGTAATGGAAGTTCAAAAGGGCAATGTTGTCATTGAAGTGGATAGATTATGAATTAGTAGTTCGAGGACAGCGGTGGCAAAAGGTGTGATTTAAAGGCAAAGCAGTGGCAAGTGTATAAGGGGGCACTTTAATCAAGGCTTTGTCACTCACCTGGGGGTGATTAGGCCATCACTACCTGGGGCATTGTTAAGCTCCTTACGACAGCGACGTCCCACGTCAGCAGCACCGGTTCTTTCTGGCAACAGCTAATCATCTTTTCCAACGTGTTATGCCCATAATGGCTTTTGCTTTGCTACGTGTCGCCGCTGGGGATGGGATAAAATTATACCATCTCTTTGACACGCGTCATGCCCATAGAGTCTCTCTCTAGTCTCTACTCCTGCCAGCTTGTGAATTGTCTGTCATTGTCTCATTGGAGTTACCTAAAAGTTAACTTGCTTTGATCGCCTTTCATTCAAGTGAGAGACCACAAGGCTAAAAGCGAGATTTCCTATTGGTAGCGTTCCATTTCTGGTTTGTCACTTTGTTGCGAAACCCTTATAACCCAGTAATTTTTTCGAACTCGCTGTTATCAAATTGATCTGATCCTAATTACTAATTAGGTTAGTGAAAGAATTATTTATTCTCTTAATAAAAAAATTATTTCAAACAATTTTTAAAAAATAATTAAATATTAAATTGATAAAGATTAATCCTAACTTACAACTCGAAGTTTGGACAAAATCAATTTTTATAACCATACACAATTCAATATCACTATCTAAATTTTTGGTTCGAGGGTGTATTTACAATTTGATTTTCAATTCTTAAACTTGCCTACTTCTTTCATTTCTGGGTTCATTTCTTTTTCCTATTCTTTTATTAGAATGTCATCTGGGCTCTCACCGACTACTATATTCTCAATATATATACTGCAGGACCAGTCAATCTTTTTTTTTTTTTCCTGCTTACATGCAATTGGCAAGATCAATCTTTTTAAATGGTGGGTTTGAAGGTGATGAGGTCTGTTTCTGTCTTTTGGGTTTGAAAGTCAGGCTGAGATTTGACATAAAATTATTAATTTTTTAGTTTTGATAATTTAATTTAATTTTTTAGATGATGGGGCTGATAAATCATGTTTATTATCTATAAAAAAATCTTTTTGTATATATTTAAAGACTTTTTAATAATTAAATTAGTGTCAGCTCGGAAATAAATTAGTTATACTTCAAAAAAAAAAAACTTTTTAGAATAGATTTATCATTGATAATTCAACTTGACTTAAAAAGTTATCTTCTTCTTTTTTATGGCTCCTGGTCCCTCCATTTCAAAGAAAAAGATTAGCAATATCTCTGGATTATCAAGATAAAAAATCTTTTATATATCATATATTTGTAAAATATATCTTATATGTCATGTATCATGATAAGATACCTGTGTTGTAAAGGCAGTATTTTTTATTGTTTACAAATTCAGTATTTTTTTTATTTTATTACATATTTTAAACTTACAATATTAAACCAACTTTTTATATATATACATGCCTGACAACATTGCCGTCACAACTTAATTAACAATTTTTTACTTTTTTAAATTGAACGTGTGTATCTAGTTTCACTACCCATTCTTTATTTATTTATTTTTAAAAATATAACAAATCGAGATTTTATATATATATATATATAGACACACCCTTTTTTCTCTAAACAAAACCACCACTCTCTCCTCGCCAAATCAATAAACGTGGGTGCAGGAAAGTACTCCTCCAATAATGTTTGTGCTGAGAGAGACCCAGTTAAGGGCTCACGGTGCAGTCCTGATTTAAGTAATGCGTGACAAATAAATAAAGGTACTCGCATTCTTTTTTTATGAAATGAGTAGTTATCACTCAATTATAGGCGCCCAAGAACAGAAAAAAAAAGGTTTAAAAACAGCTTAAATGGCTGTATTTTGTTATTTTAGTTTGTAAAATACCATTGTTGATGGAAATACTTAGCTCGAGATACATGTTTTACGCCTCGATGAAGAGTGTTCATATTATTATCATAATAGCTTTCGTCGGTCGGTACTGACAGGTAAGCGTTAGGTGATGTTCCTCTTTCGATCGAGATGGTTTTTCTCAAACATGTATAATAGTTTTTGCAAGGAAGCTGACAGATTTGCGAGTTCCAACTTTCAAAAACACTTAAAATAAAGTCCAAGTTAAAATAATCAATGATATAATAAGCATGAATGAATACTTTTTTAAAAATATATATATACTCTCCTTGATTAAGATGAAGAAGGGTTTTGAGTAAAATTATAAATGAGATCTTTTAAAATATTTTAAAATATTATTTGTAAGCCTGAAGGTTCTTATTTCAATTATATGTACTTAATTTATCATAAATGATAAACAATTAAAAGGTTGGACTAGTTCCTCCATTTGAAAATTTGTTTTCTTCTCAATATATAAACTAGGGTTGACGTGCGGCTACTTGTTCCCGCGGAGGGAATTCCTCTGAGGCGAGGCTGCGAGGCCGGCATAGTGCTCAGCAAACATTCTTAATTTTGACCCTCGACGATTTCTTTAGAAAATGAATTGTGCAACCTATATGACATCACTTATTTTTAGAGGCTTAGTTGTCAATAAGATTATAATTAAGTGTCAAAAGTCATTAGTTGAAACTAATTAAGTTCAAGCGAAATAAAATTACAATGACAGGTTTTGACAATAATGTTGTCGTACAATTAATTAAATAATGCCCGCTTATATATCAGCTGAAACGCAAGCATAAAAAAAGACAAATAAAAACAAAAGGACTGGAGAAATTAATGCCACCCGTCTTTGGAATACGTTCTTGCTGTTGTAGGCCATTGACATTGTCCCTTGAACCCTAAGAAGCCAACAGAGAAAACAATAGATATTGAAGAAAATTAGGTATGGCATAGTAGCATGAAGAAAATTTCTTATTTCATCATCCACGACAAGATGCATCCCACCTCCCGAAAATAATGGTGGCAGTCTATCAATTTGTTTCATTTTGCTTGTGGTCGGTAGAAAAGTCCTGTTAAACTAATAATTCGAATACTTTTGAACCCAGATATATGACTCAAGACTTGGATATTTGTGCTTTATGATACTGTTTTCGATCAAAGTGTAGACATAAAAATGTTGGCTAACCCACCCAGCTCGGCTTATGAATTGATTTCTTTTATTGTGCTGTTTCTTGTTTAATCATTCTTGGATTCGTTGTTAGAAGTCTCCCACTGGAAAAGATAGAAATGAAATTTGAAATTTGAAGACAGATCGTTCTTCGCTGTAATTGGTACCTCCAAACAGTTCATCGTGTCACCGCTGCCATTTCAGAAATTGGATGAATGCTTTCTTTTGCTTATTGCGAGCTGCCCCTGTCTGCTCGTTGTACAGTAAATAAAGAATGTCACTGTCCAGCCTCGTAAATTTTAAAGTCATTTAAGATTTATATAATTATTAATTTTAAAATTTAAAAAATTAATCGAGATACATGCAAGCTGATCCGGACATCCATATTAACAAAAAATTTTTTAAAAAAATGTCCCTTAATCTGTGATAAATTATCGTGTAGTAATTTTCTGTCCGTGAATTTGCTTCTAATTTGAATTAAACTGGGGTTCAAATCTTAGAAAAAGTTGTAAAACAGAAATTTCTTCCGGCAAGTTTGGTGTTAGAGAGTTTTTTCTTTAGCCGCCGCAGGATCACAGTTAACTACAATGTTAGCATCTAATCAATTTATGACATCGGCTTCACATGGAAAGAAAAGGAGGCAAGGATGTCCGTTCATGTCGTGTGATCAACTCCATAAGCAAATTTGATCTAAACATCTCTTTCCCACTAATTACCAGGTGGAGGAGACGGCAAAAACAAAAGCATAAGAGCATGAACCGAAATCTTCAAGGTTAAAAGACTGTATTTACAAACGATGATAAATATTCCTCCATCAGTACAACTATACCCCATAGTTAAGAGTACAGGACATGAAAAGATGGGCATCATTGGATTTTAGCAGATGACAAAAGAAAAGACAGATATGGTTCCCAACAAAAATTTGACCCTAGCGAAGGTGCCTTGCTAAATCAAAGCTTAGCCCCCCCTGAAACCACTTGATACACAATTAAAAAAAATAAATAAAAAGAAAAAGGCAGAGGATGGGTTTTCAGTATAAAAACATGATGATACTTAATTTTTAAAATTATTTTTATTTAAAAATATATTAAAATAATATTTTTTTAAAAAAAATATTTTTAATACCAATACATCAAAACAATAATTAATTTTTTTTAAATCAAATACTTAAAAAACACGATTTCACTCGAGTTTCTAAACACACAATGAGAGTCAATTTATTTTTACATTTTAAAAGTGTTTTTTAAAAAGTTTTATTTTATTTTATTTTTTTCTTCACTTCAAATTAATTTTATTCATGTTTTAATATTATTTTGACGTGGTGGTGTCAAAAATAAATTTTAAAAAATAATATATTGTAATTTTAATATAATTTAAAATAAAAAAATATTTTTAAAAACGACTATTAATCAAAATAACTATGTAAACTTTCAAAATATTAAACCTGGGGAGGTTGGATCAAACCTGGACACGCCAACAGAAAGGAAGATTTATTACTATAATAAATAATATTGAAGAGGCTTGTCCAAGCTGACAAAATAATTACATAGAAGTTTTTCAAAGCAAAGCAATGAGGGCGGAGGGACATATCACACCAAACCGAAGTACATAAACATACTTAGGTCACCCTCGTAAAGTCTGGCTCATTAATTAAACAGAACCAAAGAGTCATAGATTGCGGCAACCCATCAGAAGGGCTGATCTGATGCTTTCGTCAACAAACTAGAATAAATAAAGGTTTAAAGTTCCCTCAGAAGCATCTCATCGGCACTCCTAATTAGGACTTTTTCTCTTTTAATCTAACCCTTGTTTTTTAATCCCTTTCCTCCCATTGTGCTCCTCCGCTGTCTCTAATTCTTGCAAACCCTTGTCAGGTTGCCTGCTTCTGTCAGGGCCCCACCACGATCCTCTGTGTGGCACGCCATCGGGCGTCGGATGGCTCTGAAAATGGAAAGATCCAATCGGATTAGGCACTAGAGGGTCGAAATGTTAAACAATTCACGAGGGGTTCGTTTTTAATTTATTAGCAATTGTTACAGAACGTTTTCTATTGCGGACCAACCTGTCCATTAAATTTTTATGCGATAGCGATATGTCCACGTGATCAATGGTGGGAATTTGCCAACCTTATTCTCCTTCTTTAACCTAGCAGCTAACCACCGAGTAATTATTAATTATACCCTACTTAATAAAGACAAAAAAAAGAGGAAAGAAGAAAGCTATTACCTTTAATTAAACAATGAATATGCGATTATATAATGAACCTGCCTCGCTAAGCGCCACATGCACCATCAAATTCATTAGTGGCATTAGTTTGATCATCCCTTCCTTTTTTATTTTGGTGAGTCACACCGCAATAACACTGCCAATCATAAGCCATGAGCTTAGACGTCTGACATGTGTGAAGTACCGAGGAACCATCTGGGAGGAAACCATCTGGGAGGAAAGCTGGATGAGTATGTGTTTTAAAATCCAAGATTGGTGCTCTCCCCATTTCTTCAATTAATGTTCTTGCAAGTGCAACTGTTCCTCGAGAGTCTGTTTGTATCTGTGAAAAAAAAATATCTTTTAAAAAAATTAAATTAATTTATACATTTTCTATTGTTTTAATAAGCATATATTAAAAATAAATTTTATAATTATTGCAACATCGAATAACCACATCATGAAATGATAAAATGGTGGTTTAAATGAATAGCAATGATTTTTCTGTGCCTGTGTTTTCAACCCCAGACAAGGACTACACCACTGTGCTAACAGACCCATCAGCCGTTCTTTTTTCAGACAGCCAGTTCATCACAAACCAGAAACAGCTAACACTCTGATGATGTACGTAGATCAAGAGTACGTTTTACTTTGTGATTTTGATTTGTTAAAAAAATTATTCTGGCTGGAATTTAGCCGTGCCTAGCTGCAGAAAATTATTCCTTTTTTAACTCCCTTTTCTTCCTTGTTTCCAATTTCTAAAGCGGTGGAATTTGTTTTTCTTTTCTTTCTTTTCATTTGATAAATTTAAATGCGGTGGAAAGTTTAAATTAAATTGGAGAAGTGTTTTTTAAACGGTGAGCATACAACAGAGGCATGCCCCAAAATTTTCAAATGGCCTGAAAAGTATTTTACGAGGAACTTGAAATCTAGATCAAATCCTTTGTTTTTTTTTTTTTCTTTTTTTGTCTTTTTGTTCAAGATCCATGGGTTGAGGGAGAATGCGAGAAAATATTGGTTATTAAATAGGAAAATGTCCTTTTAAGGGCTTCCAAGACCAAATATATATAAACCAGAAAAAAAAAAAACAGAAGGTGAGGATTTAATTCTTTTGTTTGGGAATATATCACATATTTACACTTGCAGTCCATTAGTAATTCTATTTTTCTTTATTTTGTTTAACAATAAAGGGTATTTTCATGTATTCTCAACTGATAAATTAAATCTATTTCTTAACAAAATTTAATTAAGGGCATACATTCTTATCAGCTTGTTACATTTTTTAAAAAATAAAATAAAAATCTACGAACTAGCCATAGGGTTTCAAATAGTACGTAATGTTATAATTATATCAATTAAGTTAGCAATCAAGATTTGTGAAAATAATATTTACAAAATGATTTTGGTTTACAACAAGTCGAAAGGCCTAACATTCTGAACGCAAATTTGTCACAAATTTCACTTGTATTTTATGAATCATATACCGTTTTTTTCAGGAATCCATGACAAATGTATAACAAAAGTAATTCATGACAGCATCCCTGGTCTAGATACTTCCGGCCGGGTGTATACCTGATTCGTTGTTGGGCTTTAATTCCACATGCATGTCTCTTCCTGTTTCTAACGCATATATAGCCGCACTGCTGCTATCCGGTATCCACTAAAGCTTGTGGAAAAAGAGATGGATTTAAATAATCAGAAGACAGAAAGCTGCACTACGTGGTATCTGCAAGCAGTGCAAAGAAGGAAGGAAGAGCTTCTTCTTTTTTCAAGTAACATGTATCACGGTTGACAATGGACAAGGTACATGGCTAGCGCACAACGCACTTTCCAGCAATTTGTGAGTCTGATCCTATCCTATGGACGATAAAAGCATCCATATATAAAATTTGACCTTTTTGAAATATTTTGCTTCCGAATGAAGATGGGGTCCTCCAAGCTGGTCACAATCTGCGAGCCAGGCAAATGGTTGTTTCAATCATTGTCGGGTTCAATATATGTACAAGGGAAAAAGAGAGAGTAAAAAGTGAATAACACCAAGCAAAGGGAAGAAAAAACATCACCATCCCACATCAGGATCATGGCATGCATCAAGCACTTCGGACCAGGACCTACCAAACCAAAATGTTAACAAACCAACGTTAATGCGTGAACCAAGTGGTCAAGTTCATTTACAGGGATAATCCGTAAGTGGAGGTGTGCCTGCTTGATTGGTGTCGCTAGACAGTTCTCACTGCATCTTGGCAAAACAACAAGGGAAACTCCCATCGATCAACAGAAAACAGTCTTATCAATTGACCTTGCTTTCATATCTCTAGTGAAAGTCCTCAGCAACTGAAAGGGCCAACATGCCTTTGAAAAATGTAGATGTTTGCTTCATGAAAATGAAAAGTGAACTTGACTATTGAAAATTATTGAGGGAATATATATGCTACAAGCCGGATCCAGATGCTAGGTTGAAAATTAGAGAGTCATGAACTTTCTCCTCGCCTCTTTTTTCTTTTGAATAAAGAGTTTTGTGTACAAGTGAAAAAAGGTACAGAATAACCATTCTCATTCTTCTATTCTTATTCTCATGGCACGCTAATTGATTCAGTGGATCTCGTTTCATTTCACGGTTATATCGAATTAATTAAGTTTACTTTCGAATTAATTAACCCAACATATATCCAAAAGATAGTTGAGTTTGAAGCTTTGTCCTGGCACGGCAATTCAGTTGCTTCACACATTAGTTTTGCCGACCCCTATTGACCTTTCCCAGTCAACTGAATAATGGCCGAGTTTCAGTTTCATCTGAAACAGTGATCCAAGAGAATACTCATTTGGGCACTTGCAGAGTACGAGCACCAAGCTCATTTAAGACAACCTCCATGTGACAAAAAGATAAACTCAAATTTAATGACGATAGAAAACTTCTTAAAGGTCCAGAAAAATATCTTCATGGAATTAGGCTTAGGCCCAACTACTATTAAGATGTATGAGCTCGGGCATAATAGTCTAAGCCCATGAGTATACATCTTATTTGGGCATATGCTCAACATGGACGTGACATGCCTAGCTTCCTGGGTGTACTGTCATGGTGGGTGTTGGTCATTCACCCCATCACCCACATAGACTCGAGCTATCTTACTCGAACTTAACGTGCTTGGATATATGCAACATGTCCGGATCTATTTTTCATCATTAATAGGCTTAGACACTTTATTCGAGTTCAACACTTCCCTGAAAAAATTTTCAGGACCCCACGCGGGCCCTCAATATTTTCAAAGTATAGAATTTCTTAAGCCGGTAACTTTAGAGACCTTAATAGGAGGGGTAAGAGAATATGCTCTCTAGAGAATTTTATGCCTTGCTAGACAGAAGTTTGTTTATGGTGAAGCAAGTCATATAAAATCACATACGGATAAAAAGTGCTAATTTGCTACAACATAGGCCTTCTTGTTTTTACAAGGACAACCAACATGAAGGACCTTCTAAGCGAAGTCATTCTCATGATGGAAATGAAAGATCGAGGAAGAACCGTGAGGGATCAACTCATGAGCATTTAGAGTATCCTAAGGATTTATATCTCTCTTGAAATCAAAATAAAATCACTCATTCAGGATTATTAGGGCAGTCAAAGCAAACACTTTGGTGCCACCTCCAACATATATTTCTTTTAAGAACCTCTTCCATACCTACCACTCAGATAACCTCGGGATGCATAATCCTTGATAGGAATGTAAATTTATTTTTTAAATAAAAATAATGTACCTCTGATATATATTATCTATCTAAGAGCTTTCAGATACATTCTAATAAAGAGATTAACTTAGTGTTCTTATGAAAAAAAAAATCCCACAATCCAAAAGATGGGTATGAGGCCAATGAAGGGATTGAGTTAGTTTTTCTAGGGCAATAGCCTCATAATCTCTAAGGGATGGGTATAAGGTCTTTATATTGCAATAACATCATTTCCTAGGGTGATACCAATTCGTCATGGGTTGATCTTGGATCCCTAATTCTCAAATGCAGTATTGAACTGACACATTCTTCAGGTTATGCTTAACAACCTCTTATTAATTTTTCAGGGGTTGATCTTAGATCCTCATTCTCTAGTGCACTCTCGGGTTGGCATATTCTTCAAGTGATATCTAAAAGTCTTTCATCAATTCATCAGGGATTGATCTTGGATCCTCCATTCTTCGATGCAATCTTGAATTGACACATTCTCCAGGTAATGTCAAAATACTTCTTATCAATTCATCAGGGATTGATTTTGAATCTCCCGCCTCTCCAATACAGTTTTGAACTAGCAAAACTCTCTAATGCAGATTACAATCAATGTCAAACACCTCATATAGCAAGCTTTCTAAATTGCTAAGACCACAATTTCTTATTTAAATCTAGTGCTCTTAGTGTATCAAATTTCTCATAGTTGAAGAGTTTAAAATGTGATTTTGCCTGCCCATATTCGGCCCGACACGTGGTTCTGGGCTGTATTGATTTTTTGGGTCTGATTCTTTGAACCATAAGGCATATGGACTTCATGTTAAGTTGGCCTCGTTATCCTTCAACCTTCTCTTAAAGAGCATCTGCAACTACAATAGATGGTCATCACCATCGTCATAATCCAATCAATAACTTTTAATGAAGAGCAACCTTCTATTTCTTTCTCTAAATCCTATAAAGTGAGTGAGTTTTCTTTCTAAATTGTTCTTTTAAGTAAAGATAGCATTGAAACATAAATTTCTTATTTTTTCTTATTTATTATTTTTCTTTATGATATAAAGCTATTTTCTAGGCAAAGGAAATTGTCAGCATACTTTGACTAATCCGTTGTGACCATGTGCATAACCCCCACCACCCGCATTAATAGATAATGAAAGAAGAGATGATGCAGCTAGCATGACAACCACCTTCTCTTTTCTTTCTTTTCTTTTTTATTAAGGCAAGGCTTAACATGATTTAGCTGATGGTTGTTGAAATTTACAATACACCATTGATGTGTCGGCTTAATACCACTGTTGTAACTTTTCTAATACATTTCTTCTTCTTTTTTCCCTTGTCTTCTACAGAAAGTTCTTAGCACTAAATATCTGGTAATTTACCTCCTAATTTCATGCCCAAATGTGTTATTATCATTGTTATTAGAAGAAAAAAGGTTAAAATAATTTATAATAAGGGCTTTCACAAATATACAAAATCTTGAAATTACATAATTGTACATAATAAGATAATAATCTAGATTAGATTTGATATATTTAATATACATCATTGCATTAAGATTTTAACGGGTAACATCTTAATTGCTTAGTAAGTTGTCCAATTTTATGGAACTTTATCATTCACTTCCATCCTTTAATCAAAGGCAAATTAATTCATTAATTTGGAAATCATAATGGGAGGGATGTATATGTCTGCAACAGTACAATTTCATCCCAAAAAAGGGCACATGTTCTTGTATTCTCAGCAAAGGAGCTGTAATGTCTTGCAAATCATTGAAAGCCCATCGCCATCAAGAAATTCAATGTCCAGGGAGATACTAATGGCCATCGATAAAATAATTTTGCTTGGAGAGATTTATAGTCACAACATTGCGAAGCATTTCATTGTACTGGCAATGATCTTTATTTAATCATAGTTTTAAAAAGAAAGGAGGTAACATGAATAATTTGCATGTATTAAAATTCGGCATTTGTACGTGGAGTTTGAAGTGGGAGTAAATTAGTTATTAATTGTAAAAAAATTAATTTTGATATGAAAGTTTTTTTTTTTACGAGATGATAGAGAGAGGATGTCGAATTACAGTGTAGAGAAAGAAAATGATCAATGAAGACGATTCCAATCATCAAAAAGGTTGAAATACATGTCAATGGGTTCCATTTCATAAGGGAGTTTCACCTAGCTATGTGTTTTGTTTTCTTTTTCTTGCCTAAGAAAGTAAATCTGATCATGAAAGTGTTTTTTGGTTTTGGTTTTTCAAATCCTTTTTCGATAATAGATTTATCAATGTGTTTATCGTGTTTTCTAGATGTTTTAAGTCAAAATAAATTTTTAAATTGAAAAAATCGAAGCCCTGTTTTTCTAGCAATTACAAGTCATTGGATTATGCAAAAAATAGACGACACATCATCTATTATCTTTTAAAAAAATGGGACGCACACGTCGTCCCTTTAAGAAATTAAGGAAAATACAAACGGGCCTAGGTGCGCAGGCTGTTTTTTTATGCTCGGGCACATTGGGCCACCAGGCCCACACGTCGAGCTCCTTTGAGTTTTTTTTATTTCTATTTTATATTTAGGTTGAAAAAATTGATAAAAAAAATCATTGAACCTAATTGAGTCAATGAATCTGGTCACAGGTTTAATGAGTTAATTTGTAACATCTAGGCTATTATTTTTTTATTTATATTTTGTTTTTTTACCCCTTTTTTTAAAAAGAATAATTTTATCCTTTGTTAACGATGATCGATTTTTTATTTAACTCAAACCTAAAAGAATGCAATGTCACCCTTTGTTATTAATGATTTATTTTTACTATCTTGCCACCACATGCCTATCACGGTTTTTTCACTTCTAAAAAAATGTTTTATACAAAAAAGATTGGCATGTACTTTATTGTCATATAGTTAAATGATAAATAATCTCTAGAATAAAAACTTTAAGATGTGCACGACTTGCATCTCGAGTTTTCTTCGTAATTCAAGTTCACTTGGTTTTTTTGTAAATTAAATGCTATTTTTTATTGATTTTACCTTCAACATTGAGTTAATTCAAAAATGATCTTTCCAATTTATTTTTTTCAAAATTATCTTCGTGAATTTTTCAAATTAACCCTTGTTAATTTAAGTAGACCAAATGTTTTTCCATCTCAATATCAAATAAAGATATCGTTCAATTCATTGTTAAAATATATTTCTTTTTGTAAACGACAAGTCATCAATGCCTAGACATTCTTTTGATGTTGTTGTTGCTGTCACTATTTTTTTTTATTGTTACTATTATTAACACAGTAGTTGTTGTTGTTGTTGTTGTTGTTGTTATCACCATGATTATTATTACCACTATTGTTACCATTATTCTCACTATTAGTATTGTTAATACTATTACTAATATCATAATTATTATTACTGCTATTACTATTGTTACTATTATTATCATTACTAGTATTAATTTTATTTTATTATTATTATTATCACCATTAAATGAAAAAAAAAACATAAATATAATTTGAATGATAAAATTAAAAACCATGAATTATTATTATTACTACTATTACTAAAAGCAGTATCATTATTGTCATTGTTATCATTATTGTTACCACTGTCACCACTACCACCATTGTCATCATCATTATTATTATTATTATTATTATTATTGTCATTACTATTAATATTATTGTTGTTGCTATTATTATTACAATTGTTACTATTATTTATGTTATCATCACAATTATTACTGTCACTATTATAATAAACCATTATTACTATTAGTATTATTAATATTACTATTATTACCAAATTAATGTTACTACTACTGCTACTACTATTATTATTGCTAACACTTGTTATCATCATTAGCTACTATTGCTAGTATTACTACTATTACTATTATCATTGGTAGTGTTAATACTAATATTGATGTTGTTGTTGTTGTTGTTGTTACTGCTGCTGCTATCAGCCTATCATTACTATTATTATTATTACCACTATTATTGTCATTATTGTTACTACTAGTAATATTAATGGTATTTCTATTATTATTATTATTGAAAAAAAAAACATAAACATGACTTAAAGGATAAAATTAAAAACCATGAACTATTATTGTTGTTGTTGTTATTACTATTACTATTACAATTACTATGATTACTATAACCATTAGCATCACTACTAATAATATTATTACTATTGTTATTATTATTGTTGGCACCACTACCACCACAATTATTATCACAATTATTATTATTATCATTATTACTGTTATTATCACCACAATTATTATCACTACTAGTATCATCATTATATTTACTATTATGAAAAACAGTATTATTACAATTATAATTAAAGGATTAAATTGAAAATAAAAAAAATTAACAAAAAAGAAAAGGAAGAAAAAAAATCAAAATCAAAAGGACTGAATCTAAAGACCAACAACAATGAGGTCCATAACTTATTTTTTCTGAGAGAGAAATGAAAGAAAAAGAAAAGAAAAGAAAGGTAACTCGATGATAAACCAACCACCATAAATTGACACGCTCCACCAAAGAAGGAAGAGGAGATGGAGACAAATAAAATGAGATGGTGGAAGCATGTTTCCAACAACCAAGAGACGCCACACACATCACTTAAAATATACAGAGTCTCTCATGCACCAACAACTTTATTAGTTTAAAAAATACTAAACAAATATTAAATGATGTTATTACTCGTGATCAGACCAACAATTATAAAATACCCAAGGAAAAAATATCCTATCACCCTTGGTTCCATGTGTTAATTTTTAGATCTAAAGGTATTGCAAAATTTTATTTAAAAAAACAAAAAAGATAAAAATATCCTTAGTGATGTTAGATTTTTTTTAATAGAGCTTTTTGGTTATTTAACTATTCATTAATACATGGAAAAGCTGACAATACTCCTAAACAAACCTACGATGATTAATTTACCGTATGAAAAGATAAAAATATCCTTAATTTAAGGGAAAATAATTTTT